>Ga0126342_10019204_pt1 | contig 11638 bp, 14 predicted proteins | sample Cyp1metagenome_FD_92528 | JGI IMG/M metagenome (GOLD analysis project Ga0126342, IMG submission 92528) | Coral microbial communities from Lord Howe Island, Old Settlement Bay, Australia - Cyphastrea 1 metagenome | ecosystem: Host-associated > Invertebrates > Cnidaria > Coral ... | reverse complement strand
TTACATAGATTACATAGATTACATAGATTACATAGATTACATAGATTACATAGATTACATAGATTACATAGATTACATAGATTACATAGATTACATAGATTACATAGATTACATACACTACATACACTACATACACTGCATACACTGCATACACTGCATACACTACATACACTACATACACTACATACACACATACACACATACACACATACACTCATAGGCACATAGGCACATAGACACATAGACACATAGACACATAGACACATAGACACATAGACACATAGACACATAGACACATACACACATACACACATACACACATACATACATACATACATACATACATAGATACATGCATAGGTACATACATAGATAGATACATAGATAGATACATAGATACATAGATACATAGATACATACATAGATACATACATAGATACATACATAGATACATACATAGATACACACATAGATACATACATAGATACATAGATACATAGATAGATAGATAGATACATACATACATACATACATACACACATACACACATATTGTATTTTTGTTGGTTCTTCAATGGGAAGGTACACACAAATCTATATATATATATATTACATATATGCATTACACACGCGCACACTTATGCTATAAACATCGTACCACAATCCACTGTGATACTTTAAAACTACAGGTCTTGCTGCTGGCGTGGCTGGCCTTTTTGCTTTACATGGCCCGGGAGGTGCCATGAAACAAATGGACAAATGGTCAAGTCGACCCCACAGATGCTGAATTTACTAGGGAAAAGGATGTTTTTACTACGGAAGATGACTATTTTACGAGGGAACATGATCAACAAAAAGGATTTGATTATAGACCGGCATTAATTTTACTCGGGAAAATGATGACAAACAAACCATGTGTTGTTGTTGCTGTTGCTGTTGCTGTTGCTGTTGTTGCTGTTGTTGTTGTTGTTGTTGCTGTTTTTTTTTAATTGTGGGCACTGAGACATAGAGTTTCATGATATGATATACAACCACCTTGGTATGATTTTTGGTTTGCCAGAAACTGGGTAACCCCATTGCCATTTACAGAAGGAAACTGATGTTCAAAAACTGGTTGGATTCTTGAAAACAGTTCCCCATTTTTTGCGGGTTTCTTAAGCTTGAGGACAAAATCACTACCCTCTGTTTTACAAACATAGCTATTGAAAATTGCCATTTATAGTTGATTTACCCATTGAAAATGGTGGTTTTCCATAGTTATGTTAGTTTACCAGAGGGTAACATGTATCCTTTGCAATAAGGAATCCCAATCTTTGGAAAGTTTGGCCATCCCACCACCTGATGTTTTTTTTTTGGGCGACGCATCGAATAACCTGGGATCGGGTTTCTTGGGTTCCCCTGGGAGGTGAAACGCGCAAAAGAGGAAAGCAGGGACAACCAGAGCTCAGTTCACATTCCAGGTGCGGGATGGGCTGGGCCGAAACTTGGGATGACTAATGTGTAGTTGGCTGAATCATTTCAAATTTGGGTTGGTGAAATCCTCACATTTGTTGGTTCATGAGAACTCCGTTTGTTTGTTTGTTTGTTTGTTTGTTTGTACTACCACTAGATTTCCATGCTTTATTGGTTCCCCAATGCTTGTTGGTCAGCGGATCCACCTTATGCCCATTTTGGCAACGGACATTTCCCAACTTATGCCCATTTCTAGATACTTTTTCGCCACCAACCTTTCACTCTTCTATTGTAATCAGCTTGATTGCTGGAGGGTACTGCCTCCATTTTGGTTCCCCGCTGGTAATTCAACATAGCTGTGGAAAATCACCATTTTTAATAAGCAAATCTCTATAAACGGGCAATTTTGTGTAGCTATGCTAACCTACATGGGGTCCTTTTTTCCCAGAATTTTGACCCATCCTTTAAGGTACAGAACTTCGCCCACCAAGCCTCACCAACTGTAGGCTTCGAAAGTGCCTGTGAAAAAATCCTGCAGAAACCACTGATCCCGATCTGTACCTTCAAACGCAAGGCTTGGGCCTCGCCATGGGAGTGCAAGGATTTGTGTTTGAAAATGGGGAATGGACCTCCCAGAACTGTGGCAATCTATGGCAATTCTACGGGGGAAAATTGTGAACCTTTTGGGATTTTGGGGCCCTATTTGGCCCTATTTTCAGACAAACCCGGCCATTGCAATAGCGAAATTGTGATGAACTATTGGATTTTGCAGCTGACAGCAGCAGTGCTTGAAGGGTTAATCTTTTGCCATCCTTTTTGAAGACTTTGACCCTTGAAGCGCATTTATCATAATGTATCTATTTCAGTTTGTAAACTATCCAATTCAAGCAGAATTCCGAATCAATCTGAAGTTCATGAAGGGCCGAGGTGCATGTTCCACCCATTTCTTGGTCGGACGTTTTCCAAGGCGGTGCTCATGGAGATCACCATCAAACATGTCTTCGCCATCAACCCGGCGGCGGCCAACTTCACCTGCGAGTTCGAGGTGAACATGGCCTGGTTGGACGCCAAAGCGAAGCAGATGCCCTCGGGGACCAAGTTGGACAAAGAGAAGTGCCATGTCTTGGTGCGGCGACGGCGACTACTTGGGGAGAGTTTTGGTGGAAAACTTGGGGGTACTCGCACCAATTCGGGTTCGAAGTGATTTGCATCTGGGTCATCCAAGTGGTGAAGCAAAACTGCCAAGTTCCCCTTTTGGACAGTTTATAGAAGCTTTCTTTGGTTGGCGCGCCCCAGCTTCAAGGTGTAAGAAACTGGGCCTCCCAAAGTTGTCCGTGCAGAATGCCCAAAGTTGCTCGGCAGCAAAGTCCTGAGGTAGACCTTCATGGAGAAGGGCCTCGGTTGTGAATACAGACGGTTAATGATGCTTACTCTACTTTGTATTCTGTATTCGTTTGGGCAGGACTCAACATTGCATTTTGTGGCCATGGGTATTCTTGAGCCATACCAATTTGTAATCGTTTGAACATGGACACTGTCAAAGTAAGGTAGCAAAGAAACAACTAGTTGTTAAGCTTACAATATTTTCGAGCCGATGTTCCCCATGAAACCATGCATGTTGATACGAGCAGCGGCCAAATCCCTCAGAATGGTTCTCCTCTGCGCGAAAACTTCGAGAAGGAGCACTGCGAAAACATGTCTTTAGCTTCAACCAGGAGGATTTTCTCAGTTGTTCTCCCAATGAAATCGCCCTGGGATCAGGTTGTACCACAAAGTTTGAGAGCGGTCGAATCATCGATGGTCAGTCAGGCTGCGAATAGCCGCAATCTGTGGGACCCACGGGAACTTTTCTGAAAGTCACCTGACTTTGTCCGGGGGGTTTCCTGGGTTTCCTGAAATTGGGGTAGCCCTATCCATGGAAAATCATTTCCATCATCTTTTCCATGGGATTTTCCATGGGATTTTCCATGAAAACACATCCGGAAGTCATTGGGGTGGAAATCGATGGACATTGGCCAGGTCATGTGGCGTGCAAGTTGAAGATCAAGGCGCAGGTCTTGATGACCTTCGATCTCAGGCAAGTTTTGTTGAGGCTTTTTGGGATGGTAAGGGATTGGTAGTGAATCATCCATTTTTTGGGAAGGAGAATGGTGTTTTTTGGCATGTGATTTTGGGCCAAAATTGGGTCACCATGGGCCAACTCAAACTCTGCAGGTACTTCCCGTGGGATGAACAGTCGCTCTTCGTGGTGCCTTGTTTTCCAGGGACTTCCGGGGTGACCATCGCCATCATCAACCATTATCGCAAGCCATTGCAGGCCATTCAACCATCATTAAGCCATCATTTAGCCATGATCAAGGCATCAAATCATCAAGGAACCATGGATCCAAGGTGCTCGTGTTGAACTCCCAGGACGACATTGTGTCTCTAGGGCTCCGGTGAAGTGTCAAGACGTGTAGATGTGAAAGGGGGAGTTTCACCAACAATAGGAATATAACGTCGAAATACTACGAAAACAAGATACATATATATATATAATATATATATATAATATGTATATATATATAGTGATATGATCAATTGAAACAGATGTAGTATAATACTATGTAATAATATTAAGGTCATACTAGAAATACGATGTAATATAATAAGGATATGCTATATTATCAATATAACATTGCATATAATGTGGTAAACCCAATGCCATAAACAATTCCTAATGTCACTGTAAATGGGTGGTAACCATCATCCCCAAATGGTAGGTTTAGTATTGGGTTTACCTCAGTAGTATATGTGCAATGTGATGTTAGGTGCATTATTATTTGTTTTGATGTATACTATACATACATCCAACTTTGATTATTGAGCCCTGGGATAAACTAACATTTATCTAGATGTCGAAAATCCACCATTTGAATTTTCCTGGGGAAACCATTGGGTTTCCATATCTTTTTGTATGTTTACCCCAGGGTGTGTTATTTGTATATGGTTTCGAAACCGGAGACAACAGGAGGATGCGCATCGCTACTTGGTGCTGAACAACTGTGTGTCTGTCGACTCGGTGAAGGCAGGTTGTCCACCTCAGATTCTTAAAGCCTGACTGTTGAATACTATTGATTGGGGGATTAGCTTCAAAATCATAAATTACCATAGATCCCCATAGATTACCATTAGAATTGGTATCCCCTATTAAATTTGACCTTATGGAAGGTTGTGCCGGCGTCCTGCTGTCAGGCCGGCGAATGGGCCGAGCTGGGAAGTTTTGCCAAGTCTTACGAGACAGGAGGAGCTGGGTCAGCTGGAAATTGCTACAAGAACAGAGTATTTGGTAAGAATAGAATCATTTTGGGTACCACAATCGAGCATTTACATTTCCTTAGAAGTGTTCTTCAAAACTTCGTCAGCCAGTCATGCCCTCAGTTCATGAACTGGGACGTATGCTGAAAATCTTCATTTGTGAAAAGTTGATTACCCTCTGGTAAACTCTCCACATCACTATGGAACATCAGCATTTTCAAAGGGTAAATCCACTATTTCTATCTATGTAGCTATGTTAAATATCCACTATTTCAAAGGGTAAATCCACTATTTCAAAGGGTAAACATCCACCATTTTCAAAGGGTCAATAGCTATGTTAAATGGCCGGAGGAAACTCCAAAGCGGTCTTCGGGCTGCAGATCAAGCGGCACCTCGGCGCAGCACGATCTGATCTGACACCTTGGCATCATGAAACCCATGGGGTTTTATAGGGGATTTTATGGGATTTTACTTGTGAAACCTTGACTTAAATGATGGTTGATTAACGATAAAAATCACGATAAAAAATCTCATTTTTTTTTGGGTGGTTATGCTAACTGGTTTGTTCGGGAGTGTAAGAAATCACGAGAAAAATAGGCAGATGAACAGCTTTGATTGGTCAAGCATAACTTAAAACATAAGTTAAGTTTGGATCAGATAATCAAGTGCATCAGCATTTGCAAGTCGCCCGATCAATACTATTTCATGGGTTTGCCAGTGTCTGTTTGGGGGTCGAGGGCCACAGTGACTGGTATCAGCTTCGACTTAGCTTCGAAGTGTACGCAAAAAGCATACATACATACATACATGCATGCATGCATGCATACAAATAAATTGGATTAAATTGGTATAGACATAATTACAGTACATTATACGATTGGATAATTACGAGCTTGAAGATGATTTTTGAATCTTTGGGGCCATAGCCAGCAATCGATCTTTAGGTTTTCTCGCTACTACGTGACCAGCCTGGCGTCGCTCTGTTTGTGGTCCACCTTCATTCTCTTTGTCTATGTCTTGGCAGTGCCCCTTGGCCTCGACCGAGTGGTCCAAGAAATTTGGGGAGAAATTGGGGGAGATCTAAAGCATCACATTTTGTTAAATCCGTCACACACACAGATAGATAGATAGATAGATAGATAGATAGATATATAGATAGATAGATAGATAGATAGATAGATATATATATATAGTTATATAAATTATATATAATTATGTGTATATATATATATATTGGATAGGGCCAATTAACTACCTAGGATCCGTAGTATCTGAAATCTCTATCCATCATTGTCCCAATGAAAGGGGGGGCATTCCCATTGGACAAAACCATCAACGCGCAAGCGCCACACGATCCCATTGTGCAGGAACGACTTCCGTGAGCGCGGAAAGATCATGGTGGGAGTACTTCTGGTGCAAAACGTGGCCAAGGCGTGCTCATGCGAGTTGGACACAGCGTGTCTTTTTTTTGAGATGTGACATGATGCCAAATCCAAAAAAAGGTGAGGCCTCCCAGTTATGTTTGTTGGTTTATAAACCCACTAACTATAGATATGATATATCCCCCAAAAAGAATAGTTAAGCTGGTTATAAACCAACTTAGCTATTATTAAACGGGGGTCTCACCTTGTAGCTACGGAACATCGCTGATTTCGTCAGGTTGCCGTATCCAGTAAGATGCCACGAGTGGTGCGCATCACTGCGTATGACAATATGGCGTTGAACAGCCGGGGCGCCCGCAACGAGCGATGGGCCGATGGGCGTTTCCCCATAGAAATGGGGGATTCAACACCGACATCAAAAACGGATTTTAAGGATATGGCAAACAATTATGCCAGCATATTGATTATCTAATTGGTTGGCGGACTAAAAATGATCTTTCATTCTCAAGCCATATTGGGAGATGATGATGATGATGATGACGATGATGATGATGATGATTGTGAAGTGATAATATTTTTGGGTGAGTTGAGACCAAAGATAGGCGACCAAAGATAGGCAGACCATTGAGTGATGTTGATCTCGAAACATTAGTATCTGTCTGAAAATGGTGAAAACCCACAAACACTGGGTTTTGGGGTCCCCTATTTTCAGACATACCTATTTGAATGCAGCAGATGTCAGAGGTCAGGTGGTCCGGGTAGAGGAGACATTCATCCAATCAAATGTGTCCAAGTCCAGCTGTAGCCGGTCAAGATTTCAGACCCATGACGTAACGGATGTGGTGTGTCGTCATACCGGTTAAGTCATCCCGTTAAAAAAAACAGGGTCTACCATAAGACGATTAAAGTGGTCATTCTCCTTGATAAGTTAAGTTGATATCCCCCCCTGACATCTTAGTAGATATCACCATACAATATCACCAGAAATATCAGAAACTGTGTCATCCTAGGTTTTATCCCTCCCACTATATCATGATATCACCATAAAATATCACAGTAGACTATCATCATTCCATTCGCAGCAGCATTATCTCCAATTCTCCATACATGTATCTCTATACACATAGTACACACACTATAAATATCTATCTGCATATATCTAATTATATGTATATATATATATATGCTATAGGATATACATATACACTCATATATATATACATATGATATGTATGTATGTATGTATGTATGTATGTATGTATGTATGTATGTATGTATGTATATATATATATCATAGATGTGCAGATAATCTCCCAGATCTCCGATCTGTAAGAGGCCTCGGTTTGCTCTTCAGCATCGGCATTTGCAATGCCCTGCTGGATGGTCTCGGACAGCTGAAGATCCCTGGCCTCACCTTTGAGGTGTGGGAAACTGGTAACGGCTATGTGGGGCATGTAAAAGAAGCAAACCATAGGGGACATGTTCAGATTTTAGTAAGAGAAATGGGGATTTTCCATGATCCAATCAGCAAACATGAGGATTTCATGTGATTCTAAGCAAGAAAAATGGAGATTTATGAGGATTCATGAACAGAAATGAACACTTTGCCAACAAAGCATAGGGGCTTGTCGAAACATGGACATCTGAAGAACCAACAAAAATGGGATTGAAACAGATAAGAATGGGGAAACCAGCCAATCACATGCATGAAACATGACCAAACCCTTCGCAGCTGGCAGGTGCTTACCATTGTGGATCGCTGTTTAGGCTTGGTCTTGTTCTGCACTTGGCTGCTGGCCAATGCCTACGTGATGTCCTCAGAGTCGCAGATTGCCGATGGCGGTGTTTCCGCTTTGAAACATGTCTTGTTGAAAGAAAAACTGAGGGTCTGAAGGTTAAACATCACCAATCATCGTGAACCATCAACAAGCATCAACCATCAACTATGATGCTAAAGGATTTGTTTCCAACCTTGGCCCATGGCCATCAGCACGGCCTATTTTTTCGAGGTGATTTTCGATGTGGCCAAACACAGCTCCGAGGGCAAGGCGGTGAAAGCCGGGAATCTACCGCGGCAGGTGGCAGGAATTGTCCCTCCGGACTATACTGAGCCAGAGGAAGTGCTGGAAGATGTTGAAATCATCATGAGGAGCTATGGGCTATGCATGATGGATCAGATTGGATCATACTTGGCCTTAGGTTTCCATGTTTGAAGTTTGGTCAGTTTTTTGCAGCTGGAGAAACACCTTCTCACTGACTGTTTGAAGAAGAGATCAGAAAGTTGCCCCTTTTGCATCCGCATGTTGTACCCTCTGGTTATGACTAACATAGCCATGGAAGCCATGGCCCATAGAAATAGATGGTTTACCTGGGTTTACCTCTTAATAGCATGGTGAATCTTTCCATGGCAAACTGTTAGTTAGTCATAACCGGTAAATCTGACCTTGGGCCCCCTTTTTGGGGATCCCTCCAGGAGCCCCGATCCCTTGAGTGTTGACTCTGCCGTGCGGAAAACCTGCAGTCGGTCCTCTGAAGTCCTGGGAGAACAGGTGCAGGTGAAAGTGGGAGCCACTTGGCTCCGAGGTGCCACAGCTCCTGTCTGTTATAATGTCTGATACGTACGTAAGAATATATCTACAATATATGTATAATATATGTATAATATATGTGACATATGTATGTATGTGTACTTGTAAATGTAAATGTAAATGTAAATGTACATGTACATGTACATGTACATGTACATACATACATACATACATACATACATACACACACAGACATAAATACATACATACATACATACATACATAAATACATACATACATACATACATACATACATACATATATTATTATTATTATTATTAGCCCACAAGAATCTCGAATGGCACCAAATGAAATGGATGTTGACCTTGAACCCCAAGGATATGATGTAGATGGCCCCTGACCAAATTGATGTACCCTATCTGGATATGGCCTCCTGGCCCCAAATCACCAAGCGCTCACCGACGCCATGTTTTGCCACCACTGCGACCCCCTGGTCGTATTGAGCCTAGATGTCATGTGCATCCAGGTTGTCACATGCTGATCCCTGCGCTGGAAATGGTTGGAGAAAGCACAATATATATATATATACATACATACACACACATGTACACATGTGAATACAGATATGCATGTAACAGATGATTACACATGTGTTGATATGCGTAAATGCATTAAAACCACATAACCCATTCGTAATTTGACGTTCCCTCCTCCATGAAACTTCCGCGGCAAAGGGCGTTTCACTGGGAGATATATGCACTCCCCATAGAAAAGTTATGGAATTTCAGTGGGGTTTCAGTGGGGTTTTGCATTTCTGCCTTTCGAGGGCTGTTATGTATACTGTATACAATTATATATATTATACTGTACATATACACACCTGGATGAGTTCCAAATGCTTCACGGAAACAGTTTGGGAACCCAAATCGAAGAGCCTGAAGCTCGTATCGATGGAGTCTGAACATGAGAAAAAAACACCATATCCATAGGGAACATGATGATGGGATTCTGTTTTTTTCCCAACATTTTCAGACGAACCCAAATGCGTGAGGTTGATTCTGTCTGAAATGCCTATCAAAACATCTGTGGCTTTGTGTTGCTATTTATGTATACAGTATATATTTTTGCACAAAGTAGAATGTACAAGCTTTTCTGGAATTACCAACCAACACAATCCAACAAAAACTCTTAAATGAGAGAATGAACAAGTTCAAGTGAATCAGATAGAATGCAAAGTATAGATATTGAGTGTGATGACATACTATGACATATTATGTTTAATGCAAACATCCAAACGAAATGAAACAACGGAACTTAGGTGAAATTCTGGCTGATCTCTGATATTGATGTGGCGTCAGCTACATACTTGGCCAAGTTCCACGTCATCATGGAGTGGTTTGATCAGGCGAGGACCTGACCTTGAAAGGCCACGTGCTGTTCTCGTAAAATGCCTAACTTGACCAGAAAACCATTTGGCTGGAAAACCTCGTAACTCTTAACTGACATTTTGGCAACTCAACCATCATTTTTGGATATTTTTGGTGCCGGGAGTGTTGGATCAACACTCCCAGAGTCGGATCATTTTTCAGAAATTTGGTCACAAGAAATCGATGGATTCATCCCCCAGATTTTCCAAAGATCCCAATGGTTTCACCATGAGGCCGCAGTAGGCGTGCCGGTGAGCACCCGCATCTCCTACGAGAAGCTACGGGATGAAGCGGGTCGAGATGGAACCATTGTGGCCTGGCCAGCTGCTGGGGAAGATGTGGGGTTTGTAGATAGTCTGTGAATGGAATGATCAAATGGGATTTTTGATGATTGCAACTGGGAAGTGCCGCATTTTTTTGGGTATATATACATATATATATGCGTATATATATATATATGTATGTATATACATATATATATAGATATTTACATACATATATAACATGCCCCATTTTTTTGCCACCATGTTTATGGCAATCTTTATGGCTCAGATCGACATCTCTGGTGGATTCTGGGGGTCCCTTTTTCAGGGTCTCCGTCGCGCCAAGGTGGTTCCGCAGGTGGGCCTGAAGAATGCCATCACGGTGTCCCTGGAAGAGTATTCCGACGTCATCGTTTCTCGGTTCATCGTTTCCCATGGATCGATGGATTCAACAAACCATGGATGGAGAGGTTAAAAGAACTGGTCAATTTTCACAGTTCGACCCTGAAAACACGAAATTTTGAGTGGAAACTAGTCTTTCAACCCCTGTCTGCCAGGGTCCATGTTAATTTACTGGAGGGTAATAGGTGGTACTGTAATTCTCATCTATACTATGGTGATATATGGTGATATAGTGCAGAAGATGGTGAGATAATCATCTGGCGATCAAGGCTATGAAAGGCCAGGGTGAACTGACCGAAAAACCCGGATGGTTTTTCGGTGCCTAGGTGCTTGAGAATCAGAAGGGGCTGGTGACCTGCCGTGTGCATTTCAATGCGAATCTTCACAATGAGACCTGGCGCTGGATGGATTTGGCGATGGGATTTTTATGGATTTTTTATCAGCCATCTTCAGGATGAATGTATGAAATCCCTGATTCAAACATGAGTTTTTCGTACATCCAGCAGGGATATTTCTGTACATGTCAGCTTCCTATCTATGACATGGCGCTGGAACCCAGAGAAAGATGATCTGATTAGTTTCCCAACATGATCAACAACTGAAGTGGAGCTAGCCAGTTAGGTTTTTCAGGATCTCATCATTCTTTCCATGCGGTGAAGTACGCTTGGATCCATGGGTAGGATATGGCAGGAAGTGAAATTGCCAGTTCTGATGGGCTCAAGCGCCCATGTAACTCTAACTATAAAGAGTTTTACCACGGCTTATTTGCATTCTTTTCACTTGTGGTTACCGAAGTGTAACCGGAATATAGTTTGCTACGAACTTTTCACCAAACAATGGTGTATTTACTTGAACGGCTTTGGCTCA
>Ga0126342_10019203_pt1 | contig 11640 bp, 10 predicted proteins | sample Cyp1metagenome_FD_92528 | JGI IMG/M metagenome (GOLD analysis project Ga0126342, IMG submission 92528) | Coral microbial communities from Lord Howe Island, Old Settlement Bay, Australia - Cyphastrea 1 metagenome | ecosystem: Host-associated > Invertebrates > Cnidaria > Coral ... | reverse complement strand
CCTACATTATCCTACGTATATGCCTACGCGAAACCTACGCACCAAGCAGAATAGCCTACGCATGAATGATGTGAGTTCCTCCTCAATCTAAATTCCATCATCTGGAAAAAAAACGTGGCTCAATTGGGGGTAATCGGGATACCCGAATCCATCTGATAATTCGATCCAGTACATCTCACCAGGGTGGTACGCGGATGCCGCTTTTGGAGAAGTGATTCACCCTTGAAAATCCACTCATTTTCAATGGGTAAATCCACTATTTCTATGGCCATTTTCAATAGCTATGTTAAATTACCAGAGGGTATCATGTTTCTGGGTGACCTCCCTCTTTTCATGAGCTTTTCTTTGTACCCTAAAAACCAATCGTTTTACTTAGACTTACACCCCTTGCAGGTTAAAGTCCCACGTTTACCCCGCGGTACACCAGTCGGTTTACCCAAATATCCAGTTGCTGTTGCTGATATTTGCTTATAATATATCTCCCATTGATATTTCTCAGTAATATACTATTGATTAGCATATCATTTGTTTGTTTACCCTCCGGTAATTCAACGTCGCTATTGAAAATTGCAATTGATAGTTGATTTGCCCATCAAAAAAATGTGATTTTCCATAGTTATGTTAGTTTACAAGAGGGTAATATCCCAATCACCTGTGTAAATCATTATGGGTTCACAGGAAAACTTGCACAGATATATAAACCCCTTACATGGCTATCTGAAAATAGACTGAACAGATGGATTTAGGGGTATATACACTATTTCATTCAAACCCATTTCTGGTTGGTGGTTATTTTAACCATCTTGGAAAATATGAAAGTCAATGGGAAGGATTATCCCATATATTATGGAAAATAAAAAATGTTCCAAACCACCAACCAGCATTTATGTGCGTGTATATATCCTATAACCATATCCTATAGCATATCTATGTATTGTCTTGATTAAATCACTATGCTATAACATGTTAATGTTTGTAAGTCAAAAGGAAACCATCCCCATTGTTACCAAGTTTTACGGCTATAAACCATCAACATACGGGTGGTTAAGCGTTCCTTTACTAACATTACTATACCCTCTGGTAGTTTAACATAGCCATGGAAAAAATCACCATTCACCTACAGGTAAATCATCTATCAGTGGTCCCATTTTTTCATAGCAAACTTTTAAATCTACTGGAGACTACTGTATAGGACTACTGTATAGGATGGTGCCCCCCAGTTGTAAGTTGGTTTATAAACCATAAAGCATAGTATAACCACAATAGTTATAATGGGGTTTATAAACCATATGGGGATATTATGGTAGATATAACATGGTTTATACTATAGTTAGTTATATCATGTTATATCTACCATAAACCATAGTATAACCGATCCCACGCCGCCCCAACCGCACCACAGGATGTCGCTGTGGTGGCAACACATCGCGGGGCGTCTCTGGAAGAGGCGTCCTGCACCTCGATCTGCCGGAAATCCGAGGGTTTTAGGCCTAAAATATATGGGTGTTCCTATGTTTTCCTGCAGTTGTTCCCTTCAACCACTGCGAAAATGGGGGAAAATGAGAATTGTTAGGCAAGAAATATGAATGTTAGATGATTTTCAGCGAAACATTGGGGATTTTGGCCCAAAAAAATAGGGGAATTGTTGTTGTTTTGCCCCACCACAAGTTGGGAGTTCAACCATGAGTCTCTAGGAGTCAGCTAAGCAAATCCCAAATGAATGGGATAAACTGTGAAACCAGCAACAGAACCCAATTGTTGAGCTTTTAAAACAATTAATGTCTATTAATCATATAGATAAATATAGCACAAATTCGACCATATTGACCATATTATAAAAAATATCAAACGTGGTATGGCCTACATATGGGTAAATCAGAAAAGTTCAAGTTGACAAATGGAAAACATTCTGAAACACATTTGTTAGTTGATAGAGATTCAATCAATACATAATAATCCCCAGTATATTGGATAGTAAATCCCCAAGCCATTGATCAACTAATCATCATTAATCAATTGCATTCCCATATGTTTGATAGTCAAAATCCCATCAATCCCCCCGAAAAAAAATGATGGTTAAATCCCCAACCTAATCATCAACGGATCCACAAACAATAGTTTGTCAGTTACATCCACTAATTGTATACATATACATAATGATACATATGTATATATATATATATGTATATATATCCCCATATCCCATCATCTCTGATGCTGAAAATCCCACAAAATCCCATATCTTTTGCTACTTAGAACTCTAAAAAATCCCTAAGATGGTTAAAACATATATAACAACCTATTATTTATATGGTTTTTTCATGGTTTAGACTTCTATCTTCATCATCTTTGATGGTTAAAACCTTATGAAATGACGAAAGAACTCATCATCCAACCAGCAAAAATGATCGCTGTCCACTGGGTGCGCCAACGGCTTGGTTTCCCAGAACAGGTCCGCCAAGGACCGGAAAATCTCCACGGTCCTCGCGGGCTTACGGAAGCCGGTCGATCCGATCAACCTACCAGCATGGTTGGTTTTATATACTATTAATATTAATGGTTAATGATGGTTAATATATGGTTAATATATGGTTGTTATATGGTTATTATATGGTTATTATATGGTTATTATATGGTTATTATATGGTTATTATATGGTTATTATATGGTTATTATATGGTAATATACTATTAATGGTTATGATGATGGTTAATGATGGTTTTCATAATGATCTGGTTGGTGGTTGGTGGTTTCAACCTACCCCTCTGAAAAATGATGGAGTGAAAGTCAGTTGGGATGATGAAATTCCCTATGGGAAAATAAAAGCAATGTTCCAAACCACCAACCAGCAAAAGATGGTTTTCTTTGAAACAAATCTTGGAAACTGTTTGGAGGCAAAAAAAAATCGAAGATTATAATGTTCAAGAGGGGACATCATGTTCTAAATCCATGTTTGAGGGTTCCAGCTTCGATTTAAGGACACAAAATCCAGAAAACAAACCAACCAAAAAAAAGGATCGTTCCACATGTACCCTCCAGAAGCCTAGCATTTCAACTATGAAAACCCTAATTTGATAAAACACTCAGCACACCAAAGGTAGAGCCTGGAATCTATGATGATCACTCATCCTGCCAAGTTCTGAAAAAGATACAACCCACTGAAATCCGCATAAAATACGACTATCATAGTATGACCGTGTGCATGAAGCTGGGATTGCATCAATAACGATCATCATCATCATTACAGTAATTATCCTCATTGACTGGTTGGTGGTTTCAACAAAGGTTTGATAGTCAAACCACCAAGCAGATTATTATATATTATTATTATCATATGTTTGATAGTCAAGACCCCATCAATCCCCCCTATAGTCATCATTATAGTAATTATCATTATTATAGTAGTTATCATTATAGTAAATATCATTGATAATTACTGTCTAATTATTGCCCAGTATAATTAGACATATTGTTACTATAATTATAGTAATTGACATTATGTCTAACAGCTGATAGGGCTTCAGGCCTGGTCGCCTTCTGGCGCAGCACAGGCCTGGGACATTCTGCCAGGCCTGCCGTAAAAAAACGATCCAACCGCCACGAAAAAAACTGGGGAAAGGCGGCAAAACTATGGCAAAAATGGGATGTAAATGGGATATAAATGGGATTTATTTAATTTTAGCCAAGCAAAATTCCATGAAATTTCGATGAAGAACAAATTTTGGGTGAATTCACTCATTTCGCCAAGCAGAAAATCGCAGTTTTATCCAACAAAAGAGTGAAAACGGGCATTGACTCGATGGAGAAACCACCAACAAAACGTGAGGATTCAGAAGCTCCAAATGGTTAATCAACACACTTTATTTAACCAACGAATTGGGTTGGAATCACACCAAAAAATGTGGGGTTTTTACCAGATTTTTCACCAACCAGAATTCACATGATTAACATCAAACCAAGCAAAAATGTGCAGATTTTTCAGCAACCAAAGACCAACACAGCGCCATGACGTCCCAACCTGCTCCCGGCGGCCATTGCTGATCTGCCTCCTCACAGGATTTTTTTGCCACCAGCCCATTGGGGTGGTTTTTTCACATTGGGAAAATGTGTTTTATTGTCAAAATGAAAAAAACCTTTCCAGTTGTCTATTCAGCAACTGTGCATCCAGCAATTTTGGTGGTTAGAGCCCCGCTGAAATCCCAAAAGGGAAAACTCCTCGCTGAATTCCATTGAACACAGTCCCATTTGTAGATGAGTTTCTCCAAAATAAACCTCAGTAAATATAGTGTTCTTTGGTGTTGCAAATTATTAGAGTTGATAGTCAAATGTAGAAACACGATACCACCATATATATACATATATAATGATTAGTAAAGTGGTATAATATAGTGCAGTCATATACTAATTATAAATTACAACTATAATAATATTGGTATAGTGGTAAATTTATAACAATAATAGTTGACTATAGTCAACTAATCAACTACAACTACAACTATTAGTCGATAATATATAGATATAATCAAATATAGTCTATAGCCATTACCAATATAACGATTGTAGCTATAGTCAAAAAAGTAATTATAGCTATAGTCAAATATCAAAATTATAGAATCTGGTTGGTGGTATACCTACCCCTCTGAAAAATATGAAAGTCAGTTGGGGTTGTGAAATTCCCAATATATGGAAAGTCATAAAATTCCATGGTTCCAAACCACCAACCAGTTATCATTATAGTAATAATATCATCATTCATCATTATAGTAGTTATCATTGACAATAGTATCCCCCTTCATGATAATCTAGCATATTGTCAATGATGATAATTACTATAATTCCATGGTTCCAAACCACCAAGTATATTATTATTATCATATGTCTGATAGTCAAAACCCCATCAATTCCATTATTAACCATTATCAACCATCATTAACCATCATTTTTCATTATTAACCAATTATCTATAGTTCCAAACCACCAACCATATACAGTAATATTCCGTTACCAGAGGGTTAATCAGTTAATCATCATGAAGATTATTATTAACCATTATTAAAGATGATTAACCATCATTAACCACTATTAACCAATCATCTATAGTCTAAATCTATTCATGGTCAACTCTTCCAACTCTGCAACCAACCCTTCCCACCACGTCGGCTCCATAAGGGCCATAGTGCCCGCGGGGAGGTCGCTGACTTCCAATGGTAACGGGCACAAGACCTGGGAAATCCCGCCATGTAAAGCTGGGAAAATATGGGAAAACCTATTCGAAATGGAGGTTTACAGCTGGGAAAATCATCTATCCGTGAAAGAAATTCACCCCGATTTTCGAAAAAATACACTCTGTTTTGTTGTTTTTATGGTGAAAATTGTGTAAAATAAGTGCCATAAACATGGTTATGTTACTTTTAGCTGTAAAAAATGCAGAGATTTTGGTGTTTTTTGCGAACTTTGAGATTTTGCAATTTGGATGGGAAGAAAGTTTTTCCCTGTGAAGTTTGAACTTTTTCTAGGAACAAGTTAAGCTGTGAAGTTTGAACTGTTTCTAGGAACAAGTTAAGCTGTTACCCATCAATTGCGCACTGTTTACCTTAAAAAAACAACGAGTTTACCCGCAAAATCAGCAATTACAGTAGCCATGAAAACTCGAAATTTCAGCCCCATTGAACAAAGTCACAATAGCAATCATCACCCCAAAGAATAGGATGCAAAGCAAAAGATGTTGTGATACCATCTGGTAAACTAACAGTTTGCTATTGAAAATGGCCATGTATAGTTGATTTACCCATTGAAAATGGTGATTTTCCATAGTTATGTTAGTTTACCGGAGGGTATAATGCGCTAAGCTGAAAGGAAACTTCGGGATGATTCTCCCGATCTAAAAACCATCATTCCAGTGACGTGGCTGCTGTCGCTATAAGTTATCCAAAGGAAAAACCCATGATATTCCGTATTATCCTCATTATACCACCATGTTTTGTTGGCTAAATCACTACGTTGTTTTCTTGGGTAAAACACCATTATAGTAATATATATATATAACCATACGTATATATAGCCCATATTGATCACCAATAACAAATGTTGGGAAGTTCGCGAGGATGAGCCTGTCCACAACCGAAAAAGTGCTGAAGTGCTGGGTCCGTTAAATTTATCGGAAAAGCAAACGTGAATCATGGGCTTTGTAGTGGATCGGTTGCGTTCATGGTTTTCATGGGCTATGACTGCCTACATTTATACCTCCAATATATTGTTGCTAATCTCCATAGTCCATGGTCAAATCCCCCATTTTTCATGGTTATAATAAAAGTCCTGGTTATTTTATATATAAAAGCCATGGCCCATTTATTTCGATGATTTATCATAAATCCAATCCCTATTTACCTATTGAAGATTGTATGTTCCAGAGCAAACGGTTAAATTACCAGACGGTATATGTGCATTAAGTCCCAATTGTTTGATTGAATGATCACTTTGGTGATTAATCTTCACATTTTGATCATTAAATCAAAGTTCAAAAAACTGGTTATCCAATATCAACAACATAAGCATGTTCACATCCAATCATCACCATATAATTGATAAAAATAATGTGGGTAAAACAATGCCATAAACCATCCCCCAAATCACAATTTTTATAGGTGGTACGGTTACCATTCCCAGTCATTTTTGTGGTTTATAACATTGTTTTACCCACATTATATCCAAAATCATAGTCCAATCAATACCATATATTTATACATATATATATATACACATATTGATACAAATATTGATAGATACTGATCATATATTGATCATATATCTCCAAATTGTGGTTCTCACAACACGTTCGTTACGGGGATATGGATCACCACCGCCGCCCGTTGAAGCCCCTCCTCAGATTCATTCCGCGCATCGTCACCCAGCAAGACCTTGGAGGCCTTGCAAGACCCGGTGTATCTGGACGAAAAAGATGTGTCTACATTCCTACTATACTGGCTATATATTATACATATATCATACTGTATTATATTAGATTTTATTATAGTATATTAAATTAAATTATGTTATATTATATTATATTACATTATGTGTATATATATATATATATATCACGATATGTATATACATATATAAAATAAAGATGCATATTACTATATATATAAAGGTGATTATCTATATGTATATCTATGTAGTACTGTATATACATATACTGTATATACATCAACAATATTAATTCACTATAAAACGTATATTACTATATGTATATGTTTGTTGCTTTGTGACAACACTAAAGATGCCGAAACACGTGTTTCCAGGCCTGGTAGTTCGATGGTATTTACGAGAAATATGTCCAGGTGTCCAACTGTTCTATGTATCAACATATGTATCCTTCCATTTGTGTATGACATACATATGTAGGTGTTGTGCATATACGTAAACCTCTTTGGTGTGTATGCCTATGCGTGTGTGTACGTATATAGGTGATCCGTGATACGTATGGAAATTTACATTCATTGAGATGCCAGTTCTGGCTTAGATCTATGGAATCTATGGTATGTTGATGTAAATGTATGTCATCCACGGGAGTTTCCCAAGTCATCGGGCTACCTCCAAATCATCCATATTTTTGGGGTGCATTTTCCATAAAATAAACCATCTAGCTATTGGGGTACCCCCATGACTATGGAAACCCCCACAAATAATTACCCCAGAAACATGACTCAGCATGGCTAACATACGGTTGAAACCACCAAGGCTTGCGCAGGGGGTCTAGCAGGCCATGCAAGGGGAAAACGGAGTCTTTGAAAACTGGTTTCTTTGTCAAAACAGCTTGTGCTTGCAATTTCTATAGTTTTCTCGCGCAAACAAAGCCACTGAACCAGAACATGTTTCCCAACATGGGGATACCATTGAGACTACAAAGTCCCACTACAAAAAATACGTCGCAAACTAAAGTCAAAACACACTTAATTTCTTACAATAGATGGATATCAAATATTTTTTGTTTATATATACCATCTGGTTATTTAACATAGCCATGGAAAGATCCACCCATTTTTAAGAACGGTAAACCATCTATTTCGATTAGGGCCATGGCTTAACCATGGCAAACTGTTAGTCATAACCAGAGGGTAAATCCAATCTGAAGTCCCATTAGATCCCATTAAACCACCATATAATCACCATTTTAATAGGTAAACCATCTATAAATGGGTCATATTCTTCTAATCAAATCGAAAATCGCCGGATGATCATTCACCACGGGTCATGGCCTGGGCGATAGTATGATAGGCCCCGCATTCCACGCGCACACAGCGCCTACGAAGCCGGGAGAAGGTCACGAGAAGACGCCGGGGACGGTTGTGGCAGTCTTGGTGGGCAAACCTATAGTAGTACCCTCTGGTAAACTGACCAAAATTTATGGAAAATCACCATCTTCAATGGGTAAATCAATTATAAATTGCAATTTTCAATAGCAAACTGTTTAATTACCAGAGGGTAGTTCGCAAGCAGATTTTAACCCCAGTTACAACTGGCCTAAAACCTATTTACCTGATTTCTATCTGGGAAACCCCAACCCCTTTTCTGAGGCGCACCAAATCCGGGTAAAATAAAATTTACAAATGTGTTTTTTTTTTCAGAAGGTTGGGCTACCACATTGCAAAGAACTGATCCAGAAATTGGTAATTTTTGGCCTTTTGTCAACTCCGACTCAACTGGAAGAATGTGAAATTCATATCGTGAACCCAATTCCATAGACCTCCATAGACCTCCATGGGGAATGTTTCATACCTAAACGCAAAAAAATTGGGGATGATTTATGCCTTTGGTTTAGCCAATTTTAAGTGGAAACTCATCTTCCAACCCCGATTTGGCAGGGTCGATGTTAATTTATTGGAGGGTAATCCCATGATTATCCACTATATCAACTATATCAACTATATCAACTATATCAACTATATCATTATTATCTTGTTTATATATTAACTATATCATTATCTGGTCGGTGGTATACCTACCCCTCTGAAAAATATCAGAATTCGTCAGTTGGGAGTATGAAATTCCCAACTGAACGGAAAGTCATAAAATTCAAGTTCCAAACCAACAAACAGATTATCATCATATTCCCATTGTTGTTGGTTTATAGCCTATTAACCACTATTAACCATCACTATTAACCACTATTAAATCACCATTAATCCCAACCAGTTCCAAACCACCAAGCAGCCAGTCATTTTTAAAAATTAGCTTTTTTTTGTGATCAATAATAGTAACCCAACATTATTAACCATTATTAACCACTATTAACCACTATTAACCATCATTATTCACATAAGATTAACCATTATTAACCATTATGAACCATGACTATTAACATTAATAGTAATACTAACATATACTAACCAATAATATTAACCATGATTAACATCATTATATAGCTAATAATAGTAACCCAGCTATTATGTTTTGGTTGTTGGCAAAACCCCCATGACGGATCCTCCTGGCTCCAGCACGACTCCAATGGGCGACGGTGGGCCTGGTCCGGAAGGGGCCGCGGCGGCAACGCCTGGGCCACACCTGGCAACGTTCGTTTCACGGCCGTTAGGAGCAAGTTCTGGGGGATCACCATATATACAGTATAGAATCGATACATCAATATATATATAATATATATATACAGTATATAATAAAATATGATCAATCATTATAGTTATGATCAATTATTATAGTATTTATATAATCGATATATTATTACTATAATAAAATAATATGTATAATATATGTATATGTTTTAATGATAACTATAGTTAATCTAATATGATAATATAGGATAACTATAGTTTAATATTCACCTTCAAATATATGATAACTAGAGTTATTATATCATAGCAGCCATAGCATCATATTATAAAATTATAGTTGTCATATATCATAACTATATAGTTAGCTAGTTAGTTATAGCAGCATTACAGCACAACTACAATTATATATGATATGGGGAATCTAACTAACCACAATGTGAGTTTGATAATTTGGGCTTTTCTTAAGTCATAGGATCCTAACGGTGCTAGGATATATGCGATCCCATAAAGGGGGTTTAAATTCATAGGATCCATGGCACACATTTTTATCGCAGCACCGTGAATGGATCCGTCATGGGTGCTCAGTCATGGGGGATCTCACGTCGGTCATTCCACGGATACCACCGCCATGACTTAGGGTTTCCCTCCAGGAACCGATTTTTCGGAGGTACCGATTCCAGACAGATGTTTGGCCTATGTTATTTTTCAGGCCTAAATTTCAGGGAATAAAAACCCACAATTCAGAAATGGCCTGAAATATGGTACGTAAACACGTACGTCCATTGAATCGGATCCTGAAATTCCCATGGATTATTTTTGACCTAAAGTTGTGTCATGAAATTAACCAGCTTATGGGGAAGATTTCATGGGAGATTTGTGATAGTTTCGGATCTATTCTGGGTCAGAGGCCATTTCAAGTGGTTCCTGAAATCTTCGACCAGCTTTGCGCCATGGGATGGAATGGGATTCCAGACAATGAGAAAAAACACATGTTGAAGGGCAACATGTGATGGTATACAAGGACACGAAACAACCAAACAAATGATGGCTTTGGCGATTTAGCCTCCCTTCTGAAAAGTATGAAAGTCGACTGGGTTCATGAAAGGAATCATCGTTGTCCTTTTCCTGCCGGTTGATTTCATGGAAAGGTCCCTTATTATTGAAGAATTCTAGTACTTAAAAAATGGTAAATGCTACACCAATCCGGCCCCTCTACTCTTCCAAAAAGGACGTCCTTCAAAGGACCCACCAACCCGCTATGCTTTAACCGTTAACCAACATTAAATGATCTTGAACTTCTCATTTCATTGGATGGACCCATTGTTTCAACATGTTTAAACCACTCATGAGATTCACATTGGGGTCCCGCACCTGTTGCCACGGCTGCGACTGACCTGTCGAAGTGAAACCTAGCGCAACGACGTGCAACGATTGCAAAGCTCAGCTGGTCATTTCACCAAGTGTTGTGGTAGACAATGGGTTTTTATGGTGGTTTAATGGGATCTAATGGGATTTAATAGGATTTACCCTCTGGTAAACGTTTACATAGCTACTGAAAATCACCATTTTAATAGGTAAAACATATATTTCTATGGTCCATTTTCCAGTTCGCAAACTGTTAGTCATTACCAGAGGGTATCGTTAATGGAGGTTATAAACATTAAACCAACTTAGCAGGTTAGACCCGTAAACATAAGGAAATTGCCAAGAAGAATGAAGGAATACCACGAACACTTGCAATTATGTATGTGTAGTTCAAAAAATGTGCGTAATATATGTATATAATATTATATATATATGCATATATAATCATATATATATAATCATATATATAATCATATATATAATCATATATATAATCATATATATATAATCATATATATATAATCATATATATAATCATATATATATAATCATATATATATACATACTCATATATATATATACTCATATATATATATAATCATATATATATATATATATATATATATATATTTATATATATATATATATATATTCATATATATATATATATATTCATATATATATATATCAGAAAGGACTGTTG
>Ga0126342_10019202_pt1:0-7500 | contig 11640 bp, 11 predicted proteins | sample Cyp1metagenome_FD_92528 | JGI IMG/M metagenome (GOLD analysis project Ga0126342, IMG submission 92528) | Coral microbial communities from Lord Howe Island, Old Settlement Bay, Australia - Cyphastrea 1 metagenome | ecosystem: Host-associated > Invertebrates > Cnidaria > Coral ... | reverse complement strand
ACGGAGCTCCGTTGCATCTCGCCAGGATGGTGCACCAGCTGTGCGGCTCACCGGCTCTGCCTTCCCACATCTCCCACATCTTCCCAGCCCACTGCAAAGTTGAATGGAAGAGATGAGAAGAAAAGTCTACCAGACTTATACAAGACATAAGAAATGACGCAAAGTGACCATGATCATCTTGAGTTTTGAAAAACAGCGCTCAGTAAACATGTGTATGGTCATTTCTTGCTTGAATGGTGTGTCTTTGAAAAAGAATGAAAAAGATCTATGCAATTTGAAGAACCAGCTCAACGACTGCTCCGGGGCAAATCAAACATCCAGTGTAACAAGTGAGATCAAGTGAGATCAAGTGAGATCATGTGAGATCAAGTGAGATCAAGTGAGCATGACCTTGTTGTATATTTCTTGACATACCTGGATGATCTGGACCTAGATTCCAAGCCCTTCGTCCATGGCGCACAGAGAGACTGCTTTTTGACAATTCCCAGAAAGTGTGCTGCCTGGGCAATGTTGATTCGCCTTGGGTAACAGTTGTCATCTCCACCCAAGTGGTTCTACCAAGATGTATGGAATCTTCGTAACAATACCCCAAATCCTGCATGTCTCTTCGATTGGCCAATAATGCCAGTCCTTGGGCATTCAATATGCTAGAGCTGCTTTGGTTTTTGACTGGCTCTCTGGCTGCATTGCATCATTTGGTGCACACGAAATTCAACGTTACACTCAGCATGCCCAGTGAAATCCAGACCAAGCTCCTGGCTCGAAGGCCTGACGTGTGAAATGAAAGGGCAATGATGCAATGACGTGCAAAATCATGTGCAGAATATTCAACACAATATCAATAATATATATACTGTATATATATATATATGTCGTAGTACATACAAATATGTATATATATATACGTGTACATGAATGTGTGTATACATATATATATATATATATATGTAACATGATATATGATATATATACAATACGATATTATATATTCCATAATATAATATATGAGATATATTAACACCATATATATATATAAATATAAATATAAATATAAATATATATATATATATGTATACATTATATATATATGATGCAATAGCTGGAGCCAAGTTCTACTTGATCGCACCTCCCGCCCCTGTTCCGCGAGAAATCCTTCCTGGACAGGGCGAAATGGGGTCCGAAATGGGGTTCTCTGAAAGTGAGGGGCTGCAGAATCTCACGGTTGATCATAATTTTGCCCGCTTGCATTGCCGTTTTGGGATATCCAATATTTTTTGACAAAACCACCAAAAAAAGTTCCTGGAAATGATTAATGTCACATGCGTTGACCAAGGATATCCCTGAACTGGGCCATGAAGGACAGAAATAGGCAAGACAATAACAAAAAACCAAACGTTCAAAGCAGGTGCAACAAGTGTGTGCTTCAATGAAGTACCAAAGTACCTTAACTGGCCAATCAGCTCCTCACAAAAGTCATTAGATTTGTGAGCACCCAAACGGATCAGTGCCTTGTGTCTTCGGGTGTTAAAATATAATGTACGTATCTTCTCCGAAAGTATTTGACTACTTGCCATAGCTGGATCCCACAATCCTGACCAACCCAACTATGCCTAATCTGCCACTAAACGTAACCCGCGCAAATAATGCTGAGCACGACACAAATTCTACTGTGTATGCCTTTTATTGCCTTTTCTTAAAACTATATATGACCATGAAATTCTCAGCAATTTGGAAGGCCCCCCATTTCATATGACGCAGCACCAAGAATCAAGTCCTGCAATGTCAATAATCCCAATGTTCCAATGTGTCTCCATATAATACAATCTAAAACAGCATAATATACTATAATATAATACGAAGTATACAGTAATACGAAATAAAATGCAATACAATATAATTTGATATAATATAATATAATGTAATAATATATGATAATAATTAATAATAAATAATAATATATAATAATAAAAAACAAAAATTAAAATATACAATAATATATAATAATATAATATAATGTAATATAATATACTATAATATGTGTAATATCAAACCAAATAATATACTATAATATCATACAACATGATATATAACAAAAAAAGATAAACCATATAAAAACATAAAATAACGAAACATAATATAGCATACCATAACATAACAAGTATAAAAATATAATGAAATATAACGCAATATAGTTGAATACAATACAATATAATATACTATAAAAAATAAGAAATAATACAAAATAAATTATATCATATAGCTGATACAATATAACAACATATATCATGGAACAATAGAACAACTATATAGGATAACATAACACAACATAGCATACCATAACAAAACGTATCTTACAATATAACTTAATATTAGTTAATGCAAACATACAATAAAAGAGAAACATATAGTAGAGTTCAGTAACACAAAACATAACATAACATGACATGACATAACATGACATGACATAACATGACATAACAAAAAACATACAACAAGAAAACAAATATAATATAACAGAAAATACAATAAAACATAATTTTAAATAAAATGATATATTAAAAAATATAATATATTAAATAGATATACTACAATATAATTTAAAGTAAACACATAATATAGTATAAAACATATAATATAATGTAAACATATATAATATAATGTAAAATCTTACAACATGATATGATATGATGTGATGTGATGTGACATCAATGTAAACACAATATAAATATATATATATAATATGTATACATGATACATGTATATGTATATGTATATGAACCATGTATGTCATGTATGGGGAGCTACAAGTCCCAACCACGTCCCAGTCTCACCACTCTGCGCCTTCCGGCTGGGTGGCACCTTGCAAGCACTTTCAACTCAAGCGCTTGTGGCGCCACAAAAAGATATACAAAGATTATGAACATTTGTGAAGTATGGAGAAGATCTCTCCCAGAGCAACTTCGTCTCTACTTCCGGCATGCACTTGTCCAAGTCTACCAATACAACCACCACTGCCGCTTGCAATATTTTTTGCAAATTGCGCAGGACATTTGGACTTGTCCCTTGACACAAACTGACACAACCCATCACACGCCTGCAGCTTTCGCAGCTCCTCTTCCAGTGCATGATTCGCCCTCCGCATGTGTGCATGTCACTGCATATCAGCGTATACATTTGTGGCACAGGGCAGGGTCTATGAAAACGCCGCAAAATATGCAACATGTTCAAATCAAAAACATCGGCAAAAAATGTCAAAAACACCAATACTCAATGCAGTGAAATGCAGTGCCCACAGCAGCTTCCAATCTGCAGCATGAAAGGACAAATAGAGATGATTGAGATACGAAAGCTTTGATGAAACAGCAAAGATGCGAAAGATGATAGGCTTCAAGGCTTCAAGGCGGCAAATCCAGCCGCACGTTGAATTGAGCGTCTTGTCAAACCTGACGCTTGGATATGATTGGTGAATCTGGGATCACTAGGCTTGCTACCTGCGGAGGCTTTGGACTTCCTCCTGCGGCACGGCAAGACCAGCTCAAAGCATGGATTTCATGAAACGTGAACATGATTGAACACGAGCGAAGACAACTGAACGTAGTCAAACAATTCAAAACAAAACACAAAACCCATGTGCTCCAACACCCTGAAACATATAAAAGCATGGCTTAAGGCATAAGGCGGGGTTGCCCTTAAGTAGCAATAAATTGGCAACTGTTGCTCTAGAGTAATGGAATGCTGGGAGGAACCCGGAACATCCCGGAACGCCAGTCAAACAAGCGCAGAGTCGGCAGCTGAATTCGCAGTGCTTTGTCTCACGGATTCCGGCTCTCTTGAACAGTGTCGTGGCCATGGCTATGTCTGGATGGGATAGCAGGCAAACACCTCAAAAGGTCCAGAAATTCAGAAACCAAGAAATTGCAACTCCAAATCAGTTGCTTGGACTCTCAATGACTCTCCGCTGAGCAGCACCATGCAGCACCCAAAAAACAAAACGCTGAAACTTGGAATGCCAAGGGGCTCAGCTTGTCCAGCTTCGGGATCTTCTGGTGAATCTACCTTCGGAGCCAGAAGGCAAAACCACGTTGAAAACAAAACGTTGTGCAATTCCCTATATTCCTTGTGCAACACGGTGTGCAACACGTTGCCAACATATTACGAAGCACAGGTAGGAAACAAGGATACAGGAAAATATCATTAAGAACGTTTATGAACTACAAATTGTCGGCTTAACTCACATCACGCCGCTAAGGGCACATCTTGTGTGACAGGCGCTGTGAAAAGCCACTAGGCGCATCACGCCGCTGAAGTCGCATCACGAGCATTGTTTTTTGCAATGATTCATTGCGGGCGCCATTGAATTCCGCAAACCAAAGAAAATGGGCACGCAGTCAACATGCACTTTTTCTATCTTTTTCTTGCGCGCGTGCAGTCATAATACACTTTTGCCTTCGCGTCGCGACGCGGCGCCGGTCAGAGCCAGCAGCAGCACCAGCAGCAGCACCACCGCAACCGTAGCATAGGCCAAAAAAAACGAAACCAAAACGAGGCCAAAATGTGGCCTAAACGAGGCTTAAAGGATCCCCATGGCCATTTGGGGTGGTAACCCAAGTGACCCCCATTTTCTAGATAGGAAAATTCTGACCAAATTAAAAGCCTAGAAAATGAAAAAACCAGGTAAAATTGGATGTTTTATTAGTTTTATTTGATTGGGTTATTAATTTTCTAGAGGGATGCATGGATGTTTTGGACATGCATTTTTTTAAACAAACAGGCTCATGAGAGTGCAACTCATCACTTTGGGTCTAGAAAATGACCTGTAATGCCATCATACAAACAGTTAAAGATGTTCCCTACAACTTTTGTGGAAAAATGGAGGACCAAAAATGACCAATGTTTTCTTTAGAAAATCAATTGTGTAACCCTTGCTAAGGGCTCGTGCCGAGCCATGGCGCGCCAACAGCACTTGCTGCTGCACGTGGGCCAACCATTGTAGCACCTGCTTGTGCCGGGAAATGCTGGTGTTCTGCTGAGGCCAGTCTTTTCTCCAACCAAGAGGTAGATATACTGGGTCTTTGGCTCGCATCTGGGAAAGCTTTGCAATGCCATGCTAAGCGCATGAAAGTTCCCTGGCTTCCGCACCAGGGGCAGCTGGTATCAGTGCCTTTGGCTTTTCCAAGATATGCTGGAGAAACTATGGATCCCAGGAGTATTGCGCGACCGTTGGCATCGGCCGCATGAAAGCTCTTTCGAGCAGCTTCCAAATTGACTTGGTTGATCTCTTCACGCATCTGAATAGGTGTGGTGGAGCGTCTCCACTCTGCAGCTTCGTGCTCGGAGTGTCCAGCATGTTTGCGCAACAATTGCAAGCGCCAAGACATGCGCATTTGATGCATTTGTCTGTCCACTTCTGTGTGAGATGGAGCTTGAAGGCTTTCACCTTCTTTAGTCCATTTCCACTGCCCCGCTTTGGTCCAGCCAAAATCTCTGCGCCAGTGTCTGAGAGCGCAAGCTGGACCGCCAAAAGCATTCGACCAGAAGGCAGTGTGTCTCTGTTTCATTCGGTATAAACGTTTAAACAACCTGGTGGCGACAAGCGCTTGCAAGTGTGAGGATCCGCCGCACAGCACAGATCTGAGGATTTGGCTTGCCACGCGGTTGGAGCTTGTCATTGTGGACAAACTGTTGAAAAGCAAATTGGAATCCCAGCGAGGAGGGAATTTAGAGACCCACCCATACAGCGCTTTAGGAAGGTAGAAAATGCGGTAGATCTCCATCTTTTTTTGTAGGCTACTGGCAGGCAACTCAAAAGTTTGGCACGTTGAGTGGCGGCTCTGTTCAAGCTCTGTGTTGGCCATTGGACGGGGCCGGATACTGACCCCTAGTACTGTCACCGCATCTTCACGGCACCAGTCAGGTCGGTCAATGCGCAACTGGGCATGCTGTCGTTTCAGCTTGGAGCTGTGTACTTGACGCGAGATGACTGGACACAGGCGTCAACCACAGAAAAGGGAGAATGACAAGAACCTGCATAGTGGTTGAGGCAAACGAAACATAGCAAAACCATTATTTTCATTAATTTTCTCTTGAAGAGTACAGTGTAGATCTCGGGTTTCGGAGCTCACCACCCCGGCCTTTCTGAGCTCCTTTCGGCAAACAGGACAGGAATCTGTGACCTCAGAATGAAATCACGGTGTGCTCGGCTGATGTCGGCTGATGAAAGCCACAGCAAGACGATGTAAGAAGCTCTGGAGGCTCCAGAAATGGGACCAAGAATTTAAGGTATGTAAAGGATACTCAAACAATCTCAAGAACAATATGACCAAAACTATTGTTGCAACAAAGATTTGGTGAAAAGCAGCTTTGTACCCAGTGGCACTTTATCAAGGATGCATACATTCCCCAGTCATGCTCTTGAGGCTATGTTGCACACCTGTGCAAAACAACGCTGAGAAGCAAAGTCTCACCCCAGACAACCACTAAGAACCCAATTGAAACTGCCCATACCCGTGTAGCAAAGGCAAAGTTATTGCTGGCCCATCAAAGGGTTGTAGTATCCTATCATTCAAAAACTATTTCCCTGTGGTTGGCTTCCGTTTGTCAAGCATCGCACTGACAGCCACCTTGACAAACAGTCCTGCTCTCAGTTTTGTCAAGAATGTACAGAACGAGTCTCACAAACACAACTGCTAAGCATCGCTTGGCTACGTGTTCATGTGCTGTCTGCGCTCTCTTGAAAACTACTTCGGTCCCCCATCTCTGCATGCCTTTAGAGAACTAAATGGATTCTTTAGAATCAGGCATCCAAACAGCACCTTGAACTACAGCTACTTGATGTGCCATACATCATGCATCATGTCATCGAGAAAATATTGGAGAACGTCCAAGTAATGAAGCCTCTTCTTTTGCTGTATGTATATATTAGACATACTCCGCAACGTCACATTTGCATACATTTGCTGTATTGCGAGTGAAATTACTTGCCATGACCGCAGCAACTCCGAACTCAAGAAAGCTGTATCGCATGACATTACCTGACTCTCAAATACATCTGGATTTCCCATCCATACCGGACACTCGGTATCAGTCCTGGTGAAAAACATGTTTGCATGGCGTCCTTTTGATGGTCTTCTCATGCCCAAAACGTTCGCAGCACACACAGCACTCGATAGGCAGAACCCCTGCCAGAGCGACGTCAAACTCAATTTAACGCTTTGTTCAGATTTCTTGATACACTACACACTTTTATGTGTGGCCGTTATAGTACTCAGCGCCTGCGGTCCCTCAAAACACATCGGCCTATTCATAGATAAAGGCCCAAGGTGATAAAGGGACATTTTGAAATCAAACATGCAGGGTAGACTGTGGATGGGGAAGTAATTCCCGAGAGCGTCTGAGCGCAGGGTTCTTCCAATAGTGGGGGTCTGTATCTTATCTTCTCATCTTCACATCTTCTCATCTTCACATCTGTATCTCATCTTCTCATCTTCACATCTTCTCATC
>Ga0126342_10019201_pt1 | contig 11640 bp, 11 predicted proteins | sample Cyp1metagenome_FD_92528 | JGI IMG/M metagenome (GOLD analysis project Ga0126342, IMG submission 92528) | Coral microbial communities from Lord Howe Island, Old Settlement Bay, Australia - Cyphastrea 1 metagenome | ecosystem: Host-associated > Invertebrates > Cnidaria > Coral ... | reverse complement strand
GGCCACATTGGGCACAGCGACAGCCGATGGACCTGACCCTGGAACGGCGAGAGGATGGTCAATTGGGGTCCCCATAGCAAAGTAGTGAGACTACGGCTGATAACCTGTATATTCACAGGTCAACCACCAATGTTACTTACAATGGGGGTGAACCACAAATCCGCTAAGCAGCTGATACTTTTGAACCAACGCTACAGGATAGTACGATGACATATATATATACATGGTTTTACTGCAGGAGTTTTTACAATATCTTTGATATCTCGATCTCGTGGCTTTTCGCTGGGATCCCAGCGGCCCCTCTCGCAGGATGGAGCGCCAATCAACATCCAACGGCTCCGGCGACTCCATCGCTCAGGATCTGCATGGGGGTCGAGGAGGATGCGATGGATGGATGGTTTACCTGGTGATTTTATGGTGGTTTAATGGGATCTAATGGGATCTATGGTGGTTTCAGGTATTCAGGTATTCCATAAGGTACTGAAGTTACTTAATGAAAAACTCATTGGGTGCCTCATAGTTTCTACTTGGGCAAGTAGAACGGTTCGAAGTTCCAAACATGTATTGAATGAACAAAACTAACTTAGAGTAACTAGAGTCCAATTCAACGTTCTGAGTGTGGTTGGAAATTGACGTTGTCGCTGTTGCACTGGCAGCATGCTTTCTCTTAAACGACCATGACAATCATGACAAGTCCAGGCTTGATCCAGGAGCAGCGTCACAAAAAAAAGCAATGATCACTGATAAATCAAATATACACAAATAGGTCCGTAATTGGTAATGCTATACACACTTGCATGTGTGTATAAAAATGTGTGTGTATGAAGCCACGCACACTTATACCAGGATATCACACACACACATGTATATGTATGTATATATATATAATTATATATAAATAGATTTTATGTGAATGAATATCTACAAATATCTACAAATATCTACAAATATCTACAAATATACATTTATATACATTTATATACATTTATATACATTTATATACATTTATATACATTTATATACATTTATATACATTTATATAATAATAATAATCATCGTCATCGTCATCATCGTCATCATCAACGTATCTCGAGGCAATAGGCACGAGACCAATCTTAAATCCCTTCCAATCTCTGGAAATAACTATATATATATACATATATATATGATGAGATCCTGATCTTATCATCTGATTGGGTGGGACATCATGAGCCCAGGCTCTCCTAAGGGACACACCGGGGCAGCTCTTTACCGAAGTGCTGGCATTGTCAACATCAGCAATACCAAGATATACCAAGTACCTGAGCTCCACTGTTTTGGTGTACCTGGAATGACGCATCATGAATCACTGAATCATGTTTGAAACCATCCACCAGTTATGTGGGCGGGAGCCAGGTCGATTCAACGCAAACCTCTTTAAGAGGTTGAGATTATGCAGCAAGCAGTCATTCTCACAGACTACAGTGGCTACAGGCTGTCCTCCGTCGTCTTTCACAGCACAAACGCAGTTGGCTTCTGTTTTAGCTTTGTCTGAAAATTGTGGGAACACCCCTAAAATCCATTGGTTTATCATCACTTTCTCCATACCAATTGCCACTTTGGGGATACACCCCATGTTGAGATACAGGCATTTACCAAATGCTGGTTGTTTTCTGGCTGGTTCAAATAAACCGAACCATCATCTATGACAGAGGTTGAACATTGAGGTTGCTAGAATCCAGAAAACGTCTAAACACTATCCAATCAAGGTTTATCCATATTCATATTCTGATTCGCAGATCATCCCTCAATTTTGTCAATCGATCATTGCGAAAATACGGTGCCGGAGTCTCAGCAACGTCTGACGAATTGTTTAGCGAGGCGGACTGAGACCTGGAAGTGTTTGGTAGTTTGAGCCCATCCCAAGAAAATTGACAAGACACGGGAGGTCAGTTGGAAGAAAAAATCCAATTAGATCGAAAAAAGGGCTGAAAGAAGCAAGCTAAGAAATATAAACAATCAGTGAACATACAGACTCTTGTCCTGCATTGAGTCGCAGTGCTATTCCTTCCTCTGTGCATCAAGCACAAAGGAACACATTAATTTTTGAAGCCATCACCAACTTTACATGGGTCAACTCGCCCAAAAAATGGGATGATTGGTACCCTAGTACCTGTATCCCAGTAGGTTGGGCTTCCTAGATTTTGAATGATTTGACCTAGCTCCAACTGGGGTCGGATCCGCCTGCCGTTGCTCTTATTGTGCACAACTGTCTGGAGCTATACAACTTCGTTGTCAGCTCAGACAAAGTTGCAGGAGAGTCCACCATCAATCGCAGTGCTGACATGTGCTGACACCATTTATCTTGTCTCAAGAGGATGATGTGCAAAAATGGATCAATCTCAGGAAAACACAAGCACAGCAGTAAGTTGCATAGCATTCTCATGACTTATTCATTCATATGTGTCATCTATCCTGCGACCAAGAGTGAAATCTGGGAGGCATTTGATTCTAGTACCAGGTGCAGCTTGGGACTGCAACTCTTGCACTTTATGGCCATGTTGAAAGTTGATGAAGTCTCCAAAATCCAACGTCTATCCTTGTCCCCCGCCCGAGTCAAACTTCCTTGATTTAGCTTGATGTTTGGACATCTCGCCAACTTTTTGGTTTCGAGGGATTTCATGTTTAATCACTGCAACTGGTGCTTCCCATGCATGTGATTCCGTCACCGAATTCTCCAGCTCGATCTTATCATTGACCCCAAAGCAAGTCAGGGGGGCGGAAATCAAGCAGTAGCTCGGAGAAGTTCGATCGATTCCAGCCCCAAATTTCTTCAGCCAGTTGGGATCATCATCCAAAGGGTAGGATTGGAATTTGAAAGAATGCGACTATCCTGATACATAAATACTACATAAATACTACATAAATAATACATAAATACTACAGTACCATTTAGAATTTGGTAGGATCACGCAGTCGTTTCTCCAAAATCGTCAACTCGCCCGCTGGATCAAATTCTGTGTGTTCATCAAGCCATCCCCAGCAGCTTGGAGGGTCTGTCATGAAAATTCAGAGTATCCAGGACAAAGTGGTTTGCACTGGAAGCTATGCTGTTTCTTAATTTGCTTCGATATGCTTCGATCAATTTTGCCAGACCTGGCGCTGATTGGAGTGAGTTGCTGGATTCAAGGGGTAAACTGATCCCAACTCAGCAACTTTGAACAGAAAGCTACTGTACGCAACCTGGAAAACTTCATTCTTGATTTTACCATATTTTACCATAGGGTTCAGAACAAGTCCAAAAAAGATGTTCCATCTGATTTTGCATCTGGCTCCTGCAGTGCAGCTAATGCCCGATCGGTTCTCCACTGAAACTGCATGTGACAACTTCCTCCACGACCCAAGATGGCCAGGCTTCGCAACCAAAAATGGTGACTTTTCATCATGTGAAAGAACTAACATAGAGGTTGAAAATCGCCATGTGCATCCATTTTCCATAATTGAAACAGGGAAATACCAACCACGTCCAGCTCGCACCTCAAGCAGGTCGTTGAAAACATCAGCAGCAAAGGCAGCAGTTTTCGCGACATCTATCCTGCTCTGAAGAAATCAGCACTGGTCAGTGGTTTTGTCAACAAAGCAACGCAAGTGCTGATATCACAAGTAACTAGCATCGTTTTGAAATAAGGTCCCACGAGTAGGACATATCCCTATTGGTCATATGAAGTCAATCCTACTGGTCTTGGAATATGATCCCAAAATATCGCAAGTAGGATTGACTTGATCTCTGCTAGACCTCTCTTGCTTGCAGGACTGGAAGTTGTTTTTTTTAGCCCCTCAAGACGCAAGATCACTGGTGTGGCAACAACTTGTGTTCACTACTACTGTGTAGACATCATAGAAGCATGGCAACATTGTGCTGCATGAAAATTGTCAATCTATTCACACCCACATACATGCTAATTAGAATCTACCATATTTAATGCCAGTCCGTCCATTGCATCAGCAAAAACATCTCAACCAACTGTAGCACACAGCTCAGTATTCGGGCCTTGGCAGTGCGCCGAGCAAGATGAATCGTGCACTCCTTAGCAACGCAAAAATATGAGTGTTGGCTTTGAGTCTTCTCAGATCTTCTCAGTGGCGTCAACGGACCCAAAAGTTGACATGAGGCCCTTTCCATCCCTTTCCTGCAGCTTGAGGCCACATGGGCTCGGCGGCACTGGGAACCTCGCCTTCTTGATGCCATAGTGTTCCAAGGTCTGGCTATCTTGCAGGACCATTTTTCCATAGCTCAGCTGCTGCTCGTTGGGCAACATACCTGGCCAATTTAATGCAGAAGCTCCGCAAAATTCAAGGCCTGGCTGGCTAATATTATCAGAGTCTGGAACGAGTATGGATCCACTTGTCCTACCAGAGTATATTATACGCAATATATATGGTACATAAGAAGACGTGACTTACATAGCCCATCAAATACCCATCATATCCCCAACTCAACAGTTTGTCTGGAGTCAACTGCATGATTGACGCGGACAATGACCCTGCTGCTCAGAATCTCGCTTCTGTCTAGTTCATCTCCGGGTGCCTGTTCTGTCTTGAATGGCAGTCTTCACGTCGGCCACAGTTCTGTCCGCACATGCACCGTCAACCCTGAAGGTATCTCCTGGCAGCCAATTTGATGTGGAAGGAACACGGTAACACGCAATATGCCACAGAAGTCACAGAAGGTTCCAAAAAAAATAGCAATTATTACTTCGCGAAATCATTGAATATGTGACACTGCAAAGCAACTCTGTCTCTGCTTACGCTGTGTTGCAAAAACAATTTGGATAATGTCTCGGATTGATAAACCCTGGTTTTATTGCAGCACTTCCAGTAGGGGTTCCCCTCAAATAGTGACATAATTTGCTACCAAAATGGTACCGCTGCTCCTGCATCTGTTTCCACAATGAATTGCCCGCAACCCTTGAGCCGAAGAATCAAGGCCACCTGTTCGGGTCGTGGCTTTGGACCAGGGATGCCCACCACCAGCACTTAGGTATGCATCAAAGGTGGGTACCCTGATATCATATGCTGTGTCATCCTGTTCACTATAGTAAAATAGCTACACATTGGGGTAAGTATCCACCATTTCAGACCATACTATATACTGGTGGCATCATGCTCATTACCAAGTGCTACCCCCAAAAATCAAACATCTTGAAAGGGTCAATGGCACATCATATGCTGATGCGAACATGGCTTCTCTGTCTGACCAAGGTTGGGCCGCTGTCCCCCAACAATCCGATGCCTAAGCGAGATCGCCATTTGTATCGTTGACTAAATCAACCAGTCTTCTGGGCCAAGTCACTCGAATCATAAATGTTTGGATATCTCTTCTTGCCACATCATATTTGGAAAAAAAAACAACATAACCCAAGTGTTTATATCATGTCATTTTATATCCCACTATGTGATTATAACTCTGTATATATAATGTATATATCCCACTGGATGTCTCGAAGCAAACATATTTTTGCTGCCACGGCGCCATGTCCCCTGATTGCACACCCAGTTCCTGCAAGGTGCGGCCCTCCTCCAACGTAACTCCTGCGGGCGGTGGCTGACTTGGCTGACTCAATGACCTTAGACATGGTCCATGGTGGGTTTCCCAGCAATAATGGTGATTTTATGTGATTTTCTATTGGCTTCAATCAATAGAACTGTGGAAGATTGTGGAAGTAATGGAAAATAAAGGGAACACAGACCCAGATACCCAACATTACCCAACTTGACCGTTGTGTGTGATTTTGTTTACCCCCAAATGGCCTTTTTTACGGAGAGCATGATCAAACAACCTAAAACAACATCAAACTTTGGGGTACCCTCATCCATTTTGGGGGATCCAATCCCCTTGTTAATCTTTGATCAAGTTTCCTCATCCCCGAACACATCTCAGTTTCATGATCCTTTCATGATCATTCCCCGAGTCTTTTATTTATGTAAAGATAATCGTAAAGTAATTTGCAATCATTCCATTCCCCAAGTATACTGCTGGGTAGATGTCCATACTGGGTTTCCATTTATATCCATTTATGATATCATTTTCATTGAATTATGATCATTTCCAATCTGCCACTTTCATGCCAGTTTCATGACTAACTGACGCCGTCCTCTGCAAACGAAGAGCATCTGTTCTGCTGCAATGTCCACCTTCTGGGTCATGAAAGTCTTTATCTCCTCCACGGTGTCCTCACGGTGTCTCGTTGTGCCCACAACGTGTTGATCCAAAAAATAGTGGCAGTCCAACAAAAGAGAGGATCAACATGATAGAACAATAATGTCCGAACAATATAGTGGTTATTTTCTATTTTTTTTGGTTTTACTTTATGTTACTATACATGGAATCATAAATTATTATACCTATATATATATATATTACCTATATCATATATATATATATATTTATACATATACTGGGTGGATTCCATATACAACTGGATGATACTTTAAGCTCATGAACCGCTTGCTAACTGTGATGAACATACAACAACCTACGGACGTTGAGAATCCTCAAAGGGTGATGGCCAGCAAAACTGGTTGCAGGTGGTTAGGATCTGAACATGATCCAAGATGAAGAACCAGAATCACTGGAATTCTAGGAGTCCCATTACCAGGTGATCAATGGTGATCATCCCCATTGAGCCTTAAAATATAACCCCAGGCTTAACCTGCCCATCAGAGTCAAGAGCGCTTCCGGATGCAGGCACTGCCCTGGGGCTGGTTTTGACAGATCTTTATCCCATCAAAATTGCGTGCAGTTGTGGTATACCCAATGGATTATCATCTGAATATTGTGGTATACCTAAAATATTACCAACACATTCTAACATAATCATTCAAAATTGCCTGCAGTTGTTCATATTTGTCCTATGAATATTGCCACAAATTGCGGTTTTTGCCGCATTTTGTGCACAAAGCAGGTTGGAAGCGTTGGTTTGGGTATTGCTGGGTGATTGGCCTTTGCTCGGGCGGGGTCCGTGCTTGGACATCTACCAATGGCGGAACACACCGATTTTGCTGATGCTTGATGTTGCTTGTAGTAATTCATTCTAGTAATACATAGATATAAATACTATAAATCTACCTAATACATAGTAATACATAGTATATAATACAGAACAATACATAGTAATACATAGTAGTACATAGTAATACATAGTAATACATAGTAATACATAGTAATACATAGTAATACAAACTAATACAAATGTAATACATATAGTAATACATGGTAATACATGGTAATACATGGTAATACATGGTAATACAGGGTAATACACGGTAATACACGGTAATACACGGTAATATACGGTAATACACGGTATTACATGGTAATACATGGTAATACATAGTAATAAATAGTAATACATAGTAATACATATTAGTAATACATAGTAATACATAGTAATAAATATTAGTAATACATAGTAATACATAGTAATACATAGTAATATATAGTAATACATAGTAATACATAGTAATACATCATGCTTGTGTCATCTTCTTGCCTGTAGGCACAACATGGCACAACATGGTGTCGTCGCCGCTCCCGCGGCATCCTGAGGCTGCAATCGGAGGTTCCACTTCCTGCTCCCAGCACCCATGATCTTCAGGTCCAATGCCATGACACGCACCAAATTCAGCGAAGAATCCTCAGATCTGGTTTCCACTTGGGATCATCAGGAGCAACTGCCAGCATCACTTGCCAGCATCAATGCATTTGAACGAGGCTAAGGCTTGCTGTAACAATCTACATCAATCTACGAAGCATTTGCCTACCGACTTGGCAACGAGTGTCATGGCTAATGCCATAGTCCCGAAGTCTGCACGTGTTCTTCAATGTCCTCAGTGATGAATGAAGAGAACAAAAACGTTTGTTGGTGATTGATAGGTTGTTTTAAACACATCGCTGTTCTGACATGTTCATACATTTTCTATTTTGCAATTGTTCATTAATGAAATAAAGTCCGATAGACTCACACTTGGCCATATCTTCGTAGGTTGTTTTACTCCAAAGTCAGTTTCAGATGGCTGTCCTGGCTTTGTCTGAAAATACCCAATGGATCCCAATGGATCCCAATGGCCTATGGTCTTCCCTATCCCTGCATAACATGACCACCTTTTTGGGGGGTATCCATGGTATCCCCATTTGTGGACGAAGCCATCTGAGAGCCAGTCAGTTCATTGAAGATCAGGAGTTGTTCCTCACGGCGTCCAGGGAGTCCAGCAAAGAGAGGTCTCCGGATGCAAAACTCACGGAGGTTTCCATAGGGGATACCCCTACCCTCTGGTAATTTAACGTAGCTATTGAAAATGACCATAGAAATAGTGGATTTTCCCATTAAAAATGGTGATTTTCAATAGCTATGTTAAATTACCAGAGGGTAATATGGAGGGTTTTTCTCATGGAAAATCCACCCAACAAATTGATGATTTGATTTGGGAGTACCCCAAATGTTAGGAAACCTCCATCTCTGAACTCCCAAAGTGAAATACGGACGCGACTGTCCTGCACTGGGATCTGTTCCTTTTTCTGGATGTCACTCTTGAGGTCCGCCACAGTCTGCAAGGTTGTGGCCTGTGCGACTTGCACAGCTACACTGTAGGGGATACTGACCACAATATGTGTCTCTCTCACAATATCCAGGGTACCCCATTTTGTGGCGATTGGCATTGGAAAGGTATGAATGATTAAGCTTCATTGGATTTAGGGGTTCGACATTTTGAAACACCCAACCCCGTATTGCCGCATGTCACACCATGGATATACACCCAGCATGGCACAGCATGGCACCTGCAAAATTAAGGCGCGACCGGAGAACAGCATCACAGTGATACGTATCCTGGGTAGCTGCCGACATATTTGGCTGGAGCGCTCAGTTCATCTTAGTTCCTGTTTGGGACTTCGATATCTTGGATATCCCAAAAAAACAAAAACATGAGAAACACATCCACACATTTCCAAACATATTTCCACTGGAAATTCTCAGTTGATTCTACAGGTTTAGTTGGTACCGAAGCAAGTGATGCTTTGATCTGCCCTCCACTGCCCAAGATCAATCAGATAAGCATCTCTTCGTCCACCTCAACTGCCTCAATGGTCTTGATCGCAGGGTGCACCTACAGCTGAAGGTTGGGTCTGAAAAGTGAGGTATACTTAATTTCTGGAGATTTTTCTTGGGGAACATGTTCGAAAATAATGATAAACCACGATAAAATATGATAAACCGCGTTAGACCAGTGAATCTGATTGAATTGGTAGATACTCTATGTTCAAACAATCCTAAATTCGCTCAAGTTGCGCTGAAGACTTCTTAGCCAGAAGGAGCTTTGTTTCTTGATGACCAGCTCAGTTGAGAAACCATGTTTACCATTTAAATACACAAACGCAAAGACAGAACTGGGATAAACTGAAATTGTCTGAAAATGGGGTAATTGCATACAAAATAATACAATTGCACTGGGATACCATCATCTTTTCATATCTGTTCATATCGTTTCTCTATTTTGATTTTGAATGTCATGGAATAAGGGTAGCCATGTCAGTTAGACTGGTTGGTTAATCCGGATTCCTACAATGCCTAAGGGCTAATCCCCACTACGTAAAGATACGTAAAGAATAGTAGAACCTTTAAACATCTTTAAACATCCACCATCATTTCTCAACTATAGATATAATGATAGACTCATAGACTACAATAGACTATATCCTCACATATTTGATGAGTTTTTGATTCTGAACTATTCTGAAAACAAACAAATACAAACAAACAAGCTAAATATCTAAATCCTGGTGAAATATCCCCAGCCGGCCTCGGGCATCGGTGTGGTCGTGGTTCGAAGTTCCGCATCATTGGTTGTACCTGCCATGTGGTCCCAACTATACAGGGGTGATAGCACACACCGCATGGTTCAAAAATGGCTGAAAGGCTGAGTAAACTTGGGAAACACATTGCAAAAATATGCAAACATCATAATTTTAAATATTTTACAACTTGGTGCAATCATCCCGAATTCGCTGTAGTTTACTTTATTGCCGTCGGCACGCTTCGGTACTGGGTTTTGCACGGTTTTCACATTCTGTCGTTTCTTGCCAGAAACTTTCGGAAATCTCGCCCCGCCTACAGTGGTGGTATCACCTTGGAAAGCAAGCATGTCCTGTCCATGCATGTAAATGTGCCATCATGTGCCTAGATCAAATATGTACGTACGAGGAAAGAACATGACTTGAGTACCAGGTGTGGTAGAATGTTTTTTGGCAACCAAGGAAGACTAGTGGCACAATCTCCCGTAGGGAAAACACGTCTTCAGCGTTAAATCACTGTGTGTCTGCTGTCCGCTGTGAACTCACATGCTAAAAGGCAGCTTTGCTGAATACTGATTCCATCTCTTTCATTTCGTCAGGAGAATGTTGTGACATCACACAAGACCACTCATGTTTGTTGTTTCAGGGTCATTTCTACAAAATCAAAATACAATCGAGTCCTCTTTCACTCATACATTCTCATACTATCTCCATCTGAAAGGACTCCAAGTCACATGAACAAGAGCTCAGTGCAATCCAGCTCAGCATGGAAGACAAGGTCCACCTACTTTCCTCCATGGCGAGTTGAGCCTTTGATTTGCACCCTGGATTCTGCCGATGAAAAAAAGCCGCCTGAAAGGAGCCCCAAAATGGCTGCGCAGTGTGTCTGCTGCACAAACTGGGGCACGGATGTTAGAAAGCCTAGGATATGAAGGGACATCTAGCCTATTAGTGGCCTGAATCTCAAGTGTCATGGGGATGGTCGTTGCCATGCTGCCCTGACCAGAAGGAGCTTCAGAGAAAACGCTGGCAGGTCTTGCTGCATTTTGTCATCGACCCTCTGATCAATGATGGAAAAGCAATACACACACCGCCCAGCATTTCAGTTTTGAAACCTGGTGGTGTAGCTTGCCCCATGTCCTATGCACAACTGTGAGACAGCCCTGGTAGGGCATTGCTTAAAACACTTTATTTGCTTTGGAAGCTGTCCCTTGCGAATCGGAGTGCACCAGTAATGCGCGTTGTTTGGGCGGATCCTTGCTATTGCCAAAGGATGTTGCCACAGCATCTGGATTCATAAGTCCCGGATTCTGAACTACGCCCGTGAAGTCTGATATATTGTTTAAATTTCTGCCAACAAGTCCCTCTTCCAAACCCCCTTTTTGGGAATCCAAGGATAAATGGAACTGGTTGGTGGTTTTAACCATCTTGAACAATATTAGTCAATGGGAAGGACTATCCCATATATTATGGAAAAAAAAATGTTCCAAACCATCAAACCACCAACCAGATAAATGGAAAATTGATACATTTCGGAGGGGTAATCATCCATTTTCCAGTCCGACTCGCGAGGACTAATCAAGCTCTGCCATGAGCTCAGTGCCAGCTTGAACCTTGGGGTTCAAGGGTGTCAGAGGTTGGGTTAACTACCCGCACTGGATATGCTTGAAATCTTATATGTATGTATGTATATATATATATGAGCGATTGTGAAAACCCTAGGTTCACGGAAAGGACATTCACAAATTTGGGAAGGTCCCATCGCTTACCACACGTTTGTACAATAATGATATATGGTAAACTTGGGGGGT
>Ga0126342_10019200_pt1 | contig 11640 bp, 17 predicted proteins | sample Cyp1metagenome_FD_92528 | JGI IMG/M metagenome (GOLD analysis project Ga0126342, IMG submission 92528) | Coral microbial communities from Lord Howe Island, Old Settlement Bay, Australia - Cyphastrea 1 metagenome | ecosystem: Host-associated > Invertebrates > Cnidaria > Coral ... | reverse complement strand
TTTGTTTTCTCTTCCGGCTCTGTTTTTTGTGATTTTTTTGTGGGTCGTTGGGGTTTTTTTTTTTCACACGGCCCCGCCTATTTTTTGGTTTTTTTTTTTTTTTTTTTTTTTTTTTTCTCTCTCTCTCTCTCCCTCTCTCTCTCTTCTCGCTCTTTTGTGTAGGGCGACTATATGTTTTAAACATTTTTAAACGCGCATGTTTGAACATATTTCCTGTATAGCCACCCCCTATCACGCCCCTACAACATGATAGGTCTTCTGCCAGAAAATTTGCAATATGCACTGGTGTATTGTTTCCCCCCTTTTTGAAGAAAGATCGCAACACTTTCTAGTGAAACTATTCTCTTCCATGTCATGCCCCTACTGTACAAAATGACAGGTCCCCTTCAAACCCCTACAAAATGGGTTGCTGTTCTTATTTCTTGCTTCACATGCTTCAAAAGGTCTGACTCCAGACTGCGCAGGATATATATAATTGTCTTCGGCAGCCCGCCGGCCATAGAGAGGTCGCCCCAGGGGACTTTTTGCATTCTAGGTGAAAGCCCGCAAGAGAGCAGAAGAGAAAAAAAGGAGAAAAACAAAAAAAAAAAAAATATGCAAAATAACACAGGAAAACAAAACCGTAAAACGGAAGCGGCTTGTGTAGCAACGTTTGGTGTAACAACCTATTGACCGTATACCAAATTGGTACCGCCCCCAGCAAAGTAGCGCCAGGTACTATGTATGAGCCCCTGGCTTAACAGCAGACCGCTGCATGGAAGGAGACAGGGGAAAGAGATTGCCCGTAAGGAGGTTGACGTGCACGCTAGGTGGAAACGTGAGAAAAGAGCCGTAGATCAGAAGCAACTTGGTAGCAAGCGCGTGCTCGAACAACCAATGGAACGCATACCAAATCAGTACCGGTCGATCAGTACCGTCGGAGTAGGAGTAGGAGTTGGAGCAGGAGTACTCTGAGTTGTGGATGTCAATGCGTTTCAATGAACTGCGCGTCCTAGGTGGAGGAGAATTTGTAGGAAGTCGGCGCGATGTTGCGCCCAGGATGCGCCCAGGTGGTGTTTATCATGTTTATGTTTTCCTCCAATTGATTGTTTATGGTGAGTTTTTAATGGGTACCGTGCAGATGGTTGTAGCTATTCCCTTGTGTTGTGGGCGTTTAGTTTTCCCCTATTTTTGTAATATTGGACATTTTATATCACTGAATGATATCCCGTGGTCCTTGGACAGTTAGGCAGGCTGTGGTGATGTAGCTCCGATCGGGTAGGCGTTTGTGGCCGGCTCTGCTGTGCAAGATTTGAGCACAGAGAGAATATGTGCAGAAAACGGGATTGAAAAAACACAAACAGGCGATATGTTGGAGGACAGGTGATGGGATTTGAGCAATTTCTAATCTCGCCTGGACCTCGCCTGGACCTCGCCCGGGTCTCGCCCAGATATGGCTACCAGCATGCTTTGCAGGTGGCGGGGAACGTTAACATCCAACCCCATCCCACCCCTGGTATGTGTGTCAGTGTTTGCGGGCCATTGTTGGTTTGCAAGTGCCATGGAACGTTGACTTAAATAAGATGTAAATGACGCGGGGTCGTCAAGCGTCCACATGGTGTGTAACCCGTGTATATGTTTGTAACGTTTTTGAACATAGCTGTGCACACGCGTCCTGATGGGGATTTAGAAATTTTGGGAGGAGAAAAATGGATTGCCAGGGATCAAAAAATAATGGTTCTACATAGTGCGCCCCATGGTGTTTTAGACCTGGTTGCATTGACTTGTCTGACTTCCTGAATGCGGGGCGTCCTATGCAGTTTTCACATGTTTTCACCTTGGTTCCACATATGCACGGACTTCCATGTCCAAGCGCAGGAGTAGGAGCAGGAGCAGGGGTAGGAGTAGGAGTGGTGGTGGCAGGACTGATGGTGGTAGTAGTAGGAGTAGTAATCCTCGTCGTCGTACTAGTAGCAGTTCATGGAGAGAAAATGTTGCCAGCTCACTAAAAGAATTCCACTTGCTTGTTGCTGCAGCTCAAGAATTACGCGAACTAACTGAATATTTTGGTTGCGATGCGAAACTGGCCTGGAATATTTGAGAGGACCACGGTTTGCATTCACGGATTGTCATTGCAAAAACAATTTCTAGTTCATCCGGGGCATGGTACCGGACCAATCTTCACCGTCAAACCTTACCCAACCAACAATGAATCGAAACATTTTCCGCTGTTATTTGTTCCCCGAGAGATTTTCAGTTTTGGTCGAAGGCAGGGTAGCCAAACCAAACGAGATTGCAGGAGAGATGACGGCAGCAAACAATTTCAAACGCAAATGTAAGGCAATGTGTTGGTTTGTCAAAACAACTTTGTGTTTGCGAAAAAACACCCAGCCAATTTGCAATCGGTGTTGTAGTTCGACAAAGTCCGCGCATGGTCCGGCCGAGATGCTTGTGTTTCTCCTCGCCCCACAAAACGGCCAACAAATCACCGCAACCATCAATGTATAAAGGATGTTCCAAACTGGAGGTTGTGAGCAATTTTGCCTTGGAAGTATTCAAATGCAAGCCTACGCGGTTGAGTTCCACAGCCAGTAATTCCAACATCTCCACCAATTCCTTCCACGTGTTTGCGAATAACAAAAGATCGCATAACGTAAATTTGATTGTGAAATTTACTGGAAGAATCAACCTGTGAACTATGTGATTTCAAAATTGTTTCCAGTTTCGCATGGCGTGTTCCAGCCCAAAATTGAACAACATAGGGCTTAAAACATCCCCTTGTTTCACTCCACGTGGAATGTTGAAAACAAAACGGTTACCGCCATCATTTCCAGATTGATTCGCGTATAACCGGCGTAACACTTGCAGGTACGTGTCTGGGACTCCTAGTGCTTGCAGTGCTGGAAACAACGAATCATTTTCTATACGGTCGAACGCTTTCTGTAGATCAAGGCGGCAAACCACATTTCAGAGTCCCAGGCCCAAAATTTGCCACAAACATTTTCCAAAACCACCATCGCATCATCAATGCCAAGACCTCGTCGAAAACCAAACTGGTCTGCAGGTTGCTCGTTCTCCTAGAAAGGCACCAGACGATTAAACAACAACCGCAACCCAGCAAAAATTGTGTAACTAATCTTCAAGATAAACGAACATCTCAGCCACAATTCTGTGTGCACCTGCGCTCCTTCCAAATTTCAATGTTGAGACCGCCGCCTTCAGTTCAGAGAGGGGAAATGTTGGAACAGTTTCCGTGGGGTCGCTTGCTGAAGGGCTGAGCCGGGAACCATGATCAGAAAAAAACATATTTCCGAACGACTGTGGCCCTGTCATAAGGAGTGCCTCTCACCGGTTTCCAGTCAAGACTGCGCGCGTGAAATTTATTGAGATTCGTGAGCTCTGTCAGAATTTGTTCAATTCGTTGGTTCCGTTTCCGTCTCAAAAATTGACGGGTTTTCTTTTGCAACATTTTTGAAATTGTTTTCCTTTCCTCCTTTGTCCATGCCTGTTTCCGCTGTTGGATCAACAATTGTATATCGGTGTGTTGCCACAGCTGTTTCGGTTCTCTCTGTGCTTACTGTTGGTCATCGCATTTTTTTTTCCTCCCGTTATCTCCCGTTTGTTCGACAAAAACCGTTGCAGGCGTTCTCCTGCACAAGTGTGTAGTCAGAACATGACGGTACAATCCGGTACAATGATGTACTGCAATCCTCTCATTGCAATGGTTTCCAACGTTTCTTTATTTTTTTTCTAGTTCTTTTCCTCTTCGCCTTTACTGCCAACATGAACCCAACATAGACTGCACGATGGTCGGATCCTAAATCCAAAGCATTTGTAGCATGGCTGTCAAAACAGCGGGAGTGAGATGAAACGAAATCAATTCTCCTCCTGATACCAACTGAGCTTCGAAAAATCCAAATATCATCTGTATTGTATTTAGGGTTGTCCGTTTACCTTCAAAAACGAAACTGTGAAACAAGTCTTCGAACATTTGTCCACGCATTCCAACAAATAGCTGTGTGTTAAAATCACCCCCAACAATGGCACCAGCACAAACTTCGTTCAAACCCCGCAAAAAATAAAACAACTGATCATGGAACATTTGCAGTTTTTCCTGTGCATATCTTATGTGCATTTTTTTACGCATTTGCCAGCACACCCCAGTTGTGATGTTTGTAGCGAAACCAAGCTTCGAGCCAAAACCCACAAACGTTTCCCGAACCAGAAACCATTCCTGAAAGAAACTCGTGTTATCGAAACTCCAAAAACAATTTCCTTCAGAGAATCTGTGTAGATCATCTTGAATCAGTTGAAGTTGGGCATCAAGGAGAACAGTATGCATTTGTTTGTGCTGATCAGTTTTCAGGAACTTTGATGGCTCACCCCTCTAAATCCAAGAATCAACAAGCCGTTGAGTTGTCACTCCGCCATTTCATTGGGGATCGTGGCAAGCCGGTGGTGGTCTCAGATCGCTATCAAAGCATCTTAGCTGCAATTCGAGCCATTGGATGTGCATCAGATCCCACTCCTCCGAATGCCAACGTCAAGAATCCTTTAGCTGAATCATCAATCAATTTGATTCGTCAAGGTACTAGGGCAATGCTGCTACCAGTATGATTTGAATACCCCACCAACTGTTCATGAAGGGTCGCTCCGCCAAGAAGCGCCCCAACATGAACATGCTTTGCCACCAGGAGTTGAGGGTCCTGAGGTCCCTCCAGTTGAGGTAGAGAGTAAACTGCATATGGCATTGGGCTACCAACCAGAACCACGCATGTATCCTTTTGGTTGTCTTGTTTGGTATCTTGGTAAGATCAAGGATCCGGTTGCTCCCAAAATTTTGTCCCCAAATGGAAAGCCAGCTGTAAACTTGTCCCCAGAAGTGGGCCCAGGGTTGAGATCCAAGGATATTCATCTGCTGTTGGGCTTACGTCTTTTCACCTCTACTGGTCAACTAAAGGAAATCAGCACACGTGACTTCATTGAGCCAGCAGGGGGAGGGTGGATTTTTTCTCTTACCAGGGTTCGCATGTTGAAGCAATTGGCTGACCCAACAATTCTTGATCAACCTCCTGCCCCACGTGTGCATGAGGATGAGGGTGGTGATGATACCATTGGTGATATTCCCGCAGCTGTTGAAAAACTGTCCTTGCATCTGTTTGCGTGCTGCTCCGCAGGATGATTCTCTGGTCGAAGAAGAGGTGCGACGTGATTACCCGTGTCCTTGCAACGTTGCGTCGTCCTTTGCGCTTCTTCCTGCTGCGCCGTGACTGCTGCAGGTTTTGGGCTACCTTGCTGTCAACCTCTCCGTGCTCAGCGGAAACGTTCCGTGGGCTGATCTCTCGGACGAGGACTTTTCTTTCCTGACTGCCTCGCATGCAAACCATTTGTCCGCCCTGTGTGTTTTTTGGTTTTGTTTTTTCCCAGGATGGTTCGTCGGACAAGGATGTGGGGCAGTAGCCAGCCAACTACTTCCTGATTCATCATGTTGCGATGCTTGCTCTCAACTTCATCGCTCCCGTGTTCTTACCACTCTTCTATGCCAGGAGCTGTGCGACGTTGATGGCGGCGCTGGTGATGCGCAGGCTGAACATACTTCCATGAGAATGTGTGAACGTTTCTTTTCTACATGCTTATTGTGTTTTCAACACTTGTCGCTTTTCATCGTTCCTGGTCACTTCGGTTTCGCGCGTGTTCCAATTCGTGATCGCATGCTGTCTCAGGACGTGGACAACTTTCTTCTTCCGCTTTCAATTGGCTGCAGCTTTCTGCCCCAGGCCGGCAAGTTTCACCAACACACGTACGTGCGTAATTTGTTTGTATAATGTTTCAAACGGATCCCCTTGTTTCATTTTCCTTTTCTTCCAAGGTTCGCGCTCATGTATACATTTCTGGTTTCTAACCAACACGTCGTAGGTTAAGGAGGGGGCGTTGGTTTTTCCAATGGGCCACCCTCTCAGTTGTGACGCCAGTTTTTGTTTCCCGTCCCAGGTTATGCAGTCTTTCATTGCTTTGTTCCTTCCCGGCCAGGTCTCTCGGACACATCCTCGTGTTCGCCATGCGTCCCTCCAGACTGGTTTCGCGTCTGGCGCGTACCTGCCACCGAAAGCACGGGCATCTGAACCATGTTTGCCCCGGCCAAGACAACTGCTGCCCCAGACGTTCGACATCACTAAGCGTAGAATCATTAAGTATGTACAATCCGAACACAGTGATGGATGTCTTCACGGCAGCTATCTCCACGCCTTGGAGTGTTGCCAACGCTTCAATCGTCTCTTGGATGCTGCTGAACCGTTGCCGCGGGGGGAGGATGACCAAGTGTCAGGGGGTGGAAACACACATGAAGACAGAGTGACACTGTTACTCCCCAAAAAGCGGATGTTGAACCTGTTGACCCACTGGATTCTGACCTTGTTCCTGAATGTCCTCCAAGAAGTGAAGAAGAGGACGATGGTTACGAACCATCTGTAGCACCATCATTGCCCGAATCAGAAACTTCATCAGCAGAATCGTTCTTTGATCCGAGCATCATTGGTGAGGTAATTAGGATTCCGGGGGGTGCTGCATTCCGGAATTCAAACGGCATTCTCATTGAGTTTTGTTGTAAAGAATGGTCATCCATGTCCAGGGTCGCTGAAGCTGTTGGAGTGACATACCTTGGAATCACCAAAGAGAGCTTTGATGTTGAGAATGATGATGATTTCGAACAAGTGCTGTGTTGGGTCCAGGATGAGATTCAGCATGGTAAAATGATCCATTTGTGGGCGTCAATTCCATATACTTGGTCACCATGGCAGAAAATGGCGCTACATAGGTATGATGGTTATGCTGACAAACTCCAAGAGAAAAGGCGTAGATCTCTTGACCTCGTTTCCAAGTTTCATGAACTGGCCCGTTTGGTGAGTTTATCGAGAGGCGGATCCTCAAGCTTCGAATGGAGTATAAGGATTCAGGAGGGTTGGGGCGAGCCTGAAGTTCAGCATTGCATGTCATCTTTGGGAATGAAGGCAGTTCAGTTTGATGGATGCGCTTTTGACCTTTTTGTTGATGGCAAAAAACCAAGAAGCCAATGGATCGTTCACACTACCAATGATCGCATCATCAAAGAACTCAGTTCAAAGAAGTGTCAACATGAGAAGGGTTTTCATGATCCGCTCGTAGGCTCATTGACCAAGAAGTCAGGGTTCTACAACATGAACATGGCTACTTGTTTGGTATCCACTTTGTTTCCCAACGTGGTCCTGGATCAAATTCCTGCACTTCCAGTTTTTCCATTTCATATTGATCCTCATAGGACAAGACTGCAGGATTTCCACACTCCTAGTCTTACTGTGATGGCAACCATTCATAGGCTTCTATCACGTGATGAGATGAAACGAGACCCAAAGGCAATAGAAACAATTAAAATTCAAGGAGCCGGGGTAAGGGAAAAGGAGGTATGGGATGACAGCTCCGTGATGGAGAAAAGTGATCGTTTGGAACAAACTCGTAGGCAGGGTAGAACAATTCATCTTGCTGAAGTAATGGCGATTGCTTCAATAAACAAGCGACGCTATAAAGGCCGTTTGGTTTTTCGTGGTGACCAAATCAAGGATTCATGGGGTGGCGCGACACAGTTTGGGGAGATGTACAGCACACCGACCAATATTCAATCCATTAATGTAGCTATCATGTATGGTATGATGTTGGGCAACGCCATTTCCACGGCGGACTGTGCAAGGGCGTTTCTCCAGGCATTTCTTCTCCTTGAAGAGGAGGCCTTTGGCCATTTTAAACAACCAACTGTCAGGCTAAGGAAGGCACTCTACGGACACCCACTGGCGTCTGCCATGTGGGACCGCCACCTCTGTCGTGTTCTCCTGGTTGAGATGGGCCTCATTGCCGTTGAAGGGCATCCTTCAGTCTTCCGCGATACTGCAACCGGTCTCTTGATCGTTGTTTACGTCGATGACGTGCTCGTAGCAGGGCCTTCAGAGCATCATGCTGCACTTTGGAAGTCACTTCAGCGACATGTTGAAACAGATGAAGTAGAGTCTTTGAACAAAATTATAGGTCGAAAACATATCCTTGGCAACGACACTTGTATCTTCGACATGACTGACTATTGTCAACAGGCTGTAAATCTGCATGTTGAAGCGGTAGGAGGCAAGGTCAGTTTTCGAGAAGTTGCTACACCCTATGTCAATGAGAGTATGCTTACGCAACAGGATTTTGAGGTTGAGGGTCAGGTATCCAATAAATCATCCTCTGTCCTGATGAAACTCTAAAGGCCTGTGGGTATGTAGGTTAGCACGACTTGATTTGGCCTTTGCAATCAGTACTCTTGCTACTCAAGTGACTCGTCGGTCCAGGAACTCAGACAAGCAGTTGTTCAGGCTCGTATCCTATTTGCACTCAACCAAGAATTTATGTCTTATGCCTACCGCTTGTGATCCACCAGAACTTTGTAGCCTAGACCTCTACTGTGATGCGGACCTAGGTGGTTGTCCGTACACCGCCAAAAGTACGTCAGGATTGTTCTTGGTTGTACAGGGTCCGGGGGGTACATTCTTCCCTTTGTACTGGAGATCAAGAAGGCAACAACATGTGGCGCGTTCCACCGCGGACGCTGAGCTTAATTCATTATCTGAAGGCGTTTATGAAGAGCTCATGCCCATTCACCAGTTGTTAGTCCAGCTTTTGGGAGAGAAAGCGCCTAAGGCTAAGATTAGGGAGGATAATTCGGCTGTGGCGCAGGCTATTCGCAAAGGGTACAGTATTAAATTACGTCACCTAGCAAGAACGCCAAAGTTGTCCATTGCCAGCCTTGCCGAAGTCTGTGAGACGTGGGCAGAGTTGCTCCAAACGCCAACCAGTGAGCAGCTTGGAGATTTCTTTACGAAACCGTTGGCACCAGCTAAATTCAACATTTCGGCCCTTGGCTTGTATCGAATGCGTCAAGCTTAGTGGTCTGGACCTTCGATGTCACGGTTAGCTCCTTAGTTGTCACTGCCCCGATCTCAGATATAGGGGTTGGGCGTGCCTGGTTTAAAACCTGAGGCTAGTGCCACCCTTTTTAGCCACGGAGGCTGAAACATATTAGCAAAACCTTGGATTCAGCAATTCATCATCTGCAATGATGGTAGTCTGGTTTGATGTCGAAATCAAGGGCCCTAGGTTTTCAGAGACCGGACCTTGTGAACAGAGAAATCTTTGAAGATGTTGGGCCACCAGCTTTTCAGCCCTGTGTTAAACAAATTTGAACAACAGTGGGAATGTTGCATGATAAGGTTTTAACCTCTGTCCTTAACCTCCCCCAGGATCCGCAGGTCAAGAAGCATATCACACAAATCTAGAAGGGATTGACCCAAGCAACGTGTGGATCTATTTGGTTCTCTTCGGGCACTGTTCTCAGACCCAAGTTTTTCAACCCTAGCCTTCTCTTCAACTGCTTGTCCCTTTCCATCTGCCTGGGCACGGGGCAAAGAGAGGGCGCCAACGAGATTGCGTCATTTCCCAAGAATTAGATTGATTATAACTAATCGAAAGTCTTCCATTGGTTTTCACAGGCAATCGGTTATACATATTTTCATTAGTGGAGTCACTTGTTCGTCAACGCATTCGGAAACTTTCAACTACACCTCGGTCTTCTGATCCACCTGTGTCGCTGCCGCGTCGTCCACCTATAGGTTTTTTGTCAAGAGCTTGGGTCGACCGTTAATGGAACGTGGTCAAGTTATTAAAAAACAGTTGGGCTTGTGAATCTTGGGCTGAAAGTTTTAAGCATCATATGCCTAAGTAAGCTGTTTTATGTTGAAATGTTGCGACCCAGGTTTTCACCTCTAGGTTAGCGTTAAACCTCAAAACTGCGATTATGTTAGGCCAAGGGTTTCAACCCTGCTGTAAAACCTTGGGCCCTAGGAATGCATCCACCTAGAGGTGGCTGAATACCCCGTACTAGGCTAAGGTGCGCACCCAACCCCTATCTCAGATGTCTGAAACTTACTTGTTACGAGCCTTAGTTTGGAACTCACTGTGCTTTGTCCGCTGCCAGCTGTTGAAGCGGAGCGGGCTCAGGATGTTGCAAATTCCTACTAATTTGCACTCATGAGCTCTGCGCTGGCGCTCTGCACTGCATTGACCTGTAGCTTTTGACTGCAGCTGTGTGAAAGTGGCTTTTCGTACAGTAACAGTGCATTGTTTAATAACTTTTGGGATGAATTGTCCCAGGGCCGCCCTTTGCTGGTTTTTGCCCTCAGGTTTTAGTAACCTTTGACAAAACTTTGGTTGATGTTTTGTCACCAAACAGTTCACCTTACCAGCATTCGATGCGGAAGGGAACGCCCAATTTTGCCTCTTGTTTTGGAAATCTTGAGCTTCTCGTGCAGAGCAGCTGCCTACGTGAATTGGGCGCGGCAATTCGCATTGGCAGCTTGGAGATTTGCACCCGAGAGCTCGAATTTTTCCACGGGGGGTAGTTTGAATCACCCAGCATTCCATCAAAGGATGGAGGTGCACTAAAGGCTTGCCAAACGTTTGTTTGGCTCAAACTGTGCAAAAGTCTCTTGCATTGCACTTGCGGTATTGAGCTGAAACCTTGAAATCTATCCTTTTTTTTCCTTTCGACAACACTGGGGCCGCCCGATCCTTCGGCAATCGTTGTTCTTTACTGTGCTGGAGGTCATTCCATGCATCCCATTGTGGCGACCATGTGTAAACAATGTTGCCGTTTTCAATGGCCACATCTACAACTTTTTGCTCACCAACCACTAAGGATCGGAAATTCTCATCAATGCTCGCCTCATGTTTCATGAATCCTCACTGGGCCTGTTGCCACTTCAAACCGATCAAACACATTTTTCGGGAACGAATAAAAAACGGCAAGTCCTGAGTAACCCACAGCCTGGCACCCCCTTCTTGTAAACCAGCACTTCGCAACAACGCCACTGCAGTGTCACGCTCGAAGGTAGAAAGGAACTTGGCAAACAACATCAAACAACAGGCCCTGGAATTGTTGTGACTTCATGTATGTCCCCTGTTGGCATGGGCCATTGAGGGTTTTCAACTTGTCGTTCAACCATTGTGTTGCTGTTTCGAGTGTTTGCAAGGATTGCAAGCGTCCAGCCACCATAGTTTTCATCACCGAATGTCATGCATATTCATGTTGCCCTCTATTTTTGCAAACGCTCTGCCACACTATCGCTCAAACTTGCCCCTTTGAATCCAATCACTAATCTCGATCAATTTGTGATATTTGTGCTAGTGTTGCTGTTGTGACTTGAAAAAAACAAACTTAAGCAAACTTGAGCAATAGGAGAAGAGGATGGTGAAACAATGGGTTCAACGCCGTACTGATAAAAATAGATTGTAACCTGGAGGTTTTTTTGTAAGGTCCCATCTCAGAAGTTCCATTTTTATTCAGTCGGTTTTGATTGGAATATTAGGGGGAGGCTTCGAAATCCCGTTTTTGGCAACGTTTTTTTTGGTTATAGATCTAGTATGATACTTTAGAAGTGACATCACCCACCCCTAAAAATGTATTTTAGGGGGGGAGAGGTTAGGTAAAAAAAATACATTTACCGTTCTCCAAGAATTTGATTCCCCAGGACCCCCCCTAAATACATTATTTGACCGGTGGGTGTACGTTAAATGTAGGATCCATGGGTCGGGATATCCAACCCC
>Ga0126342_10019199_pt1 | contig 11641 bp, 10 predicted proteins | sample Cyp1metagenome_FD_92528 | JGI IMG/M metagenome (GOLD analysis project Ga0126342, IMG submission 92528) | Coral microbial communities from Lord Howe Island, Old Settlement Bay, Australia - Cyphastrea 1 metagenome | ecosystem: Host-associated > Invertebrates > Cnidaria > Coral ... | reverse complement strand
GGAATTGTTGGAAACAAAAACACTTGAGGAATGAACTCTAGTGACTGCAAATGAATCGGAAATCGGTGGCACCCCTGGCTGCAACTACAGTGATGTAGCGACAGAGACACACACACACAGTATGCAAATGTTTGGATTAAGACTAAGACCTTGCCTGACATTCATGTCATTGAGATTGAACATCCCCCGACATCAACTGCCATTTTTAATCTCAGGGTTTAAAAACTGGGAGAGGTTTTGTTAGGCAGTTACATGGCTAGACGGCTAGACTCTAACGACCTTCAACTTCAACAGGCACACCTTAGATCCAATCAATCCGGCACTTAACAATTCTGAAAGTGCAGGTCGGTCCTTGGTCAAACCATTGATATTTGGGATAACCCTAAGATATCCATGGTTCAATTCCCCACCAACCGCACCTTAAAAAAACACGGTGGCCTTCCTTAAGGTGGCCACACGAGACATCGGGGAAGGTGAGTTGGTGGTTGAAGAACGGCCGCGACTTGGTGGGGAGATTACGTGGTGTCCAGTTGAGTTTTGACCCACTTTTTATCGTAGATTACCATAGATTACCTGGGTTTGTAGATGTTAAAGGTGATTTTTTCCCAGAAATATCATGACATATCCACCATGACTGGGGAATCTAATATAGTGAATATTTGTTAACATTGGTGAATCCCTTAAGCAAATCCAAGATTAAGAACAGTGACAATCGTGCTTTATCATGATTCATCAAATGATTCAATTAAACTATGATGAAACTTGCCCTAGCAGTTAGCAGCTATATGTCATCTATAGGTCCTAGTCCCCACATCTTGCCCTAGCTATAGAAACTGGTTGATGGTTTGGAACATGTTTTATTTTTCCATGCAGTTGGGAATTTCATAACCCCAACAATACCCCAACTGACTTTCATGTTTTTCAGAGGGGTAGGTTCAAACCACCAACCAGATAAATTATGATCTATTTTTACTATTTATAGATCTATTATGATCATAGGGATTATTAATTACAAATAGTAATATTATTATAGACTATTATAATATATGATAATGAATAGTTTTTTTTAAGATAAAAATAAATATAGGTCCAAAAAAACACAGAGCCCTTCAGAAACTTCAGGTCGATCACCTTTGTGGATCTCCCGGACTGGGAGGGGAAGATCCAGGAGCAGTTCGATCCTTGGCGCAGTGCTGAAAGGTCATCCCGAAGTATCCAATGATGGTGGTGGTGGTTAGCAATGGTTAATACTGGCTACAAAAATATCTATTCATGGTTATAACAATGGTTATTAATGGTTATTAATGGTTATCAATGGTGGTGATGATGATGATGATGGTAAACACGCTTCACCTCGCCAAAAAATCCAGAAGTATGGTAGTGTTTTTCTTTTTTTAAAGAGGGATATGTTCTCTAGATTTTGCCATGGATTTTGCTTGCCATTTTCGGAGTTTTATTTTTATAAGGGAGATGTTGCAGATTTTGCCATGGATTTTGCTGGCCATGATGCCATGAACCGGAACCAGCCACTTCAACTTTGCCCAGGAGATGTTTCCTGCTAAGACCCAAGAGGCCTTGATGGAACTGCATGACATCGACGAGAGCAAGAGCCTCACGGGGGTCTTCAACACCAACAGCCGCCCGAAGCACTGGGACTTCCCGAGGGGCACCATGAGTACCTGTGATGAGATGAAATATGAATCCATATGATGCCATGATAGGGTAGCTGTATGCATTTAAGATCATTTAAGTATACTGCATATATGGGATTATATGGGATTATATGTGACATATGTGGCCCCGCGGACTGCAGATTCGTATGATTTGATGTTTGGCAGTCACAACGTGTTGACGGCCGGTTGTGACTTTCTGATCCTACCTGGGGCCCCAGTAGTCCCAACCTGAAACCGAGATGGGATGGTTGAGATGGGACCAATACCACAGACTTTTACCAAGTCACTAGGGATGGTTGGAATGTGGCTGTTCACTCCAATAACTATGGTTTATGGTACTTATAACATCTTATAACTCTAGTTACTGGGGCGAATCTAAACCAACTTATAACTGGGGGGCCTCACATTGTAGGGATGGTTTATGAATGTTCCTTAGCGGAGCCTTAGTTGCATGATGTTGCATGGATTTCTGGCACAGCGGCAGCGAGATTTGGGATGCTCGGCTAGGCATTGGTTGCTACAGCGAGTCTCTGGACGGAAGTCTCTGCGTCGTCGTGAGTCGCTTCAACCACAGCTGTTTGCCCAACTGACGCTGAGATGCGTTTGCCCATCCCCATCCATAGCCCATTTATAGATGATTTACCATGATTTTACCACGATTTACCTATTGAATTGAAAATGGTGATTTTCCATAGTTATGGTCGCATCCATGGCTGGGTTCCCCACCCCAGGGCCATCCAGGGCCCAAGGCCGCTGAGGTGAGCAGTTCTGGGATGATGACATGTTCCGCCAGAAGCTGTTTGCCTGCCGGGTGCCGTTGCCGGGGCGGCGTTCATGGTGAGTCAGCAACCTTTGGGGCACGAAAGGCCAAGAAGGATAGAAAGGGTTGAGATTTTTGGGACCTCAACCTGGAATTTTTATAGAAATCAAACTGTGATCAACACCTGCTACCATCCCGTAAACGACCATAACTATGGAAAATCACCATTTTCAATAGGTAAATAATGGTAAATCATGGTAAATCATGGTAAATCATCTATAAATGGGCTATGTTCATCTATTTTCCACAGCGTTGTTTTAAGCTTCGGCGCAAGCGCTTGCAGCCAGGACATCTCCAAGGGCGAGGAGCGGCCAGGGGTCGATGATGGTCGATGATGGTCGATGGCCTGGCTATGGCGATGATGCTGTTGGTAAAACAATGCCATTTGCACCATCCCCCATGACCATTGTTATAACAATCACCAGTCAATGTGGGTAAAACAATGCCATAATTCATCCCCCAGTCATTGCCATTTTTATAGGTGGGATTCAAACCATTCCCAGTCATGGCTGGTTTATGACATGATTTGGACCACATGGCTGATTTAATTCTGGGTCAAAAAAATGGACTATGGAGACTTAGTTGCAACTGGAGTATAGCCCCAACCAACAAAAAAATGAGCCGCACCTTTGGCAATTGCGCTAATATTCCGATGATTACAAACGGGATAAAGGGCATTTATATACATCCCAGTAAGTGACCATTTTAGCCACCCTAAATGAGCGTCCAAGTGGATGTTGTTTGAAAAATGTGGTGCCCATCTCCTGAATAGTCACAGTCCAATAGTCCAATAGTCCATGCTGCATGCATTGTCTCATGAGAACAACAGCTGGGACAAGGACTCAAACGTGTGAAGCCGGTACTGCCAAAAAGTCCGAACTAAATAGAACGCACGTGGTTTGAATTGGAATGCATGTCGAAATTCCATGAATTTCCCCATAGCTCATAGTCTTGGGCTGGGTGACTCAATCTCAAAAAAACTGCACAAACCGCATGCTCCATTTTCTGCCACGTGCTTTTCTTGGTAGCTTAAATGCAAATTTTTGAATGACTAACCCCTGCGCATTTGTCAACCAGGCTTGATGGTCATGATTGAGCAATGATTCTTTTCTCCATCATCTTGGCTCGTCGCAAAATATGAGCAATGCACGGAACATCTGCCCTGTCACCTAAAAATACCTAAAATGGGTTTGTCTGAAAGCGGATCCTCATTTTGCGTATGAAGATATGGCAATTTTGGTAGAGACCCCATTTTCTGCCAAACCTGTTTCACATTCTTGATATATCCATATTGTATCCTGCATATAGCTATAAAATGACTGATTAATTAAAGTTGTATGCGTTCCAATTTTTGTCAAACAAACCTCAGCGATCCAAAATTGAACTGGTTGCTAAATCTTGGCTATAAGTTACATAATCTTGCGTATATTCTAAAATTGAACTGGTTGGAACATATTGTTTATATTGTATACATACTTATTTATACATATCACAGAGCCTTTCAACCTTTTTATTATATACATAATATATATAGTATATGTATCATTATTATTATTATCTTTGTTATCATTATCATTACTATTGCTAGTCCCATATATATAATACAGTCCCATGTCTTTATATTTTTATTTCCACATAGTTTTTTTTAACCAAATATATTATGTATATTATATGATATATATAAATATGTGTGTGTGCTATAATCCCATGTCTTTCAAACAGGCACATAGCCAAAAAACTGTTCCCAGGAGCTGTGTTTCTCCTACGTGGAACCCTTCCTGTCCTTGGCCGAGCGTCAGCAGATCTTCCGGCAGCGTTGCGCGGTGGGAACTTTTTGGGTCCCTGCAAGGAACTCTAGGGAGACATGATGATTTAACCATGAAAAATGGTGATTTCATGGGATTTAGCAGCCAAAAATGGTGATTTCATGGAATTTAACTACTATAAATGGTGATTTAGTATGATTTCATAGGGACCCTCTCTGCTGATTCAACATCGTTTTTTGGAAATCACCATTTTGATTCGGCAAATCACCTGATCAATGGGCACTTTCCCATAGCGACCCGCTGGAAGGCTACGCCTTCCACTGCCGCTGCCCCGCCTGCACCGATCGCAATGCAGCCAGCGACGCGCGGCGGAAGCGCCTGGGGGAAGTGGTGCAAGATCTAAACCGAGGTGCGGCCACAGTGGCCCAGGGTAGGGGTTGACATACCATGGCCGCTCTGTGGAAAACCAAGATGGTTTTTTCTCCGTTGGGAGAATGATCTACGGTCATGGGGTTCACATTGATGTTCGTTTACGGGAAGGGTAGATGTCAAGATGTCCGGTGGTGGAGGTTTTGTATCTGGGGCGGAGATGATCCCTTGAAGTGTTTCGCAGGATCGACCCATTTGCGAGTGAGATGAGTGCCATGAAAACAAAACTTCTGTGGTAAAGTGCCATGGTAAACCATCCATAAACATCCCATGAACCAGCCACTGTGGCCGCCAGTTTATGACCAAATGGAGGTTTTACATGGTTTTACCACATTAAAACAGTCATGAATGGCAAGACTCCGGCTGTCAACAAAAATAATACCCTCTGGTCAATATACAAAAAACTATTGAACATGGCCCAGTCGAAATAGTTGATTTACCCATTCACCATGGTGGATCTTTCCATCGTTTTTTGTACGTTTACCAGAGGGTAAATCTCCCATTTTTAGCACTATTTATAGTGGTTATATCCCATGGAACATCAACTTTTTTTTGGTTGGAACATCAGAAAATTATCCAACTTATATTCCAAAATAGCTAGTAATCACTATTAAACTACCATTTTTTGGTTGGAAAATCAGAAAATGATTTCCCAGCTTCTTGGACCTGGCTTCGGGTGCCGGGCGACCCGAGATGGACCGTGGGGCCCTGGGAATCCGAGATGGAGCGAGCACCAGCCTTTTAGGCCACGTTCAATAGCTACGGAACCAAATTTACCAGAGGGTACATGAAAACAATTGAAAACATAGATGATTTCATGTACCCTCTGGTAATATGTTCATCTATATATAGGTACATACACATATTTGTATATATGTATAATATATCTACACGTACAATATGTGAATTTTATGTGTCACCGATCACACACATAGAAATATACACACCACCGCTATCCCAAAATCAGCTGGAGCCATGTCAGGCGTCAACAAGAACGGCGACGCTGCTGTGGCATTGGCCAAGGACCCGTAAAAATGTCTATGGATATGGCGCCGCAGGTTAGGAAATGCTACAATTAATGTCATAAAATGTCACAAATATTGTGTTATATATTATGGCATGCTACTATAATAACAATAATAATAATAATGATATATCTATAAATAATAATGATATCTATATATATAATGTATACATATAAATTCTTGAAATGTCTTAACTCTCAGGATTTCTTGACCGGAATCAGCAATTCTTTTGTAGATTTCTTACGAAAAGTTCGCCTTTGTCAACTGCAGCTGCAGTGGCTTAACGGGGTGGCCTCTTAGAGCCACAACGCCATGGTGAAGCGCCATGGGCTGGTGGGGGCCATGTGGATGTTTGGCCACGTCCACTGCGCCCTGGCCTTTGGCGTGGAAATCGTCGGAGCGGATGGAGCCGTCTACGTGGCTTTGAAGGCCGATGTGCACCAGGAGATCCTGCGGATGGTGGGGAAAAGCGCCTTTCGGTGACTTGGCACAAAATCGTTGGAACTTTGGAGCCCCAGAATTCGTCTCGGCGTTTGTGCATCACTTTGACCCATACCATCCCATACCTGTTGGAAGGGGTTGTGGGAGTCACCAGTCGTCATAGATGATCATAGATTCCTGTAGTTAGGCGATGTGAAAACAACATTCTAGTCGGTTTCATAGTTGACCGATTTATTGACCTTCTTCCTTTCCCCAAAAGAGTGACAAAAACCAACAAGCCCCCCAGTTAAAAGCCATCGAAAACCTCATCAAACAAAGCATGAGAAAACCACTTTTCAAAACCTGAGATCCCCCACCAGCCCACCAGCCCACCAGATCTCGAGGCCCCCAGTGGCCTTCGTTGTGGATCCGCGCCCGGGGCTGTTGGAGGAGCACCTGCAGGGCCGCGCTAAGATGGTGCGCCCCGTGGAGTCAGTGCCGGAGCCAGTGCCTTGGCCCAGAGATTTCAGTGGTGCCCAATGATGGACCTACCCTCTGGTAATTGCCCATAGGATCCATGTATGGTATATGGTAACATTTACCATCAATATACCCCCAATGTTACCATATATACCATACATGGATCGTATGGGTTATAAAAAATATTGAAAATGGCCATGGAAATAAAGTTTATGGCATTGTTTTCCCAACATTACCTTCTGGTAAACGTTTACAGTTTACAGTTTGCTATTGAAAATTGCCCAGTCGAAATAGTGGATTTACCCAACTATAAAATGGTGGATCTTTCCATCATTTCCGAGCGGCAAGGCGACAACCGTAATTCGTTGTCGCACCCTGCTGTTCTTTTCAAACCGAAGCGGATTTTCACGAAAATAGATGGGGGTGCCCAATGAATTTGTAATTTTTGGTGCCCAATTTTTGAAATATGTTCAGTTCGACCCTGAAAATCACCAATTTTTACAGTAGTGGAAACACATCTTCCAAGCCCTATTTGCCAGGGTCTATCTTAATTTACTGGAGGGTAATCTACAACTAATTCGGGGGTAGCATTTTAGTCTTAACTTTCTTAACTATGTCCCATATTTGGGGTAGCCAATTCTGACCCAGAGCCAAATGAGAATGTCAACCCTGGATTAATAACCCTCCGGGATGTTTAATTGGGAAGGGTACCATTTAAGTATCAGATTATCACTATTGGGAGAGTACCCCCCTAACTAATTAACCACATTAAACCATGGTTTGTCAATCCAAGGTTGACATTATATCGATAGAATGTAGGAAACCCAAGGTCATAAACTATAAACAACTACCATTTGGGGGTGGTTTACATGCCACCTTTAATTATGGTGATGACTTAGGGTTTATTATTGGGTTTACCTATAGGTTGTAGTAATTGTAACAACAATGAGGTATAGACAGAATGATTACACTACTAATAACTAGAAGTATGCTGGAACTGGAACCGCGCTTCCAAGTGGTCGTTGGGTTAGTTGGAATCTGTAAAAAGAAAAAAGGTTGGGGCTTAAGATATCTGGTGGTTAAATGTGTGCGTGTGTTTGTCTGTCTATTGTTTTTTTGGGGGAGGTTGGGGGGTGAAATTGGAAAGTGACATTATATTGGGATAAATGGAAATTTCGGGCGCGATATGTGCTAAGATGATAAATATACAGTAACTCCACTCAAAGCCGGCATATGGGGCAATATGGGGGCCAAAGTTTTTGGTTAGTTCGAAAATGCTGGAGGACTGAAATGGATCAATTTAATTTCGAACTATAGCACCTGGAGATTGTTTGTCCACTGAAGAGTCGCCCGAGGTTTTTCGAGAGCTTCCACAGGGTGACCCATTGGGTCAGGAGTGGCGTCACTGTGAGGGTGCGGCTGGGGTTGTAAAATGAGCAGACAAAAAGGGGCTTAAATATCTGGTTGGTGGTTTCAAGCATTTGTTATTTTCCATAATATATGGAAAAATCCTTCCCATTGACTAATATTTTTCAAGATGGTTGAAACCACTAACCAGATATTATAAGTGAGATATAACCCCTCCAAGAATAGTTAAATAGCTACTTATAACCGGAACTGTACCCCCAAGACAAGGGTGCTACACCATGAATGATGTCGGTCACAACTGGTCACTCCTTGCACTGGCCAGGGGTCTCATGTGAACTGCCAAATTTCTGTTAACAGACATTTGGGTTCATTTGGGAGGTTTCTTCAACTGTGGGATCCAAAAAAAAAAACGAAAATCATGGGTTTCAACATGTTTCAACACTAAAATAGTCCAAATTGATTTAATTTTTAGATGATTGGGTGATTTGGGGTAGAATGTGGTTAAAACAATGTCATAAAAAACCATTTGGGAATGGGCTTTGAACCCCACCAAAAATGGTGAAATTAGGGATGGTTTATAAAGTGTATGGCATTATTTTCCCAACATCACCCTCTGGTAAACGTCAAACAGTTTGCTATTGAAAATTGCCCAGTCGAAATAGTGGATTTACCCAATTATAAAATGGTGGATCTTTCTATCGTTTTTTGTATGTTTACCAGAGGCTATCCACCATTTTAGGACGTCTCCATGAAAGGACGATGGCGAGACGCTGGCACGCCTGCGAAAAGGCCTTGAAAGCGGTCTCCAGGCACCTGGACAGAGAAACCAGGGGCGTTGCGGCCGCGTTTCCCAAGAGATGATGTGAAGATATGATCATTAATATGAATTAATCCTGAATCCATAGAATTTTATTTTCATCAGATTTAGAATCTTCATCAAATATGAATCAATTTTTCATCACTTTTCCCGGGAGCAGTGGCCATGTTTCATCATTTTTCGTGTCAACTTCTAATTTTTTCACCGGCCATGCTGAGTTGCCATGGACCCTGCCATGGACCTTGGTGGCTCAAGGATTCTTCCATCGAGCCTTCAGGGCATTTCAGGGCCAAAGCTGCCTTTTTCTCAGGATGATTTCTGCGGGTGGTCAACACATACTGCTTCTTCGTCTCGATCACCGAGTTGTTGCGTGCGGCGACAATTCATGGAATCAATGTGATATCCCACCTTTGGATGTGGGTGTGAGATACACCCAGGTTGCTGCCGGCTTTGCTCATAGTGTGCTTCTCCGAAGTGATGGCGATGTCGTTGCTTGCGGTGAGAATCAATATAACCAATGCCACGTCCCGCCCTTGGACGTCGGTGTGGACTACATTCAAGTTGCTGCAGGCTATTCCCACACCGTCTATCTCCGCAGTGATGGCCGTGCCGATGCATTTGGACGCAACTGTTGGGGCCAGTGTCGCATTCCCAGATTGACCCCAAATGTGACCATTCCCACCGAGGTTTCCGCGGGCGCTTGTCATTCAGTGCTTCTCCGATCTGATGGCGTTGCATGGCGTTGCTGTTGCTCGAGGATGGAACAAAGTGAAGGAGTGTGACATTCCACCCTTGGAGAAAGGCGTGTCATATGCGCAAGTTTCTGCAGGTCGTGACCACACAGTGCTTCTTCGCAGTGATGGTACTGCCGTGGCTTTTGGATTGAATGATGATGGTCAATGCAACCTTCCACTCTTGGAAGAGGGTGTGTCATACACCCAGGTTTCTGCAGGTCGCTATCGCACTGTGTTGCTCAGATGTGATGGCCGTGTTGTTGCTTGTGGAAAGAACTCGGCAATTCCACCCGATTTCAATGCACTCGTGAAAGATCGTGTTTTGCAGGCTGACTTTTCTTACGAAGATAATGATGAAATCATTGTGAGATGCTTTGGTTTGGATGGAGTTGAAGTACTGCAATTGAGAGCCAGTGGATCTGACCTTGCCCGGCAGACCTCAAAAGAACTTGCGCTTCAACTGAACTCCGACATGCAAGATCCTCGCGTGATCTTGCCCGATGGAGAGTTGTTGGATGTAGTATGCAGGGCAAATCCAAATGCCACACTTGTCACGGTGTCTTTGAAGCACGGAAAAGCAGGCGGGGCCTGAAATCGGGACCCGTGTTGCCGGTATCAAAGCTATATAATTCGTTTGGAGGCAATCTCGATGCATGTCGGTATCTCAAGACAGTGGATATGTAGATATCATAGGACTTCCAGCTGCCTCGACCCTATGAACTTTGCATTGCTTCGATCTGGCCACGAAAGGTTTGCTGCGCCAGATCCGCCATGATTTCATCCACCATTCTGGCAAGGCAAAGGACTTTGAAAGGAGAGCCACAAGAGTTTCCACACCCGAAGCCAAACCCTATACTGACCCCCTGGCCATCATTGGCCATCAAGATCCAAGATGATCCAAGGCCAATGACGGCGTGCAGCTCTGCGAAGTGCTCCTCTGCTGTTTGACGGCCCTGGGGGGCGTTCTCCTCTCCGAGTCGCGACGCTGCAAGGCTCCGCAAGTTGCGCCGCCAGGCCCCGGCTATGCGGAAGTGGCTAACGAGGTGGCGAAGCGCCTCAACCTGCTGCAAGAAGAGGTGGGGGTCCCTAGACTCGGATGGGATGGACTGGATGCTGCCATGGTTTTTCGCATCATTCTTTTGCGGGGCAAGATATGTCAAGATTTAGAGATGGTCAGAGCATCTTAATCCCATAGGATCCATGTTTGGTATATATGGTAACATGGATCCCATCCCATCACTATACCCCCAATGTATCCTCGTTGGCATTTCCTCCACAGACGAGGGGGGTTGGGGTGCCTATATGGCATAATTTTATGGGAAGTGTTGGCCTTATATGGGGTCGAGCATGCCATTTTGTAGTAATTTGTGAGTTTTACATGGTTTTATAATTTTTATTTTGAAGGCATGATGATTTATGGACACCAAGACAAACCATTTTGTAACAAACAAAAAGCAATTTTGTAGATGTTTTTAAGGGTATGATTTGGTGCTTTTAAAAAATGTGAGTTATATAGTCATTGACAAAGAAAAATCAGCTAGCCATTCTGTAGAGAAACCATCGTTTCAATAAATGTACCATTTTGTAAGTGCATATTTGTTTTTGCAATGGTTGGCTCGGAACACTTTAGGACATTTCAATTTCCCCGCCGTCCCAGTAACCCACCATGTTGGCCCTCGCATGCTTGGTGCTGATCGCACAGCATGTTGGTGCTTTGAAAGATGACACGGCTACATGCACTCCTGAGGACAATCCAACAACCCCCACAACACACCACCCACAACATCCACACGACGACAACCTGATGGAACATATGACAAGAAACCCCTAGACCCCAAATACTTTCAAAATTCCCCTTGCCATTTCATGGGTGAGGTTGGGGGGAGGGGGGCATTTTGTAGTGAACCACCCCTTTTCTCTGCAAAATGGCTCCAGTACACAGTCTCCATCCTACAAAATGGCCTGTCTATAACCCATGGGGTATGTTTTTTTCTAGAAAATGGTTAGGCCTGCTGCCTAGAGTCGACCATTTTGTAGACTGGTGTAGGTCTGAAGATAGACCCTGTTTTTATGATTGTGTTGAAAAGAGCAGTGGCAAAGAATTGTGAT
>Ga0126342_10019198_pt1 | contig 11641 bp, 10 predicted proteins | sample Cyp1metagenome_FD_92528 | JGI IMG/M metagenome (GOLD analysis project Ga0126342, IMG submission 92528) | Coral microbial communities from Lord Howe Island, Old Settlement Bay, Australia - Cyphastrea 1 metagenome | ecosystem: Host-associated > Invertebrates > Cnidaria > Coral ... | reverse complement strand
TCCTTTTCCTTCCTTCCTTCCTTCCTTCCATCCAACACATCTCCGTCGACCACTCAGTCTCGCTCCCCCGCGGCGAGTGCAACTAAACGAGAACCCAAGCATCGAAGATGCTTTTGGGAAAAACAATGGTTTCATTTAGGGGAGTGTTTTTATTTGTGAACGGGGGATGGGATTAATGGAAAATCATGGGATAATGAGATGCAATGGAATATGAATGGACTATCACGGGATATTGGAGCCTGGTACCTTCTGGTCATCCCCGTCATCCCGGTGGCTGGGAAATCCCGGCCCAGCCGAGGCAGGGTATCCCCCAAATCCAGTGGTCAATCATCATTTTCCATCTTAACATAGCCACTATCCACATGGTTTGAAAAGCCAGTATGTTGTCTGTTTGTGAATCTCAAAAGATCTCAAAAGTACGTGGGGTATCGAAATATGTATATATATAATTATATATATATATCTATATATATATATACATAATTATATATATAATGTATAGTGCAAATACATAACATCGACATCTGCATCTTTTTGTTTTTGTGTTGCTTTCTCACCCTTTGTTCAACCTGGGATGGTTGGTTCATCATCGACAGCCCGCAGGTTGGGGCAGCAAACCGATGGGACAAAAGTCGGACTACCCTCGAAATGTGGGTTTCGAAAAGCAGTTGGGAGCCCCAATGGCGACTGCTGGGTTTCACATGGTTTCGGCGTGGGAGGTTGGATCAATGAGTCAATGGCCATTCCAGGAACCGATTTATTGGAGGTACCTACCATATATGAGGCCTATATAAGGCCTATGTACGGGAATATCCCCCAAAAATATGGCCTTATATGGTACAGTACCTCCTTTTTAGGATCCTGGAATTCCCATTGAATGAGTGAGATATCGTGATTCTCAAGAGTTTCTTGATGTTTCTTGCTATCACACCCAGTGGTACCTAAATCATCTGGAGATGAATAGTCAGTGTAGATTGATGGGCTGAATCAAGAACGGATTTTTCGACATATGCTCCACGCATAAACGATCTCACTTGCCCATCCTCTGAGCAGTGGCTGCTAAACCCATCTAAACCCATGTTGGCCTGTTGGTTGATGGTTAAAGGGGGTTATACTTTCCAATGCCGTTCGCCACCAATTTGGGGATACAGCTGACTGAAAACATCTGGGGTATCTATCTAACGATGTCGCATCTTTCTATCTAGTCTTTCCAGAATATTTTCTATCTTATCCATCTTCTCAATGTATTGTCTATAGTCCTATAGTTCATAATTGTATTGCTAACTCGGAATCACATATTGAAACTAGCAACACCCACTTTATGCCCCCAAAAATCCACCACATGGCCTATCCCACTTTTGGAACAGCTTACCTCGGGGAACGCGCAGGTTTTACCGAAAATATGGCACCGTCTACAACCAGCCCAACAAGACCTATGCAACTTGGAGTTACGAAAGTACGGGCATGACGTTTTCCCACGGCCTTCCCCATCGCTTCAGATGGTGTTGATTCTACTTGGATGTACATATTTCAGTTTTTGTTTGTTTTTTTTTTGTATTGGCATATATTCGAATATTCAAATAATGTAATATATAATGTCTTTTAAGCTTTAATATGTAGTATATAATATAATATCGTATAATAAAAGATATAACAGTTCATTTTTATTTAATCTATATTATTTGATATACGATTTAAGATATGAAACAAATCTGTAATATTAAACATTTAATATAGAACCTATATATATATAATTTATATTGTTTGATATGATTTATATATATACATATGAATTTAAATATAAGATTGATATTTAATATATGATCTTTGATATATATATATATATATAATAATAATAATATAATAATATTTCTTTGAACTACACAATATTTAATATACAATATATATAATGTGTAGTTTACAATATATATATAACATAATAGATATATAAATATATATAATATTTAATGAATAATAGACATATTACATATTTATATCTCGAAATGGGTGATACCAAAAATCATCCAACATGACCATCGCAAGCGTGGTTTTTGTCATATACCTTAGTACCACTTGGCGACTGGTGATCGACCCCCAAGAAATAGGAGGGATTTGATGGAGGGTTTGATGGTTAGAATGGCAAGTCTTTGTTGGTACCTGATGATAATTTGATGATAATGGTATGTCAGCACCTGATGATACCTGATAATTTTATAAATGGGATTTACCAAGCAGCTGATTATACCTGATGAAATCAGTTTTGTGGTTGCGCAAAAACAAGTCGAACCAGGAACTTTGGCTGATTTATTCGGAGGGCATCCCCGGAAAAACTGTATGAAATATGTCACTAAGTCTCAAACAGATACAAAATCATACTAAGAATCAGGAACCGCAAGTAAACCATGCACTGATGAGTCTGGGGTTGGCAAGACCAAATTCTTGAGCTACAGATATACCACATCGTGGTGAAAATACCATCATGAAACCCGCAGCTGATTGATGAAACAGTGAGTGGAATATCCTAGAATTCTACTGGAATGGAAAACATTTTTTTTTTTTAAAGTCTAGATACTTGTAAACAGAAACATCCCTTGAAAATCATAGAAAAGTCACAAAACATGTTATCTATATTATATAATATGTGTTTGGAACATAACATTGAGGATTTTATAATTGTTTGATTTCATCCATGTAAGAAACAAAGCACACCTATTTAGAAACATGAGTAAGAATAACTACCCTGGGGCAAACCAAAATAGACGTGGAAAATCATAATTTCAATAGGTAAATTCATCCACATATGGGCAATTTCCCATATCTATGTTAGTTTACCCTAGGGTACTATTTTCAGAAGCAACCATGGTGGGCTGGAAAATCGTCAAATTTGCAAGTGGTTCATGATGGTTTTCAACGGGACATTGGGGGTGTTTCATTTACATTGACTTATCATCCTTTGCACTCAGTGCTTTTACAAGAGCAACATTTTTTGGACTTTTGGACAGAACGGCATTTCTTGTGATTTTCGGCAATGCCCTTTTCTGGCCGCGACATGCCAAAACGTAGGTACTGTAAATATTCCATACAGCATCTGGGATTGTTCCTTTCTGTGTTTCCCAGAACCACCAACATTTTGACATGTTTTGTCAACGGCTGAAAAACAACAGTCTCGCGTCCGATCTGTTGGTGTGAATCTTCTTCAAATTCTCCAGGTTTGAAAGGATGGTTCCAATGGAGTGCAAATAATGGGAACTTCTCAGAAATGCTCAGGGGATGTTTCTGGCTGAATGATAGAGACCTAAGACATTTAAGTCACGGTGTCGGACAGTGTCGCAACCGAAGATGTTTCATCATAATATGTTGCGGGTTTTTTTAAACATTTTTAAACAAGGTAGCCCCAAAATCATTCAAAAGGTAGACCATGTTAGATATTTCAGTATTGAAACCTATGGTGAACTGGATGATGTCATCTGGAAATGGCGAACTCGCCAGTTCCAAGGTTGGAGGATGGTCCTGGGATCCATCCAAATCAGACAGGACCGTCGTTGAAGTCGTTGAAGTCTGCATAGACCCAACAAAAATGAGGATGTTATACCAACAAATCTGAGTTTCACTGATTAAGTCTGGAGATTTTTATAGATTTTTCATGGTTTTTGAATGATTTAGCTGTGTAGAATGCTGGTTGTTTCAAATATGCTGCTGCATTGGTGATTTTTAGGCCCTGTCTGACGTTGAACCAAGCCAACTCCCTGTGTGATGAAAAAAATCCCAGATTTAGGATGTGATCCTTCGAACCTGTGAAACATCCTAGCGGTGTTTACAATTACCCTCTGGTTATGTCAAAATAGCTATTGAAAATTGCCCACAGAAATAGATGGTTTACCTATTCAAAATGGTGATTTTCCATGGCTATGTTAAATAACCAGAGGGTAAGTTTTACAGCGTATTTGCCATTCCATTCTTGTTTCTTTCGGTGATTATGCCTCAAAATTTGTGTACCCCTCAAACATTTGTTGGCTTAATATAGTCTAGCCAACAACTAGGATATTGCCCTAGCTTACCTATGATATTCCCGACATTCTAAGATTTGAATGTGGCGGTTTCTGAAAAAATATCCGAACATAGGGGTACCCATATACCCCTAAATCATCAATTTTTTAGTCGGATGTTCCATGAAATAAACCAACCAGCTACTGGGGATGCCATTGTTGGAGCCATAATGACGTCAGTCCGGAGGAGCACCAACATTGCGCCGGGCGACTGGCGTCCGGGAGGTCAGTATGATAAGAATGTCAAGTGGCAGGTGCGGCTGCCGATGGCGGTTCCGGCTGGCGGCTTCCATTAATCCGGATCCCCAGTCATGGAAAATCCATTGGGAACATGGATGACTGGGGCTACCCCTATGAAATCCATGGATTGGAAAGCTACCCATTGCTGAATCCAACATGAACATATTTGGTTGGGATTTGAGCAGCTAAAATTGGACGTTTAAGCAACAAACATACGATGGTTTAGCGGTTTAGTCGATGAAGATGGTAGGCGACAAAACAGGCGGTTAGTATGGTTGAAGGGCAACTTGTAAAATCGTGTGACTGTTTGGGTTATCCATCTTTCCTTGCACTACTTGAGCCAGAGATCACTATAAATCACTGTTCAGGTTGAACAAAAAAGGTTATACCACCTGTTTGATTGTGGATAATGGTGGATACATCATTTCTTACTTGGCCTCACTGTGGGTTAATATCGAAGCGGCTCGCTGGATGTCGCGTTATCCGCCATGACTGGAGAAATGACCTGCGGAAGATGTTCTACCCTCTGGTTGTGTCAAAATAGCTATTGAACATGGCCATTGAAATAGTGAGTTTTCCCAGCTATAAAATGGTGATTTTACATAGTTATGTAAACGTTTACCAGAGGGTATCGCCCCTGAATGGCCGCAAATCCACGCTTTAATTGGGAAAAATCGAGAGAAAGAATCATGTCAACTAGAAACATATATGAAGATTGCTGGCTTCCCAACTGGAAACGGTTTTGATTGCTTAGCCGTAAAACTGGATCGTGGGGAATCTCCCATCCAACAGAAAAGATCCTGATATCTACCCTAGGCTAGGAAAATGACCTGCAAATGGCGGGGTTTTCCATGGTTTTTCCACAATTTGTTGCTCTTGTGGATAGACGTCCCAGTTGTTTTCACCTGCAAAGGTGTCTCCCCATCTTGTTGTAAAGAATCACATGTGCTACTTTTCTTTTCCGCTGCTTTGCTGAAAAACAAAGCATTGCGCCAAGTTCAAGTTCGATCATAAAAAGGGGTCAAACATCACCTCAATCACCTCAACAATCAAAGTGATCAGAGTGGAGGCAAAGCCCGCATATTTGTTGCTTAAACCTTCGTGATTGATGGTTAAATCCCCCCATGGTTGCACAGGTTGCCACCTGGATAAGCTCTATTATTCCAATTCCAACTTTCCAACTTATGAAGGTTATCACCATGATTATAACCACTGTATACCCAATTCATACACTACATTACACTACTAATATCCATTATTTGTTAAATCCCGATCAAATTGTTGCTTTAAAGCCCCATTCTACCCCCATTGATAGTTTTCCACTATAAACCCATTGTAGATCTCATGAAATACAGCGATTTCCCGGTACCGCAGGCCACCTTCCAGCCCGACAGCATCGACATCAAACGGGCGCGCAAGAAGGCCGCACGCGAGGCCATGATTTGTGTTTCTTGGGAGGATGGGATTGTTATCGATTTTATGATGTCATGTATTTTATGGGGTTGCTATGTCCATGTATGTATAAGTTTATATATAATATGTATATGTACACAATTGTACACACATATGCTGGTATAAGTGTACTATGTACCTGTTTGATTTTGATGTTTGAGTTGCTTTTACACACTTACTGTGGACGCAGCAAAACCAAAAATGGATTTCATCAGATTTTTCTTTTGAATCTAAAGGATAAGTAAGGATTTCAATTCATCTCAATTTACTTTCAATTGATTTTCCTTTTAAAGCTAAAGGAGAAGTAAAGATTTCAATTGAAATCAGTTTACTTTCAATTGATTTGTTCTTTTAAATCTAAAGGAGCAGAGGATTTTAATTGAAATCAATTTGCGCTCAATTGATTTTCCTGTTAAATCTAAAGGATAAGTAAGGATTTCAATTGAATTGGGGTGCGCATGCACATTCTTTGGGGGGCAACCCACGTAAAGGGGTACCCGTTAAAAGCTTCTCAACATTTTGTTTAATCAAGAAAGTAATAAGCAAAATGCCGTTTTTGTTCATTCATATTTTTTGAATATTCCTAGATTTTGGAGATACTGTGCCTTGAATCTCTTCAATATATCTATCTATCTATTTTTCTATCTATCTATCTAGCTCGTATCCTATCCTATCCTATCTATTGATCTATCTAATCTAATCTAAGCAAAGCAAAGCAAAGCTAATCTAATCTAATCTATCTAATCTATCTAATCTATCTAATCTATCTAATCTATCTAACTTTTCAAATCTATCTAATCTATCTAATCTATCTAATCTATCTAATCTATCCAATCTATCTAGTCTATCTAATATATCTATCTATCGGTCTTATCTTATCTTATCTTGTCCTATCCTATCCTATCATATCATATTCATTTTTGTATCCTATCGTATTCTGTCCTTTTATGTATCTAATCTATCTATCTATCTATCTGTCTATCTATTTGTCTATCTATATATCTATCTATCTACCTATCTATCTATCTATCTACCTATCTATCTATCTATCCATCTATCTATCTATCCATCTATCTATCTACCTATCTGTCTGTCAGTCTATCTATCTATCCATCCATCTATCTATCTACCTATCTATCTATCTATCTATCTATCTATCTACATATCTACGTATCTACCTGCCTACCTACTTATCTATCTATCTATCTATCTATCCATCTATCTTTCTTTCTTTATTTACTTCTTTCTTATCTATCTTATCTATTAAATTTATCTAATCTATCTAAGCGATCTTACCTATCTTATCTGTCTTATCCATGTTATCTCTCTTATCTATATTATATATAGATTATCTATGTTATCAATCTTGTCTATCTTATCTAGCTTGTCTATCTTATCTATTGTGTCTATCTTGTCTATATTGTCGATCTTGTCTATCTTATCTATCGTATCTATATTATCTATCGTATCCATTATCTATCGTATCTATCTTCTCTATCTTATCTATCATATCTATCTTATGTTTCTTATATTCATTTTTGATTTTATCTATCTTGTCTATTGTTTCTATATTTTCTATCGTATCTATCGTATCTATCTTATCTATCATATCTTTCTTATCTATATAATCTATGTTATCTATCTATCGTATCTATATTTATCTTATCTATATCTTTTTTTATCTATCTATTTATCTTATCTATCTATCTTATCTACATATCGTATCTATCTATTGTATCCATCTATCGTATCTGTCTATATTCTCTATCTATTCTATTTATTTTATCTTTCTACCTATCTATCTAATCTATCTATCTATCCATCTATCTATCTCTATCTCTTTCTCTTTCTCTATCTCTATCTATCTCTATCTATCTCTATCTATCTCTATCTATCTCTATCTCTTTCTCTATTTCTTTCTCTATTTCTTTCTCTATCTCTGTCCATCTCTATCTATCTCTATATATCTCTATCTATCTCTATCTATCTCTATCTATCTCTATCTATCTATCTCTATCTATCTCTATCTATCTCTATCTATCTCTATCTCTATCTCTATCTATCTCTCTTTCTATCTCTATCTATCTATCTATCTATTTATTTATCTATCTATCTCTCTCTCTCTCTCTATCTCTCTATCTCTCTATCTCTATATCTCTCTATCTCTCTATCTCTCTATCTCTCTATCTATCTATCTATCTAATCTAATCTGATCTAACCTAACCTAACCTAACCTAATCTAATCTAATCTAGTCTATCTATCTATTTATTTATGTATATATATATGTCTTGTCATGACTATAAAGCGCCTCCATTGACTTTGAACCATCAGGTCAGAAACATCAGAGCCAAGTCATTTTCTCACCACCAAGAAAAGTAGGATTTTCCCGAATGTTGTTTTGTTTTTTCAAATAGGTGGTTACCACCCATATTGATTAATAGGCGACCAACCCAAATTAGTATTGCCAAAGATTTTTTGGAATGTGGGTGTTGGTTAATCCGGGTTTCTTATTAATATGAACTTAGCATCAACATCCACATAGAAATACATGACATGTAAACCATACTTTGAGAAGAAGCAGTTGGATGGATTGAGTCCGTTGGCTCCAGTTGACACCAGGTAGAGTTTCTTCGGGGTTGATGTGCCTTCATGGGATAAAAAAAACCAATGACACGAATCACCATTTTGGATGATTTCTAACCCATCCTCAAATACACCAGGGCTATAACTGGTTCAAATAGGGCTAATATATGGTTCATATATGATTAATATATGGCCAAAACTAGCTCAATTTAGCATGTATGACTGGTTCAACTCTCTCTTTGTGTTGGTTTAATCCCTACTTTCGGATGTCACTTGTTCACTCCCTTGCGAAATAAATGGCAATTTACCCCCGTCGAAACGTTCAAGCGCCAGTGATGATTCATTCCCATGGTAGGCAAAAAGTTGAAGTTGGCTATGACCTCACTTGATTGCTAAGCGTCACTTACTAACATTTACTAACCACTTACTTACTAACCACATACCAACCACTTACTAACCACAATGAAATGATGATCTCCAAGTATATGGATGTATCCAAGGTATATTACTATTATCTACTATTAATGTACTTGTTGATCCCGATCTCCATGTCAGGCAGCTACCTCCACAGAGGCCATGGCTTTGAAGGCGACCGAATCCTCCAATGCCCGGTATGGGATAGGGGTTATAGGGCTAATATATGTTTCATATATGGTTAATATGCAGATGTTAACCAGTCAAATGGAGCTTAGAACTCCATTTAATGGTTTTATTCCTTTTCTTGTTGCCATTTGAATCAGCAGTTTTTGCAGGTTAAACCCAATGTTAGTGCTTCTTGAATTCCACTGTTTAATCTGATTATATTGTGTGAAGTCACGTTAAGTTATTTGTTTGTTACATCACGTGATGTGGTCATGTTAAGTTCCAAACCAAATGTTGAGTCATGTCAAGTACCCATAAAAAAATGAATGTTAAGGCATACTAAGGTATATGTTTGATTGTGAAATGTGTTCAATATATGCTAAATCTATGTAAACTACCATATTTAATTTATATGTCAAATATGTAAAGTCATATGTAAAGTCATATAAGTTTCTTGGTCATTTAAATCATTTTGTTTGTTTCGTCATGTTTAACTCGTCCCCGTTCAGAAAACAAAAAAAAAGCGCGCCGTGCTGCTGCCACTGCTGCCAGGTCTTGGCGCCATCAACTTCGTACGGACTCTTCGTTGGTGCTGCGTACGCTGACCGTGACAACATTTCACGGAGACGGAGAGACATCCTGGGAAACTATGGGAAATTAGAATCATCTTCGCTAACAGCATGTTTTTTTTTTAATAACCATATTCTAGCCACTTCAGGATTATATATATATATATAATACATTTATATATCTCTCTAGACTCTACCAACGATAATGGATTACATGATGGGAACTATGAGGATATAATGAGCAAGCAAACAGAATAATTAACATACCTAGAATGGTGAGTGACAAAGATACCTAGACCCTCGAAGTACCCATAAACATTGGTAACAGTACTAGAATTCTGCGTTGCATTTTTTCAATGGGTAGTTGACGGGCCTAAGTAGATACAGTACATAGCAACGATAATGGATGTATTCTGGGAAATTATGCGGATATAATGGGGACATATGTGATCTGATCGTCAACATTTGGAATTAATCAACCGTTTTATCTTAATAATGGAATTGGGAACATCTAGGGTATATAAAATCTCTAAGGGTCAGTCTTTTGGGTCGGTTTTATGTGTCTTGGAACCTTGGGTATCGGTATTGGTGAAGTTTCCATCAGAGTTGGCGATTCCAAAGTATGGAGCCCCAAGTTGTGATATGTGAGTTTTGAATCCGTCTAACTATAGATGTATCCGCTATAAATACCATTTCTCCTAGTTCTTTCAACCAACTGAACCTATTTTGCCAAGGGCCCCTTGGGAGCCTGGAAACCAAAATCGATGTTGATGTTCCGCTTCCGGACAAACCAGTTTGAGACTATGGCAGCACAATATCCCATGGTTTAAAAGCTCATTTTACCTACACACGTAGCCATTTGGGGGTATACCAAATACCGTAAAACCACATTTTCAGGCACACCCATATAGAAGAGCGGAACACCACATTGAACTCTTGCTTTGTTATGGACACTTCGGGGTGAAGAAGAGCACATTCCTGTTGGTGAATTGGTGAAGTGAGCATGGTTGTCGATAGTGTTTTTGTGCCATGGTCAAACCTTGGGTACCCAATGTTGGGGGATAGTCACCAATTCATGAGGAAGGATTACCCTCTGGTAAACTAACATTGTTATTGAACACGGCCATTTATGGTTGATTTACCCATTAAAAACGGTGATTTTCCATAGTTTTCCATGTGTTCACCAGGGGGTAATCGCCATAATGTTGGGTTCCCATGGCATTTCAACACCGAAAATGATGACTGGCCAGTGCATTTTGGGGGTACCATATCTTCAGACAAACCCAGAACTTACAAGGTTTTAAAATCCTGTCTTCGGTCATATTGAGTCATAGTAACTCGCATTAAGTCATCATATCAAGTCATATGAATCATATGAAGGCTTCCTGAAATGGGGTACCCTTAGATCATCAATTTTCATGGGATTTTCCATGAAATAAACCATCCAGCTAGTGGGGTACACCCAGCCACTAGGAAACCTCCATATGAAGTCATAGTAAGTCAACGTTAAGTCGTATTAAGTCACAATAAGTCGCATGAAGTCGTATTAAGTCATATTATTGCGTTAAGACGTCATATTAAGTCTCTATGTTTGAATCATATTAAGTCATCATGAAAGTCATATCATTCATTTATGATAGGATTTCCCCATATAAACCATCCATAAATGGGTGTACCACCCATTTATGGAACCCCCTATATGAAGTCCCTATGTTTGCTCAGTCTGCATCCTTGCCAGGCTGCTTGGTCTTGCAGCTTCGCGAGGTGGAACGTGAGAGCATAAAAACGGTCGCCATAGCTTGGTTCACCCAATTTATCAAATGGGATACGTGCTTCGTAAGCATAGTGAGTAACCCATAGAAATCATAGAAATCATGAGATTCAAGCCATAGAAGTGAGTAACCATAGTCAGTAACCATAAGTTATAACTGTTATAAGCCATAGACATATTATGCAAAAACGTGTACATATATAATATGTATGTATGTATGTATGTTATGGTATGGTATGGTATGGAATGGTATGGAATGGTATGGTATGGTATGGTATGTATGTAATGTAATGTAATGTAATGTAATGTAATGTAATGTAATGTAATGTAATGTAATGTAATGTAATGTAATGTATGTAATGTATGTAATGTATGTAATGTATGTAATGTATGTAAT
>Ga0126342_10019197_pt1 | contig 11641 bp, 12 predicted proteins | sample Cyp1metagenome_FD_92528 | JGI IMG/M metagenome (GOLD analysis project Ga0126342, IMG submission 92528) | Coral microbial communities from Lord Howe Island, Old Settlement Bay, Australia - Cyphastrea 1 metagenome | ecosystem: Host-associated > Invertebrates > Cnidaria > Coral ... | reverse complement strand
TATAATATATAATATAATATATAATATAATATATAATATAATATATAATATAATATATAATATAATATATAATATAATATATAATATAATATATAATATAATATAATATATAATATAATATAACATATATATATAATTATAATATATATATATAATATAATATAATATAATATATTATATTATATTATATATATAATTAGTTAATATATATATTATTATGATATTATATTATATTATATTATAATATATTATATTATATTATATTATAATATATTATATTATATTATATCATATCATATTATATTATATTATATTATATATTATTATATTATATTATATTATACATGTGTATCACCACACACTATATAGAATTACTTCATAGCACCTTTTTTCATTCGGTCCAAGCCAAGGCAGTCCTTGTTGTGGGAGATGATCAGCACACCGCCCTTGTAGTCCTTGATGGCCAGGATCAACGCTCCCAAACCTTCGCGGTCCAAGTAGTTCGTTGGCTCATCCAGAATCAGCACCTACGGCGCGGGTATGGCCTGGTGGCTGGTGAAACATGGGATAGGCAGGATTTCTGATGAGTTAACAGACAAACATGGGATAGGTTGTGCAAAACATGGGGAAGTGCCATGGTGAAGCTACGTGGGTCAGGTATGACAAAACTTGAAGAAATGAAGGGGGTTCAAAGAATATCACACCAGCATGAACGGGATTCCAAAGCCAACTGGTTGGCGAATTCTCAGTAAATCTCATGGTCAAAATAAAAGTGCAGTGCATATCCGCTCCGGTAAGCTATAGTTTGCCCATCAAGAACAGGGGATTCCCCAATAACCTACCTTGGACAACCAGTGGGTGACCCCATAGACCAAACCACCAGTGGTCAACTGGGCAGCTAATTCTTGTGATAAATCTTCCATTTCTCTTGTAGCTCCCCATTATGGACCCCTGTTGGTTAAGCTACCATCTTAATTTGGTTTAAAAAAGCCACTATTACTATATAGTTAGTTGAGATACCATCTTAATTTTCATTAAACAAACACTATCACTAGTAACTGATCACTATTTACTAGTTGGTTGAAAACAGTTTCCCTACTATGGCTATTGTTAAATTGGCTGACTTCGATTTGAAAACTCGGCCCAGCAACGTGCGGATTCTGCCACATCGCGGCGGCCAGGACCACCTTCACCTTCCATGCCCCAGGTCGTTCACTAAGTTTATGGTTTATGTTTATATATTAGTATCAAGATGTATCAAGATGGAGCCTATGATGATAGTATGTATAGTATGTGATAATTAATATATAGAGTTAGATTTGGTTATAACTTTAAACTAAGATTTATGATTTATGGTGGAATTATGGTAGATATATCTATAATCAATGGACGTGAATGGGAATTATGCACCAATTTTTGAGTGGGCGGACACCACCGTGTATGGATATATCAGGGATATTAATGGAGATATAGTGATCGGTACAACCATCTGTGCCCCCAGCCCGTGATGTTTGTTGGCTTACCCCCGGTACCGAGCTGTGGGGCATCAAAAACAAATACTTGATGATCCTAAGTCCCCAGAATTTCTCCCAGCAACGCGTGGAAACACCCCACTCAGGGACCAATGAATGATTCTAAATATCTGCAAGAAACGTATGATATAGATTGACATAGTGTCAAATCCTTCCACAACTTATCCTTATCGAAGATTTAACAGGGATTCCAACTACCCATGGTAACAGACTCTCTAGTAGGTACACACTTAAATAAATCCCAGTGAACCAGTGAACAAATCACTGGGTGGTTTGGCAGCTTCCTAAAAAATGAACACTTACCCAACAACTGACAACGATCCAGCAAACACAAATGGTGTATCAGCACCGAAGGCGGTGACTGTGACTAACAATATTGGCTAATACTAATATTGGAATACAACTAACACATTGTGGGTATGTAGCCAATATCAGAGTCTCATTTCAACTAATTATGATCGCAGAAAACTACGCCAGTGCGGGGTCTGTTTCGACGGCAGATCATGACATTACCGGGGTCAAGTGCAAGAAGCAATCGTTTAGGGCAGCTGGACCTCTGCGGGTACCCTGGTTTTCACACCAAATTAGGTGTTGTCATCCCCCTAAATCACAAGAAACTATAGCTTTCGATCCATCAACACCTGCATAACTTCGTCCTCATGGTTGCTACTCGAACCCATCGTATGGTCTGCTTAACTTGTTAACCACATGTTTTGCTGGTTAAACCGTAATTTCTGTTGGGTAAAACCTCCCATTGTTCTTGCTTGAACATGATTCAACATGATTAAACCACATCAAACAATGTATTTGCGGCCAAAAAATCATTCCAAACCCATCACATATTTCCAAAAAATTCCAAACCATAGATGCCATAGCATTTTTCGGCCTCAAAAATCCATCACCATCACCTCCGAGCCTTCATCCCACCAGACAGCTGGTTGATCTGCGTGTGTGAGGCGCTCTCGGCATCCACGCCGAAGTCCGCCAGGTGCTTTTCCTGACGGACATGGAACCGTTTTGAGGACGACAGTTTTGACGAGTTTTGATGAGTTTGATATTCATGAGGTTCTGAAAAAGGGTGAGCTAGTATGAACACTTATTGTGGGCTCGGTTCTTTTTGCAGGCGATAGTGGCCTTTCCTTGTGGACTATTTTATTACTTTTTTGAGTTGTTGTGGGTCAGTCTATGAATTGGTATGGTTGATAATTGGCGATAAAATGGTGATGAAACAGGAAACAATGAATTTGATTAGTTCAGTTGCTCGTAATCCAACAAAACATAGGTTTTGTAAACTCATGGAAGACTCCTTGCGCGAAGGAGGCACCGCAAAAAACACCATACGATGACCCGAAGTGGAACAACCCTGTGAAGTATCATCCCGACTAACAGCTCCATCCTGATCAGCCATTTGTACTGGCAGGTTGGACAAGGCCAGTACTCTACAGTTCTTAACCACGGGATGCTCGACTCAAATTTTTCATTTGGTCTCCCGGTCTCCCCGTAAATCTGGAAAGCTCCACGAGCTCAGGATTGTTGAAGGCTACTGCGTTCTTGGTTGGTATCAACAGCATATCGTTGTTGGATTCTTGGCTTCAAAACCCACGTTTGCATCCTTGAAGACAGCTCTCTTCCAGTTACACACTGTTTTTCCTCAGTCAAACTCCAGTGTTTGTTGGTTAAAGCCTATGGCTTGCAACTTGTAGGTGGATACAGGTAAACATGATGAACCCTCATCATTTTCCTGGTTGAACCATTCTTGTTTATCGATTAAACACATCAATTTTCCCCATTTTTATGGATATTAGTCATAATTATTCACTATCCTGAAATGTTCGACCCAGTTGGGATAAGTTACCCTCTGGTAATTTAACAGTTTGCTATTGAACATGACCATAGAAATAGTTGATTTACCCAGCTATAAAATGGTGATTTTCCATCGGTTTTTTTTAATGCTTTTTGTATGTTTACCAGAGGGTACCCCCAAAAACACCAAGCAACATCTTTCCCCCAATGGAGGTTTCCTAAGTCATTGGGGGTACCCCCAGTTATCATCCATTTATAGATGGATTGTCCATGACATACACCAACCATAAATTGGGGTATCCCATTCATGGACACCCCCATTTCCCCAAATATCCCTCTAATGGATGGTTATCCCATTTATGGACACCCCTAAATTTTCTTGGCTTCCAATCGCCAAGTGTCGACTCCAGGCTGGGTCAGCTGTTTGGTCATCAGGCCGGCCATGGCGGCCTGACATGGGAACAACCGAAATGGTTAAGACAAAAAAAATACAGGAGACCTTGGTAATATATGGAAATATATGGTAATATATAATATGATGCAATATGATGTAATATCATGTAATATGATGTAATATGATGTAATATGATGTAATATGATGTACTATGATGTAATATGATGTAACATGATGTAATATGATGTAATATGATGTAATATGATCTAATGTGATGTAATATGATGTAATGTGATGTAACATGATGTAATATGTAAATCATGAACATCATTCAGAAATAAAACAATCAGTAATATAACATAGTATAACTATGAATTAGAAAACATTGTGTAAATGACATCAATGAACGCATGAGAACAGAAGAACTCATAGGTCAGTTGGCCGAGTACTAAACCAGCCATTCAGGTGATATTCAAACAGTTATATACCAACATGTTACAAATGTATACAAATGTAGTGTAGGTGAATGCATTTAACATATATCTAACATCAGTTAATGTTAAAACGGCCACTAGCTGAATCAGAATATTGCACTCACCTAAAACATATCTTGGATGGTGAGGCCTGAAAGATGTACGCAATTCATATGACATACCCTGGTAATTTGTCATAGCCGAACAATTCCCCATTTAGTTCGATGAACTACCTCAAATATTGCGTTTTTTTTTCCAAAGCAAACTGAACAGATGGTAGATCCAAAACCATCAACCACATCACATATTGGTGCTTATTTGTTTGGTCATTATATCCCCATTATAATCCCATTCACATTCCAAACAGCCATCCATCACCATCAGCCTGACGCTCGTCTTCTCGCTGAACCAACTTGAGGTAACCCATCTTCACCAAGGTGTCCTAAGGCGCTGTCTCGCTCAAGACGGTCAGCCAAGTACAAGGCGGGCTGGTACCTGTTGTGCCATGCTCTCTGAAACTGCCATGAATTTCTTGGCAAATTTAGTCCCATGGGTGTGTCTGAAAATAGGGTGCGGAAAGCAGGGCAGGGTCAATAAACTGTTGTATTATGTTATATTTATATATGTATCAAACATTCTACCATAATGTAACAGTTTATAACCCATTGACAATTCATATATATATATATATATACCAGTTACATAACAATTTGGATTATATACAACCTATTCTTAAGAACAACACACAGATTTTTTTCATGGCTGGTGGCTGAACCACGCTGAAAAGATCATCCTCCCATTTTGTGTTTTTTCATACAGAATGCAATGACCTACCAAGTAAATACTGTAGTGATATATATATATATGATGTATGTATATATATATATATCACTATTGGAAAACACTATGTGATGTTTTGAACCCTCCATCATATTTTGGTTCAATATCCAGTGGATTCAATCGCGTTTTCCAGTAATCGTCTAGTTGGAACCAAGATCCAATAGTTCTTGAAATTCTGGATCCACTAGTGGCCACTAGTGGTTCAACTGGTTCAACCATCCGTAGTATCTCGTTAATATCATCCTCATCCTCCCATATATTGAAACCACCAAGCAGAGTCTGGGCCCCAGCTGAGCTCCTTCTCCACCCAGGTGTTTTGGTCCATGCTCTTGAACTGCCACTTCACCTGACGGTCCAAGGAGGCACGATGGCATCACTGAGGGCCCGTGTTTGTGGCTTCCACGGGGGGATTTAGGATGGAATGGGGTCGCCCATCTACTGGTTGAACCATTGTAGAAGGTCTGGATGGTTCGATGTTATGAGGTATTGAAGCATAATCAGTGTATCATTTTGCAAACTTGGTGAAGGGATGAGGGATGGGAGTGCCAGCACATAACTAGGCCAAACAGGGTTTATGGGGGATATCTCTATCATAGTTAAGAGCGCAATAGACAAGGTTGTAATAAGTGGGGGGGCCACCGGCTTGTATTGATGATGTTGATCACACCAAACGCACATAGATGAAATTAAGCATGAACCACCAAACAACATCCTAACATCTGGATGGCCTTGAACTCGCATTACAGTAGTGGACATACCTGGGTTCCATCTTGAACCTTCTTGTAGATGCCATGTGGCTTTAATGATCGGAATTGCTTTGCTGGAATCTAGCAGCAACTTGCCAATTCACTCAGTGATATCCGATCTCAGCCGATCGCACAAAGATGCATCGAAAAATAAGAAGCCAACATGTTGAGCGTCCTTTTCAGTCATTCTTTGAAACCCAATGTCGGCCGAAATCAGTATTATGCCTTGCCCCTCTAGCATTGGTTGGTGCTTTGACCACCCTTGGAACCTTCTGCTTGGTGACCCACACCCTCTGATCATCAAGCCTTAATTGCTGGAAAATATCGTCATCGTTGATATTAAGCCTGCTCTGTTTTGAGTTGCTGAAATTCTCAAAACTCAAGATGGGTCTCTCTCAAACTAGGAAAAACTAGGGTATCCCTAGAATCCAGCCAGCTTTATTTTCGGATATTCCTTACTGAAATGGGCATGTATTAGCCCTGGGGCCTTGCTCCAGCCAAGTCCCTCCACACAAGCTGGAGCCCCAGCTATGCTTGTTGGCTCATCAACCGTTTTTTTCACCTATACTTCACGAATCTCAATTATCTATTCTACATAAACCCAAGTTGGCCTACTTATGTGGCTACCAAGTTTTCCTTTACCAAGTTTTCCTAACAAACTGGGGCACCACCATTTCTACATATTTCTGCTATATATATAAATATCTTTATATATATATATTTTTAAATCCTCATTTTCATTGGTTGAATCCTGTTTTTTATTGGTTGAACGCCGTTGACATGACCATTTTTGATCAAAGCTCCGCTTTCCCGCCGCAGCGCCGCAGCGCGCCGGCCTCGTATTCGAAGGTCTTCTCCTTCTTCTTCTGACGTCGGTTCACGATGGCATCGGGAACCACCGCGCCGGCCTCGTCCTGCTTGGCCTTGGCGTTGATCCGTTGATTTTCGTAGGAAAGGTGAAGTTTTATTGGTACAAGTAGGATATGTTCATGGAGGTTTCCTAAGTCATGAGGGTACCCAAAATTTTTTAAATAATCGATTGCCATAGGATTTTCCATGATTTTCCATTCTAAACCATACATAGTTTGGGGGTCCCCATGGGTCCCCCATGGGTCCGGAGACCGCAAAATGTGGTCGTCAGCCATCCAAGAATTCCCATCTACTTGAAGCTGATATCTTTAGTGGTTAAAACCTATATTTGGTAGTTACATGTGGTCAGGTTCCTCTATAACTCCCAACATCTTGGACATAGCCCCATTATATACAACAAAGCACAGTTTGGTGATGACAGTGTGATACCCCCAGTCTTGCTACAGTCATAGACTCATGACTGATGGGTCATATTCCCAGCACATGGTTGGTGAAATCCCACTCTCTCACCTTGAAGCCCCTTTTTGTGCGTGTTGTGTGGTGATCGTAACTGAAGTATCTTCCAAATTATTCCAATATATATTAATATACAATGTAATATATAATATAATATGATATGATATAATATAATAAAATATAATACTTAAAATAATACTTAAAATCATCTAAAATAATATCATATAATATAATATTTAAAATAATATAATATAATATAATATAGTATAATATAATATAATATGATAATTATAATATAATATAATATAATATAACACAATATAATATAATATAATAAAATAAACTATAATATAATATAATATAAAATAATATAATATAATAAAATATAATATAATATAATATAACACAATACAATATAATATAATATAATATCATAAAATATAATCTAATATAACACAACATAAAATAGTATAATATAATTTAATATAATATAATACAATATCTAATTTAATATAATATAATAAAATATAATTTAATATAATTTAATATAATATAAAAATATTAAACAAAATAATATAATATTTAATTATATGTATTCGTCCGATATTTTTGGGTTGAAACCCACTCACACACTAACCACAAATCACCAATTCTACCAACATCTAAGCGTCAATCGTTAAATGGATATGCTTCAAAATTCATGAAATCATATGAAATCCAATTTGTTCACCCATTTTAGGGATAGTGAAATAACGACGGTATCATGTGCTTGGAACACTGAATTCGTACCTCCTTGGCTCCCCATTGCGAATATGGATGGCGCTCCGAACCGCTCCCAACTACTGGATAGCTACAGTTGACGGTATTTGTTATTGGTTACATATCCCATTGTATCTCCATTAATCTCCCAGAAAGAGCTCATTTAGAGATGAGCGTGTAAATTAAAGCCTTTGCTTAGTTCGGGGAAAGGGTACCCCTTTAGGTGGATTGCCACCCGCAAATAATGTGCACGTGCACCCCCAATTAAAAAACACCCTCAGCCCAATTCAATTGAAATATATACTTATATACTTGTCCTATAGATTTTATAGATTTAAAAGCAAAATCAATTGACAGTAAATTGATGTCAATTGAAATCCTTACTTATCATCTAGATTTACAAGGAAAATCAATTGCAATTGAAATCCTTACTTATCCTTTAGATTTAAAAGGAACATCAATTGAAAATAAATTGATTTCAATTGAAATCCTTACTTAATACTTATCCCCTTGGCAGGCAGGTTGGTTGTTTTTCATGCATGACACGCCCTAGATTTTAATTGGGGGGGCTCTTACCTTCTAAGGGGGTTATTAATACGAACTTGGCACTACATCCCACTATATTCCCATTGTTACTTACCAATAGAATATTCCGCAAGAAATGAATATTCTATATTCGTTATATTCCCATGATATTCCAATTGTACACTATTAGGAGATATGGCTGTGAGCCAAAACCCTGGCACCTAGGTACCTTAAAATAGCTGATTAATGGATGGTTATTTCCTCAAATATTGGTAAGAATAGCTTTTGGCCCATACCCATATGGAGGTTTCCATAAATGCTGGTACCCCCAAATCATACATTTATGGATTTTCCCTTATAAATCCTTATAAACCATCCAGCTATTGAGTCCCCATTTATGGAAACCCCCATATCCCCAAATATCCCTCTAATGGATGGTTATTCCCTCGAATGGATGGTTTCAACCCCCCTGAAAAATATGAAAGTCAGATTGGATCATCATCCCAACTATTGCGGAAAATAAAATTCATGTTCCAAACCACCAACCAGATGGTGTCACCCCTAATTAAATCATTCAGCTATTGGGGGCACCCCCATACCGGCACCTTCTTGGCGTCCTCCTTGGGATCGGTGCAGCGGCGCACGTTGCCCGTCACGCTGTCGATGCACCACTTGGCAGACCGCGCCTTTTCCTACAAAAAGCGGAGACCTTCACCGGAAAGCGAGGATGTTCACCAGCAAAAATGATGAAACATGGTGATTTTACCAGCCAAAATGGTGATTTTACCAGCAAAAAGTGTGATTTCACCATAACCTGATTTTCCGAGAAAACACGTGGTGATTGTATCGAGAAGAATTGTGATTTTACAAAGAACAAAGGGTGATTTTACTGAAAGTCGTATTTTCATCAATGTTCAGCCAGATTGTGATTTTACAATACATAAATCATGGGTAATCAAACGAGAACATAGATGCTTTAGTTTATGTGTGTTGCCATCTATGATTTGCCATCTGGGATTTCTGGGATTCCCCAGCAAAATGATCCACCGGTGAGATGTCAGAATCTATGCGTATGGAGGAGAATCCTTTCTTACTAAGGTTGCGGTGATCTACGGGTTTTCTCTTCCAGAGGTAATTTTTACCTTTTCTTTTCTTAGACATCGAGGCAACAAAAAATCATGAACTTTCATCTTCAAGCAACATGCTCCTTGGATCTATTGGGTCTATTACAGGGAACCATTGCAGGAAAACAATAGTTGTGCCATGTTTAAGCTTTCACATACGGGGCTTCCTGCATGATACTTTCCATGATATTTTCTGGGAAACACACGAGCCACTGCTGAGAAATCTTTTTGATACCAGACCTGACCCATCTCGTCCGTGGTGCTGATATCAAAAAAGATCACCATGGATGCTCCAAATCATTACTTCCAACAGACCTTTTAATGCAAGTAATTAGTTAATTATAAATCTATAAACAACAAATGGCTACGACTAAGGTCTCTGACTGTGATAGCTATAAATGGACATGCAACTCCTATAACGAAGGTGAACTATATGACTATAAAACCATTTAAAACTGTTAAGCTCCATTTCTCTATTGGCGTGCTCCTCATCCACGGAGAGCTCATCGGTCTTGAACTCCAGTGACTCGCGGTCGTCGTTGCCCGCGAAGCGCCACATGATGTAGGCTGTGGGCGTCTCCTGGGATGACAACTCAGCCGTATCTTGGGTAACACATGGGATGTAATGGGCATATGAAAGGAATCTCATGAAATATACTGTGGATATAATGGTGATTTAATGATTAATGAGAATGAAACTTTATTGTGTTATTGGAGGAAACAAGGCGTGATACAATGAACAATTGGTGCCATTGTTGCTGCTAGATGTCGGTTTGGAGAAGTGGCAGAATCTATGTCACATTTGAGCCATGAAACATGGCTGGCTTCTTGGCAGCACTTTTTCGGGATCTTACCAACGGAAACAGTGATGTCACCAACGTGGGGATTTAGGTAGATAGGTTTCTGCTAGTACGAGTAGGCTACCTGTTGGATTTGTTGGGGATGTATCCAGATGAGGCAACATGAATTAACTTACAGAAATGAAAAAGGCCCTTTTCCTTCCTGTATCCCACGAAAATCTGGTGGGCTAATAGGTATCACTCGTGTGTCTTAAATGAACACCACCTCGATATCCTGAATAAATATGGAAAAACAGATACTGTCCACGTAATACCAATCAACTAATCACGTCTTATCCAGGATTTCCCAAAAAATTGAGGGCTAACCCCTCAAATGGAGGTTTCCTAAGTCATGCCGGTAGTCCCAAACCGTCCAAGTCGTTAGACCATTTTACCTACATAACTGGGTGATTTTTTGGGCAAATGCTGGTACATATTCCATACATGGAGCATATGGTAAATTTTAGGGACCATCCAATGTAAGAAGTGAAAATCCAGGCTGACATCCTGCATGTGCTTCTCCAAGTGATGGAAGGCGTGCTGAGCCACATAGGCTAAGCGCAGTCCTTGGGCCTGGCTGTTGGGGGAATGGTCCAGTTGCCAGTTGTAAGTTGTAAGTGGGAACCAAATATGTGAAAGCAAGCATCAGATACCAAGTTATCCAAGTTCCTAAATTGGACCATTCAGGTAACTTTTTTTGGTTCCTGAATGTTCCTGACACATATGAGGTCTATGTTTGAAGCCTATGTTGGGAATATACACCAAAGAACTATGGCCGCATGCTGCACAGCACCTCCATTTTAGATGCCTAAATGATCTTGGGCGGGCCATTGATTGGCTGATATTCGCTGTGTCCCTATTTCTGCTGGTTATGTTTATATAAATTTATCACATCCACATGTTGATTGGTACAGAACCGCCCTTTTAGATTTGTGTCCCATGCCTGTAGTCAGTAATGCCAACACCGGATTAATAACCCCCCCCACCAGGTAGGTAGGTAGGTAGGTAGGTACCTTCTGGCTAGTTTTCTTGACCACCCCTAAATAAACGCACCCTGAACCATAAAATGCTGAAGCATAAAACTTTGGATATGGCTTACGTCAATTAGATCTTAATAGAATTCCATTGGATTTGTTTAAATCTCATGGATCAGAAAGGGGGGTTGATTAATCAGGGGCAAACCGTGGTTATTATTAATGGGGGACATGGGCTCATGGGGGGTACCCTTTGGGAGCTATCCAAACTGATGATTTTCATAAAGATTTTAATTAGAAATCGAT
>Ga0126342_10019196_pt1 | contig 11641 bp, 6 predicted proteins | sample Cyp1metagenome_FD_92528 | JGI IMG/M metagenome (GOLD analysis project Ga0126342, IMG submission 92528) | Coral microbial communities from Lord Howe Island, Old Settlement Bay, Australia - Cyphastrea 1 metagenome | ecosystem: Host-associated > Invertebrates > Cnidaria > Coral ... | reverse complement strand
TCGACGTGAACAACTTGAACGATGCCGATGCAGCTGTGCTGGAACAAACTCTCCAAACAGGGTTAGCCGCGCTGCAGGCAAGAGCTAAAGCACGGTCACACTTGCCAGCAGGAATGCCGTTTCCAAAGTTGCCGCCGCCACCGAGGCCAAGGGCCAGTCAGGACGCTTCGTCCTCGACGGGGCCCAGTGGCAGTGGCAAGGCACAAAGACCCTTAAAGCCCCCAGAGCCGATGGGACCGCCACCTAAGAAGGCGACAGTGCGAGATGGATCAAAGCGACCACCTGAACCCAAGGTTCCACCAAAGAAGGAATCAGTCGTGGGACCGCCACCCAAGGTGTCGAAGTCCAAGCAAGGAGCAAAGCCAAGACCAATGCCTGCGAAGAAGTTGGCAGTCATGGCAATGTTGAAGACAAGGAGCGAATGGGGCCGCATGAGGTTCCGTGATCGTGTTGATCACCAACGGAAGATCAAGAAGCATTTGCCCAGAGGAAGTATGGGACAATTCATCTTGAGAAAGCAGGGCGCCCCATGTTCAACGTGCACGGCGCGGAGAAAGATCAGCACAAAAGCAGCAAGAGCTTACATCGCTGCGAAAGCAGCAAGGGCAAAGAGGAACGTGCCGTACCGAAGGTTGGTCCTTCGGGATTGGCACGCCATGTGTTGAAGCGAGAAGGTTTGCTGAAGAACCCAGGAGAAACGAAGCCGAACCGAGTGAAGGCGGTGAGTCTGTGGAGCCAGAAGGTTCCGAGAAAGGTGAAAGTGAAGCACCTGAAGTCGACGAGGAAGTCGATGAGACCATTGAGGTCGAAGATGAGGAAGGAAGCTGCGAAGAAGTCGTAGTGAGAGAGGAGCCTGCGGATAGCTCGCAAGGGGCTGTTGAAGGTCCCAGTAGTGCGAAGGGTGCCAGCATGGGATCCTTCAGCGTCGCAGGCCAGACGGGTGTTTCACCTGTCGTGGCCAAGGGAGACGCGGGTACGACGATGAGTTCGTCTAGTGCCATGCACAACTTGTTGGTTGGATCGTTGGCTACGACCAACCGGAGAAATAGGGAGTTAGCTAGAGCAAGGCTCGATGCGTTGAAAGAACGCTCAGAGAATGACTTCCTGACGGAGGATGAGCACATGGAAGTCGAGGCTCTACAAGAAGAGCTGGAAAGACTTGACAGGGAAGCGGAAGAGCTTCGGGCGCGTGGTCGAGGGAAATCGGCGCCAAAGGCCGCTTTCGACCGACTAAACCAGGCGCACCATGATGCGCGCTACAGAGCTGCAGTAGCAAAGGGAGTGCCACATGCAAAGGCATGGAAGGCTGAAAAGGCGAGGAGAAGGTCTGCGATCCACAGGAAACAGGGAGTACAGGACAGGGCCAAGGTTCATTTCAAGATGACAGAATCTTGGACAAAACACTTCTGGGGAGGAGGCCCAGAGCAACCGGAGGATCGCCAAGACAGCCAACGGGAGGCTGAACCGGATCTCCCGACCGTGGTGATAGACAAAAGAGGTAATGAAGTTGCGCCTGCAAGCAACAAGGTGTATCTGCGACCGCTGACCCGGAAGGAAAAGACCTACTACAGAGAAGAGGGACCGACAGAACTGAAGCCATCTGTGGTTCCTGCGGTCTATGCAAAGAAGGCAAACCGCTCAGAAGAGGCTCGTAAGGAAGCAAACAGAAAACGGGCCGCACGACGTAAGAGACTTGCGGGAAAGGGCAAGTGGAAGTCCAATGTGAAGAAACGCCAGCGATCCTGGCAAGAAGAGGACGAAGAGTCAGATGACCCCACCTGGGGAAAATGGCAGGACCCGGATAGGGATCCTGAGGATAAGGGAAAGGATTGGTGGAAAGACCACCCTGAAGGTCCAGGTGGAGGACCTGCAATGGCTGCAGTGTGCTCCGTGGCTTCCACCTCGGATGTTTCATCTGAGGGAGGAAAAGTCGAAGTCAACTTTGACACAGGAGCTGCAGTCACAGTGATCCCATTGGAGTATGGGACAGGAAACGAAGTTGGCTCTGAAGCCAAATACCGAACAGCATCCGGAGACGCAATCAAGGATGCTGGCCCATGCACTTTAAAGGGAAGACTCAGGAATGGAGCAGATACAGAGCTGACAGGACGTCTCGCGCCGGTCCACCGCATTCTGGCGTCGGGGACAGAAGTGTGCAAGACCCAGCACGCGGTGCTGACGGAGCATGGTGGATTGCTGATTCCACGGAATGGAGAAATGGGACGCGAACTGACAGCGTTCACGGGAAAGTTGGTCAGGAAATATAAGGGAGACATGAGCAATGCAACAAAGCTGACGGTACGCCGGGGAGTGTACTGTTTCGATATGAAGGTCCCCAAGGGGCAGCCCACGGGGGCGTAAGACCAAAGGGACAGTATGTCTCACCAGTAGAGGAAGTTTCACCAGAAGCGAGGTCTGCAGAACAGCGACCCGCGCAGGTAGTTTCACCAGCGCCGGGCTCAGGTTTCACCATCCCTGGAAGAAGAAGGGATCGAACAACCTGAGGAGCCGCCCGGCGAGGAACAAAAGAGGGTGTTGGTGCCGAGAGCGCCGTCGCAGCCCACCGCAGCTGAGATAGCTGAACACGAAGCTAGTGGCCATGTAACACACAGGTCGTGGTGTATTCATTGCATGAGGGCTCGAAAAGCTGTGCAACCCCACATGCAAGTAGAGCGAGCCAGTGGAGATGGGTTACCCACTCTGCACATGGATCACTTCTATCTTTCGTCTGCAGATGCGGAAGGAGAAGGTGTGATGCCACATTTGGTGGTACGATGTGATAGGGCAAGGCGAACATGGGCAACAGCACTGCCTCAAAAAGGAACACATGCATTCAACGTGAGCTGGCTTTGCAGTATAGTAAGAGAAGCTGGATGGAAGAAGATGATCTTGTTCTCAGACAACGAACCAGCAATGAAAGCTCTGAAACAGGCCGTTGTCGAGGCTATGAGAGACCTTGAACTGACTTTGCAAGAAAGTCCTACTTCAGCAGGACACGAAAATGCACCATCCAATGGAACAGCGGAAAGCGCCGTGCGAGAAGTGAAAAGAATGATACGCGCTATTCTTTCGGAGCTGGAAAGCAAGTTGGGACAAGCTGGATGCCGATCACCATATGCTATCTTGGGTAGCGAGGCACTCAGCATTTCTCCTGACGAGGTTTAGAATAGGCGAAGATGGGAAAAGTGCTTATCGGCGAGCATTGGGCCGCGAGTGGAGAAGGCCCACCGTCGTCTTCGGGGAGCAAATCTTGTTCAAGCCACTTGGGGCCGAAGGACGAAAACGAGCTTCACCCCTCGAAGCAAGAGTGGCCTTGGGCCGCTATATAGGAACGGCGAGTCGAAACGCCGATCTTTTGGTGATGACTCCCACCGGAGTTGTAAAAGGACATTCTCTACACCGGCGAGCAGAAATCGACCGTTGGTCAACCGAAGGATTTGGTGCACTCAGAGGATTGCCGGGGAAGATGTCCAATCCGGTCGAGCGAGCTCCACCAAATCGAGTGGATATGCCCGCTCTAGTTGGAGAACAGCCAAAGGGTGAAGAGAAGGACTTTAAACCAAGACATCTCTATGTTCTCAAGTCCGACATTGCAAAGTTCGGATACACGCCATGTTGTCCTGGGTGTATCGCACAGATCGAAGGATCAGCAGCAAGATCTCACAATGAAGAATGCCGACTTCGCATTCAAAGAAAATTGATGGAAACAGACGAAGGCAAAGCAAGAGTTCAGAAGGCCAAAGAGCGAGTAGAAACAGATCATGAAAGAAAGGCCAAGAGACCGGCCTTGGAAGGCCGGCCGCCGCCCGATGTGCCGGAAGTTGCAGCATCAGAAGCTGCAGGAGCACCATTGGCAAGGCCTATGGAAATAGCGGAAGAGATGGCCCCAGAAGGAGGCCGACGAGGACAGAAAAGAAGAGGTGAAGATCTTGAGGATCTTTACAGGTCTGAAGTACCCGATCCTGGATCCATGGACGAACCTCTGGTCATCTTCCAGAGAGGAGGATCCAGTGGCTCAGGAGGGGCAAATCCTGTGCCAGAGCCAATGCAGGAAGAACCTGCCCAAGGCGATGCCCAAATCGCTGGGGAGGAAGAGCCTGGCATTGGGCTCATCGAAAAGATCTTCCATGACCACGGCATGAAGTGTTCAAGACACGAGGCAGAAAGCCTGTTCAACCTGGTTGCTTCACTAGGTGTGGACCACAAGGGCGAGTCCGTCTTGAATGATGGCCTGTGGCTGAGCATGGAAGAAAAGGGTTGGAAACTTCGGACAGACAAGGAGTTCGAGACGATGTTCCAGACGCTGGAGAAGAGTAAGCCTCTATTACTCACAGGGTTACCATCCAGCGGGGCATTCGTCGAACTTCAACGACAACAAAACGAATTACAGAAGGTTTCAAGAGACGAGGCAAGAAAACAGATAGCAGATAAACGAAAGAGCATGCGAGCCTGCATCGATGCCTACAGGCATCAGGTCCATGAAGGGAGATATTTCCTGCAAGAGTGTCCTAGAGGCACAAAGGATTTCGGGACAAGTCAATATTCCGACCTGCACGAAGACACGTTGGTTGTGGATGGACCAATGTGTGTGTGGACGGTTGACGAGTCCGGAGGAAGACTTGCGGGATCAAAGATCAGGAAACGCACGCGATGGATCACAAATTCAGTAACAGTGGCAAGGGCTCTCAAAGTAATCTGCAAAAGCAACGACACCAAGACTTGGAAGCGGACCCTCACGTTTGAGGAGGGGAGAGTTCAAGTGCCTACCAACTATCCGCCCAAGCTTGTGTATGCTATCGCAAGAGGAGTCCGAGCTCAACTTGTGCTTGATGGTCAAATGAGAGAGATAGGTCATGTGGGTGGACCAGATCCACATGAGGAAACAAACTACGAGGAATACCAACATGAGATGCTGCCAAGCGCGACTGAGATGTACGTAAAGGAACCAGTGTTGGATGCCAACACTGGAGTGGAGCTAGATCCGAAGAAGGTCGCAGTTGCGCGAGCAACAGAGCTCGAATGGATCAAAAGACAAAATGTGTACTCGAAAGTTCCTACATCAATGTGCTATGCCGAAACCAGCAGAGCACCAATCACTCTGAAATGGGTGGATCGAAACAAGGGAGACACAACAAGAGAAAACTACAGATCACGTCTCGTTGTACGAGAAATCAAATCGCAAGGACAAGCGGTGCTCATCCCTGAGTACGCTTTATTCTCGTCAATGCCGCCATTAGAAGCCTTGAAACTGCTTTGCAGTTTGCTGGTCACTTTGCGCGTTTCGCGCAGAGGTGGCAAGTTGTCACTAAAGCTGACCGACATATCAAGAGCTCATTTCTATGGGCGTGCTGCGCGCAGAATATTCGTCACCCTACCAGAGGGCGATGAAAGTCCTGGCGAATGTGGTCTTCTAAACAAAACCATGTATGGTACTCGAGATGCATCTGCCACTTGGCAGAGAGACTACACGGAACTCTTAGAGACGAATGAGTTTTCCGTGGGTCGAGCCTGGCCGTGCATCTTCACGCACAAAGAAAGGGACATAAGGTTGTTGGTGCACGGAGATGATTTCCTTGTATTAGCGGATGACGAAGGACATGCTTTCGTCGACCAAGCCCTAAAGAAAAGATACGAATTCAAGCGTGATGGACATATAGGTCCAGGGCAAGAGAAACAAACGATGTCCGTCTTGAATCGTTTGGTGAAGTATCACCCAGACACTGGACTGGTCACATACGAAGCAGATCCGCGCCACGCCGAAGCGCTGATCAAGGAATTGCATCTGGAAAACGCTAAACCAGCGAAAACACCAGGAGAGAAGAAGAAACACAGCGAGGTGATGAAAACGTTGGAACTGCCACCTTTAGATGAAGGAATGCAGAAGAAGTATAGATCGCTCACCATGAGAGCGGCATTTCTAGCACAAGACAGACCAGACATAGCTGAGGCAACAAAGTGTCTGGCCCGTCACATGAAAACACCTAACGAAGCCGCTTTCAACGACTTGAAGCGTTTGGTGAGGTATCTACGTGGCAGACCGCGGCTGGTCTACGAGTATTGGCCGCAGAGGTACCAACGTGAGCTCACCACGTATTGTGACAGCGACCACGCGGGATGCCTCATCACGCGGAGGTCAACAACTGGACTGATCACAATGTTGGGAGCGCACAACATCAAACATTCCAGTAACATCCAAAGTACGATTAGCCTGAGTTCAGGAGAATCAGAGTATTACGCCATTGTGAAGGCTGCAGCCGTATCACTCTCGATACAAGCCTTGATGGCAGACTGGGGACTTACTGTTAGTCTCAAAGTCAAGTCTGATTCATCTGCTGCGAGAGGTACATCGCAGAGACAAGGCTTGGGATCAACAAGACACATAGAGACCCGCTATCTATGGGCCCCGGAGAAGATCCAAAGAAAATCGTTTGCACTCGAGAAAGTCTCCACGTACAGCAATTACAGCGACATCTGCACGAAACCACTACCAGAAGCTGCACTCGACAAGCACTTGAGATCGATGCACCTCAAGTTTTCAACTGAGAAGGCTAGTGGAGCTAAACAGCTCGTGTGAGGCCAATGGGTGAACGCCACCTGGCCTAGGAGGGGTGATTCGATGTGAAGCTTGTCATAGGACTTCTAGCGCATGTTAGCCGTACATGGATAGGATCATGTTGTTTCACTTGTTACACGTGGCTGTAGCCTGTGGTGAAAACAGTTAGAGCTGCCTAAAACTCCGTTCACCGGATCTTGATTAGTGTAGGGGACCCACCCAAACATTTGAAGGGGTCCGTTTAAAGTGTAAATTTTGAGGGGCTGGGGTCTGAATAGTAAGGGATCATGATCTTAAGTAAAGATTTCGATCCATTTCAATTTACTTCACTTGATGTTCAATTGATTTCAATTTGTTTTTCACGGATTCAAGATTAAAGCTAAGTAGCTCATTAAGTTGCAATAGCTTTGCCAAAGAAAGGAATTAATAAAGGGATATATGAAAATGTTCAGCTCAGAAAAAAGCTGGACACAATAGAAGACCCCCACGGCAAACATACTATTGAAGATCAGGGTTCCTCATGGGCTACCCTCTTGGAACATTGTTTGAGTGCTGTTTTTCATTCGGTTTTAGCCAAAGGAAGTTTGAAAGTCTAACTTCCGTGTTACGGATCTTGCCACAGCAAAGGGATGTCACAGCAAAAGGATGTCAAAGCAAAGGGATACCAAAGCGAATGGATGTCAAAGCAATGAGATGTCAAAGCAAAGGGATGTCAAAGCAATGGAATGGAAAAGCAAAGGGATGTCAAAGCATAGGGATGTCAAAGCAATGGAATGTCAAAGCAAACGGATGTCAAAGCAATGCGATGTCACAGCAATGGGATGTCACAGCAATGGGATGTCAAAGCAAAGGGGTGTCACAGCGAAGGGATGTCAAAGCAAAGGGATTTCACAGCAAATGGATGCCAAAGCAACGGGATGTCAAAGCAAAGGGATGTCAAAACAAAGGGATGCCACAGCAAAGGGATGTTAAAGCATAGGGGTGTCACAGCAAAGGGATGTCAAAGCAAAGGGATATCAAAGCAAAGGGATGCCACAGCAATGGGATGTCAAAGCAATGAGATGTCAAAGCAAAGGGATGTCAAAGCAATGGAATGCAAAAGCAAAGGGATGTCAAAGCATAGGAATGTCAAAGCAATGGAATGTCAAAGCAAACGGATGTCAAAGCAATGCGATGTCACAGCAATGGGATGTCAAAGCAAAGGGGTGTCACAGCAATGGGATGTCAAAGCAAAGGGATGTCACAGCGAAGGGATGTCAAAGCAAAGGGATTTCACAGCAAATGAATGCCAAAGCAACGGGATGTCAAAGCAAAGGGATGTCAAAACAAAGGGATGCCACAGCAAAGGGATGTTAAAGCATAGGGGTGTCACAGCAAAGGGATGTCAAAGCAAAGGGATACCAAAGCAAATGGATGACAAAGCACAGGGATGTCAAAGCACAGGGATGTCAAAGCAAAGGGATGTCAAAGCAATGGGATGTCAAAGAAAAGGAATGCCAAGGCAATGGGATGTCAAAGCAATGGGATGTCACAGCAAAGGGATGTCAATTCAGGGGGATGTCAAAGCAAAGGGATGCCAAAGCAATGGTGTGTCACAGCAAAGGGATGTCAACAGCTGTCACGTTTTGAGGGAATTTGGCACGAAAGCTTCGCTTTCACATCTTTAACTTTCACTTTTTGAGGGAAGTCTGGCACGAAAGCTGAGTTTTCACATTTTTCAGATTTTGAGGGAAGTCTGGCACGAAATTCGCTTTTGAGAGGTAGCAGATGCACGAAATGCTGCGTTTTGCAGGACAAAACGTGTCTCGGAAGATGGATGGCGGGAAAGTTTGCCGCACGATGGTTTCAGAACACGCTCGGCTGTACCGGATTTCTACCGAGATCATGGTTGGATCGGTCCAGCAGTGGAACTGACAGTTCAGGCTGGCTCCGAGTCGCTGTTGCGCGCGCAGTTCTTTTGTGTTTCGCAGCTCAGTCTCTACAGATCGCACTGTAAAATGGCCGCGTCAAGGTTCCTTGGTAACGCGGCTGCGTGCGTAATAGTATTGTCTTTTTGCAGCTGGACATCGTAAATCGGCTCGGAGTGGCAGCATCAAGGTCGCGATCGGCTTGCGATAGTGATTTGTCAGCAGATTTTCTCAATTTTGGCGCTGATGATTTTCCTCGTGAAATTCCTTCGTTGTGCATATAGTTCTTTTGTGCTTTGCAACTCAGTCTCTGCAGATCGCACTGTAATGGCTGCGTCAAGGTTGCTTGGTGCCGCGGCTGTGTGCGTAATACTTTTGTCTTTTGCAGTTGGACATCGCAAATCATATTGGAGTGTGGCTGCGTCAAGCTTGCGATAGTGATTTGTCAGCAGATTTTCTCAATTTTGGCGTGATTTTTTATTTTTAAAATCCCGGCCTTTTGAAAAGTGCTTCAAAACCGTCTTTTTTTTTTGCCCTGGCGCCGAGATCCAGTTTTGGCGCTGCAATCTCTGACGCCGTTGCGCATAGTTCTTTTGTGTTTTGCAACTCAGTCTCTACAGACCGCACTGTAAAATGGCTGCGTCAAGGTTGCTTTGCACCGTGGCTGCGTGCGTAATACTATTATTGTCCTTTTGCAACTGGACAGTCTGGACATCGTAAATCGTATCGGGGTGGCCGCATCAAGGTTGCGATCGGTTGCGATAGTGGTTTGTCAGCAGATTTTCTCAATTTTGGCGTGATGATTATCATTTTAAAATTCCCTTTGAAAAGCGCTTCAAAATCCTCTTTTTTTGCTCTGGCGCCGACCGAGATCCGGTTTTGACGCTGCAATTTCTGACGCCGTTGCGCATAGTTCTTGTGTTTTGCAACTCAGTCTCTACAGATCGCACTGTAAAATGGCTGCGTCAAGGTTGCTTTGCACCGTGGCTGCGTGCGTAATACTTTTGTCTTTTGCAGTTGGACATCGCAAATCATATTGGAGTGTGGCTGCGTCAAGGTTGCGATAGTGATTTGTCAGCAGATTTTCTCAATTTTGGCGCTGATAATCTTCCTCGTCAAATTCCTTTTAAAAAGTGCTTCAAATCGTTTTTTCCTTAAACACCGAGATCCGGTTTTGGAGCTTCAATTTCTGATGTCGTTGTGCATAGTTCTTTTGCGCTTTGCAACTCAGTCTCTGCAGATCGCACTGTAATGGCTGCGTCAAGGTTGCTTGGTGCCGCGGCTGTGCGCGTAATACTTTTGTCTTTTGCAGTTGGACATCGTAGATCGTATCGGAGTGGCAGCATCAAGGTTGCGACCGGCTGCGATAGTGATTTGTCAGCAGATTTTCTCAATTTTGGCGCTGATGATTTTCCTCGTAAAATTCCTTTGAAAAGTGCTTCAAAATCGTCTTTTTTGGCTCTGGCGCCGAGATCCGGTTTTGGCGCTGCAATCTCTGACGCCGTTGCGCATAGTTCTTTTGTGTTTTGCAACTCAGTCTCTACAGATCGCACTGTAATGGCTGCGTCAAGGTTGCTTTGCACCGCGGCTGCGTGCGTAATACTTTTGTCTTTTTGCAGCTGGACATCGTAGATCGTATCGGAGTGGCAGCATCAAGGTTGCGACCGGCTGCGATAGTGATTTGTCAGCAGATTTTCTCAGTTTTGGCGCTGATGATTTTCCTCGTAAAATTCCTTTTAAAAAGTGCTTGAAATCGTCTTGTCTGTGGCTTTGGCGCCGAGATCCATCCGGTTTTCGAGCTGCAATTTCGGGCACCATTGTGCGAAAAGGCTTGTGTCTCTGTGTAAGGGCTTCTCTGTGTGAAAGCTTGCTGTGTGTATATAAAAGCTTCTGTGTGTAAAAGCTTCTATGTGTAAAGGCTTCTCTGTGTACAAGCTTCTGTGTGTAAAATCTTCTCTCTGTAAAGCTTCTGTGTGGAAAAGCTTCCTGTGTGCGAAAAGCTTCTCTGTGCACAAACTTTCTGTGTAGTGGCTTCTTTTGTGTGAACGCTTGCTGCGTGTAAAAGCTTGCTGTGTGTAAAAGCTCCGCTGCGTAAAGGCTTCTTTATGTAAAAGCTTCTCTGTGTAAAAACTTCTGTGTGCAAAAGCCTCTGTGTGTAAAAGCTCGCTGCGTGTAAAAGCTTCTCTATGTCTATGTAAAAGGTTTCTGTGTAAAGGCCCGCTTGCTCTGCGCAAAAGCTTGCTGTGAGTAAAAGCTTCCCTGTCTCTGTGTGAAAGCTTCCCTGTCTCTGTGTAAAAGCTTCTGTGTGTACAAGCTTCTCTTTGCAAAAGCTTGCTGTGTGTAAAAGCTTTTCTGTGTCAGATCTTCTCTGTGGAAAGCGCGGGGGTCGCTTACTATTACTTTGGCGCCGAGATCCTTTTTTTGGAGCAGGCTTTAGGCCAGAGAAGAGCTGAGATGAGGCGAGACGAGCTGACAAGTCAAGAGCTGAGATCAGCTGAGGAGGTGTGAGAAGAATTTAGAAGATGTGAGAAGGGGAGAGAAGAGATGATAAGACATAAGATGAGCTAACATGAGCTGCGGAGAGCCGAGGCGAGTTGAGAAGAGCTGTGAAAGTTTGAGAAAAGCTGAGATGAGATGAGAAGAGATGAGAAAAGCTCATGTGCCATGATAAGAGAAGAGAACAGTTGTGATCAGCTGAGAAGAGCTGAGCAAGGGAGAGAAGACATGAGATGGATTGAGATGAGATGAGATGAGATGGGATGACACAGACTGCGGTGACAATGGGATGCAATGAGCAATAGCTGCGATGCGATGAGATCAGATGAAATGAGAAAAGATTCAACATTCAAAAGACATGGCATCAGATTGACAAGTCGGGAGCTTGTTGCTGCAATGCTCAATGCTTGCTCGCATCCTATAGACCCAGTCTTTGCTCCGCTCTATAGGCTATAAGCGTTTCAATTTTGAAACTTCCGCTCCCGGCTTGCCCGGGTACTACTTGTAAGGAAATTTGTTCCGAAGAATGTGGCATTCTAAGGAATCAAGATGAAAGCTAAATGATTATCAAAGGAAGTTGGGAAGCAATACTTCCGTGTTACGGACAAATAGAATTCTGAGACTTGAAATGATGAAGGGTGGTGCGCGATTGAGACTTGACCTTGATGAAGGGTGGTGTGAGACT
>Ga0126342_10019195_pt1 | contig 11642 bp, 9 predicted proteins | sample Cyp1metagenome_FD_92528 | JGI IMG/M metagenome (GOLD analysis project Ga0126342, IMG submission 92528) | Coral microbial communities from Lord Howe Island, Old Settlement Bay, Australia - Cyphastrea 1 metagenome | ecosystem: Host-associated > Invertebrates > Cnidaria > Coral ... | reverse complement strand
TTACACTATTGAGATTTGGAATTGGATTTAGCCAAGGCTTTGCGTTCGCAGGTATTGAAATCAAAGAAATGTCCGCTGTCATTTACCCATCCCAGAACAATCTAGAGCAGAGAAAAAGGAAAATAGTGAAAAACAAGGATTACAACAAAAACGCCTCAGAAAACAAAAAATGCCTCAGCAAAGCAAAAAATGCCTCAAATCAACTGGAGGCGCCGCAGACCCTCCGAGGCTTTTTTTTTGCCGTTTGGTTTTTCCAGGTCTTGTTCACATTCCAGCCTTTGAAGACTGTCGATTTTCTATGGCTTTTGAAGGTCTAACTAAAAGCCCTGTGCGTGGTAGGATGACGGCGCCACACCACACCGCAAGCATACAAGTGCAAGTTCAGCAGTTTACAAGCCAGCAACACCCTGACAAAGGTACTTAGACCCGCTGGTCCATTGCTGCCGCATGTAGAGCAGCTTTCATTGCAGAGAGTTTTTCCTTGCCGGGTCGTCAGCAGTCGCAGAAAACAGGAGACCCTGAGACACCAGATCCCGTTCAATACCCCGACCAATACCATCAATACCCGTTCAACACCCGTTCAGCACCCGTTCAATGCCATTTTGCATGCACGAGGCCGTACCAACTTGGAATGCTGTGGGTGCGCGGGCAATATTCGGAACATAGGATCCTACAAAGATTGCAAAGGGAGATGTTTTCTTTGAGTTCTGCTCCGCGCTGTTTTTGCATAGCAGTCGTTCAACACCCTTTGTTATCCTTTGTTCATCTTTGTTGTATACCCCGGTTCAATACTCTGTTGAACAGAAGAGTACCGCATGTCCCATGTATGGTCTGCCTGATCGCGTTGACCTGCCGGAAGTGGAACCCAGAAATCTTACAGAAGCGACACAAAAACATCGAAAAATTGAAAAACGAGGTAACTTACTTTCCGAGACTTTCTGTGCTGACCTACAGTTGGCTTTGGGTGCTGTTAGCAGGGTCAAAACCATTAACGAAATTGCACCTTTGCCTGTTCCGCTGCTTCCCTGACCTGAAAAACACCATTCAGGTCTAGACTATATGAAAACTTTTTGGCCAGGTAAAAGTTTTTGATAGCGCTTTGGATCTGAAAATAGTCTGTTGCTTGGTTTTGCCCGAAACATTGTTTACTGTTTATGGATGATACTAGCAATTACTAGCACCCTTTTTCTTTATTTTGCGTATCTGCTTTCTTGCACTGAAAAGCAGCTTACGTTATATTGTTATTCAGTGCTGCGCTGCTACTATACCCGAGAAATTCAATGTGTAGTAACGACAGAGACAGACAGAGAGAGAGAGAGACAGAGAGAGAGGTCCTTGCCACATGTGATGCAGGCGAACTTCTTTTGGCTTTAGGAGGGCAGATTCAAGCCTTGCATGATCTCGTGGAGAAGCGTTTCTATGACCAGGAGTGTTTGTTACAGGAGATGGCACCCATGGTAGCACAATGTGCTTCACGGGCATTGGCCCAGCCCAGAATCAGGGAACCATCCGGGCGACATGTGAGTGAGAAGGGAAACGGAGATTTGAATCGATTGGGTTCAGCAGCCCAATCATTTGTGCGAGAAAACATGGCTGAATATGGGGCCAGATCCATAGAGGTTGCCAACCATCGGGCCGAAACCATTTCTGCGCCAGAGAATGTGCAGCAGGGAAAAGGCACCCGATCCTTCGTGAAGGACATTGTTTCTTCTTCTTGGTTCGCAATTGCAATCACCTTCCTCATTTCCCTGAATTTGATATTGCTGGGATTGGAAGTTGACACCACCGCCTCCCTCTTGGATGTGTCTGACACGCCAAACTGGTTTGGCATTGTCAACGTTCTCATTGCCGCTTGGTGAATGAGTTTGCGTAAAGTTTTCAAAGTTGCTGCACATCTCTTGCACTTGCAACTTGCATCGCGCAATACATGGTTATCTTCACTACTCACAGCATACCATTTCAATTCACTTCATGTTGGTTTTGTTTTTCAAGAAAGTTAGCTTGCTAGAGTTGGATTTGCGTTAGCAATGACTTGAGGTCAGGCTGGATGCAGCTTCCATGATCTTTCATGTCGAACTGGTTTTGGGGGCCCGCTGTTGGACATGACTAGTCATGTCGAAGAGTGACACGCCCCTCAGGCTCAAACCCCGCTGCGTCCATCCCTCTGGGTTTCATCTGTGACCACGGGTTCGCATGCCCACGCGCACACACACATGTACAAGATGATGTTCACCGTGAGTGCTCTGAATATAATGCTAAGATAATGCAATGTCATACCAGTAGTACCGCACAAGGCGGTGGCGGAAGTTTCAAAAATAGGAAACCTAGAGGAGAGGTTGGTTGTTGTGAATCACGGGTGGCAGAGCAAATCCACCGATGGACCGAAAGGTGGTTGGAGCTGTGTTTTTGGAATGGTTGCAATGGTCACCTGCAACTGCTGGATGTAGTGTGGTGTAACGCAGCTGTAGTTGTACTTGTAGTGTGGCGGAGTTGTAGTTGTGGGGTAGTGCAATTAGTGCAGTATAGTTGCAATTGCATGTGTGGTGGTGCAATGAGTGTAATGCAATGTAATGTAATGTAGGGTAGAGTAATGTAGTGTAGCATAGTGTACTGTAATTGAGTGTAGTGTGGCGTGGTGTAATGTAGTGTGGTGTGGTGTGGTGTAGTGTGGTGTAGTGAAGTGTAGGGTGTAGTGTAGTGTAGTTTCGTGTGATGTAATTAGTGTAGTGTAGTTGTAGCGTTTTGTAATGTATTGTAGTTGTAGCTGTAGTTGTAGCCGTAGTTGTAGTTGTAGTTGGTGTAGTGTAGCGTAGCGTGGTGTGGTGTGGTGTAGTGTAGTGTAAAAAACTGAGTGTAGTGTAGTGAGGTGTAGTCTAGTGTAGTGGATTGGGGTGTAGTGTAGTTTTGTGTAGTGTAGTGTAATGTAATTAGTGTAGTGGAATGTAGTTGTAGTTGTACGTAGTTGTAGTTAGTGTAATGTAGTGTAATGCAGTGTAGCGTAGTTGAATGTTGAATGTAATTTGTGTAGTGTAATGTAATTAGTGTAGCGTAGTGTAATGTAGTGTTGTTGCAGTTGTAGTAGTAGTTGTAGGTGTAGGTGTAGTGTAGCGTGATTCAGTGTACTGTAGTGGAGTGTAGTGTAGTGTAATTAGTGTTGTGTAGTGTAGTGTAATGTAATGTAGTCTAGTTGTAGTTGTAGTTGTATTTAGGGTAGTGACCGGGTAGTGTAGTGTAGGGTTGTGTACTGAAGTGTAGTGTAGCGTAATGTAATTGAGTGTAGTGGAGTGTAGTGTAGTGTAGTGTACTGGTGGTTGTAGCTGAAAATGCTACAAAATCCTCACGTTTTTGCTCAGTTTTGGCAACGTGCAGAATCCCTTGCGCTTGCCACGGAAAACAACATCTGACGTCAAAAAGTGCTCCGAACTTGGCAGTTTTTGCCCTTTTGACTTCAAAATTTGCTTCGTGCCACAACGGCGTACACTTTTTCATCATCTCAACTTCCAAAAAGTGCTCCGAAGCCGAAGTGTTTTTTACATATTGACTTCGACATGTGTTTCGCGCCACAACTGAATGCAATTTTTCATCTCTCATCTGGCCAGATTGCTCCGCATCCGCCGCTTTAGCGAGCCTACCTTTCGACCCTCCAGAGTCACAAATCATTGAAAAAAACAGAGTGTTTCGCGACTTTCCTACCTTTTCGCGCACCTGGATCTTCTTTCTTCTGACTCTTTCTCTTCTTTGATCTTCTTTTTTTTTTTCCTTCTCTTCTCTTCTCTGACTCTTCCCATCTCTGCTTTTCATCTGTCCATATGGTCGGAAGTTTGACTTCTAAACTTCCTTTGATAATTATGTCATGCAATCTAATCTAATATAATCTAACTAATGCAATGGAATCTCATGTAACGCAATTTAACCTAATCTATGTAAGTTACACCTCATGTAATGTAAGCCTAATCTAATCTAGTCTAACCTGAATATAATCTAATATAATGTAATGTAACGTAAGGTAACGTAGTGTAACGTAATGTAACTAATGTAAAGTAATGTATAGTGTAACGTAATGTAACGTAATGTAATATAATGTGATGAAAATCTTGCATTCCATTTCCTCAAGAGGTCCGCATGAAAACATTACCAGGTCATGGCGAGGAAGGGAAAATGCGCATCTCAAGATTCCCAAGAATTTGTTGCTCGATGGATGTGTGCACCACAGTTACCAGATTCTAAGACTGGGTTATTTGTATAGTGGATATATGTCTACATATAAACTAGATATATCGGTATCTAGCTATGCAGGTAGAGATATTTAAACATATTAATCATGGACATAAGTATGTGTATATATATATATATATGTAACTGAAATGTCACGGAAAGGAACAAGGAAGGAAAGGCCGAGGGAAAGAGGTTCAATCAGATGGTTGCAAAGTGGCTTAACCGAAGCGCGTTGGAACATAGTGTTGACGCTGCTATGCTAGGATGTCAGGGGGAGGGTTGTGGGATGATTATGGTGCATGCGAGCTAGGATATCATGATACACTGCTGTTAACGTGTCAGCAACATCGAATGGTAGCTTATTTCGTTCCAAAAATCACATTCAAAAGGTTGCGCCATATATTCTCTCGATACACATCTCTCGTTGCCCAACTAGTTTTCGTCCCCTTCCCTTTGGCCCTTTGCTTGTCGCTGAGCACCTCCAGGTTGGAGCCTTTATTGTGGAGATCGGCTTGAAGATGGTGGCATTTGGATGCCGCGAATTTTGGTTTGGAAGCTTGCTTAACTGATAGCTTAACCATATGCGTTTTTTTCTGCGTATGTTATAAGCGCCATTTTCAAAGATAACCTGTGTTCAGTTAATTTTAGGTACCGCTTTTTGGTTTAGAACAAGGCAAAGATGGTACCTGGAATGCATTTGACTTCTTGATTGTTTTCGTCTCCGTGGTTGATGTGGTGCTGGATGCCGTGGCACAGAATCTTGCCAGTTGTTTATTGGGAAGGGAATGGTGCCGTGGCCCTGTTTTTTTGCAAGCTGCGCTACTACTATTATTACTATTTAAAATTCAAAACGATTGCCTTTGTTTGATGATTTATTGACAATAATTAATGTTCGGAAAGGGACGTGGTGGAGGCCCCATTTTTACGGTGTTTTGAAAAAATCACTTAAAAACATTTTTGGTCACTATTTCCTCAAATGTTCATTGTTTTCATTATTTTTGTGATATGTTTCATTATTTGATTTAGGTCATGAAGATCAACCAAAAAATTGTTTCATGCGATATCTTCTTGTACTAACAAACAAAATAATGCAACATACAAACTTCGAATATCAAAATCCATTATATTTACATTTTCCAAAAAATCTTAATTTTAAGCCATATCAATTTAATGCAGAAAGAGGAATGGCCAGATATGGGCCAATTTTTGGACTTATATCTTGCTGCTATCTGGTCCTCGAGACCTCTGAGGGGGGGGTCCCCCAAAAAATGGTGACCCCCCAAATGATTCGGTGAATGTTTGGTCCGTTTTAATTTCCAAAGGCTTCGGTGAACCAATATGTTGCCAAGATTGTTTTATAAATCTATTTATTTTGCCAATGGATAGGCCATTGCATGATACACAGCAAGAAAATAGATGATCAAGAGTGATGTGAAGATAACGTCATCTTTGTATGTCAAACATGGTTTTACTCAGCAGGCTTATACAAGAATATATATATATATATTTCGTAAGTAATCTTGAAAATAACTGCAATGTATATCATTTATTTCTTCAGTATGGGTATGATCAATATACATACCCTCATGCGAAACGCAAACAATTTAGTCAAACCCAGAACATTGATAATTAATATCATTAAAGATACATAGAAATGATGCTACCAAGTTTCCTTTTCTATGTATATATCATTTTTGTGGCAATATATGGCAAGTTGCAATGGTCATTTTCTTTTATGATTGGCAGTCATCAATCAGAACTATAATTTTCAAAAATAGTTATAACTGTTTAGCCAAGCCAAATTGTGCCCAAAAATTACTTCAAATTCCACCTTTTTGTAATAACAATGCGATATTAGCATGCACCTTGAATTTTTGCCATAGCCTCATCTGACTTAGTATTGTCGGTCTGCTCCTTGCCATAACCGTATATATCATTAGCAATATTAAGATCTCAATTGCATTAGCCAAAGATTACCTCCATAGATGTTGCTATGGACAGTATCTTTCAAAATTTTGTTCCGTATTATCTAGCAACCATTTTGCCAGCCTACAAACTAAGAAGGACAACTGCATACCTCAACATTATGCAAGGGTATTCTCTTTCATGGGCATGATTGATTTGAACACAGTGATTGTGTGCAATGTCTCTGTGGGCTGCCAGATTGCACTGATTTTTTTTTGATCTTCCAACCTCCCTTTTTGATTTGAACTGCTAGTTTGCTGGGGGAATCTGCACAAGGAAGTGGTAAAAGCCTTGTTATATACCAGGAGAATTCGATGTGTTTTTTCTTTTTGGGGCCAAGTTCTTGGAGTGTTTATGCTCTGGATCAGGTTGAAACCAATATATTTCAATGTATGTCATTAAAGCCCAGACTAGTATTGTAAGATTTTATATGCATTCGATTATGTAATTATATGGTTGGGTTGAGTACACGCATCCTTTAGCATGACATGCACAGTAAATGAAAAGAATTAGGGTCTCAATATTGGAAAAGAATGAGATGCTGCATGCATTGCCATGGTGCCTTATCATAGGGATGTCATTGATTGTAAGGCTTGGCCCTAACCTACCCTCACTTTCCAGGTTGGATTCTTTGACTTTGTTTTTGGGGCCCTTCTAATTCCAAGCAGAGTTGTTTCTATTGAAGAGTTTGGGATTAGCATCCGCATTTTTCCAGAGGAATTTTGCAACATAAGTTTAACTTTTCCTTTGCTGATGCAATTATCAGCATGATATTGGACATGGTTTAATTTAGTTTTCCTTCTGAGATGTATGCAGCTCAATCACTTAGAATACACAGCTCTTTTCACAACACACCTAGTTTTATGATGATATATCAAGGAAGACATGCTTTGGAAGAGATAGATATGTTTTACTTCAAAATATTGTCAACATATTCTACCAAACAAACGTTTTCAACAAGTTTGTTCATATTTTCAAAAAAAACAAGAGAATATAAGATTAAGGGATGTACCTTATTTTCACCCTAACTATCTTAAACTTTCTTAAACTTATGTATGTGTGAGGGATTGTTCAGGGACAATAAGTTATATTATTGTGAAAGTAACATTGGAAATACACATAAACATGGAAAACACAAAAAACACCGAAAAAAAATGGGCCTCCACAGCGTCCCACTCTCTTAATGTTTGTTCCTGTCCATGTCCAATGCAGTGAACCTGACCGCGCCCGAGAACAGCTTCGTTCAAATATTCTAGCAGCGCGTGACTGGCTACATGATCGGCTATCAAAGACATTCAAAAACCTATAGTAAGATCAAAATTCATGTTTGCTTAGCAGCTGTTTGACTAAGCAGTTGATGTTTCAAATGGGCTGTGATTTTAATTTCAAGTCGAGCTTGGAATCATGTATGTCTTCTGGGGCGCTTGGAGGTTAGGATGTTGGATGTATTGTAGTTTTTAGTCAGTGGCAGGCCCCCACCGGAATCGTGCAAATCTCTAAGGCAGCGCTAGCTTGGCTAGATTTGCTGTACTCATAGTGACTCATAGCTTAGCATACTTACAGTATCTTACAGTAATTCACCTGCAAGTAGCCCCATTCGAAGCCTCAGAACTTGGCGAGAAATAGTCTGTTGGACTGTTAGTGCACATAGGAACTGACCCCCCACTGTCAGGGTGCTGTCCTTTTCATCGTCGGTGGACACGGGGCAATTGCGGCTGATTCGATCTATCCGTTTAGCTCGAGCGCTACGTGGTCTGCGTGTGGTGCGACTGTTCCGCTACGTCACAGCCTTGCGCACGTTGCTTTTATCAATTATGAGCACAATGGGCTCGCTGGTCTGGACACTGGCACTTCTGATTATTCTTTTCTACAGTTTCTGGACCATACATGTCGAGAAAAAATGATTAACCCGAAATTCTTGGAGTTGTCATCTTGGATCATGCTGGATTCTGCTCACATGTGGCAGAGAAGTTCCTATTTTCTATATATATAATATCGAAGGAAGTTTAGAAGTCAAACTTCCGACAATTTAGACAGATGGAAAAATCAGAGGTGGGAAGAGAGAGAGAGTGAGAGAAGAAAAGGATTCAGAAGAAAGAAGATCAGAGAAGATCCAGGTGCGCGAAAAGGTAGAAAAGTCGCGAAACACTGTGTTTTTCCAATGTTTCAGCAATTTTGGCAATATGGGGATGTCGAAAAAGTGCACATCGCTGTGGCGGGAAGCACATTTGGACGTCAAAATGTGAAAAACATAGTGGGTTCGGAGCACTTTTGAAAGTTGAGATGTTGAAAAAGTGCACGGCGTTGTGGCGTGAAGCACATTTCCAAGTGAAAATGTACAAAACGCCGCAGCTCCGGAGAAACTTGGAAGTTGCATGTTGCAAAGTGCACGGTGTTGTGGCGCGAAGCGCGCTTCGAAGTCAATATGTTTCAGACACCACACATTCGGACCACTTTTGGAAGTTGCAATGTCGAAAAAGTGCACCTTGTTCTAGCACGAAGCACATTTTGAAGTACACATGTTAAAAAACGCACCACGTTAGGACCACTTTTTGGACGTTCAACGGTACCACACGACGACAACAACAACAACAACAACAACAACATCAACAACAACAACAGCAAGAACAACTACAACAACAACAGCAAGAACAACTATACAACAACGACAGCAACTACAACAAGTACTACTACAGCTACAACTACCACTACCAGACACTACAGCTACAACTACAGCTACAGATACATTGCGCTACACTACACCTACAAACACTACACTACACTATGCCACACTACACTACACTACCACTACAACTACAACAACTACAGCTCTAACGGCAACTACAACTAACAGAACAAATGCAGCTACTACTACCACTCTATACACTACGCTGCACTACAACTACAAGTACAACTAGAACTACACTAGACTATATATATATGCACTAAAACCTAGGTTGCCACTTCGCGTTTTTTTAATTTTTTTCTGTTTTGCCTAACCTTTTGCTGCCGCAAGGGTTCAAGGTCCCAGGTCCCAGGTTCATGGTCCATCCTCCTTCATCAAGCACTCAAGCCTAGCCCTCAGTCCACAACATTCCACTCCTTCAAGGTTCAAGGTCTAATGTTTAGAGTTCATAGTCCAAGGTTCATGGCCCCTAAAAATCCTTGCCCAGGTCTGAAAGCCTTCCTGCCCGTGACTTCTTTCCCATTCAGGCAGGCAGTCGCAGATCTTGCATCTCCATGCTGGGACATTGATGGCGTATGATGGCGTCTTCATTTTTTCATCCTTTAAAGTGGCATCATTTTTTAACGTGCCATCATGTCTTTGTTGATGTGAGGCTGCTGCTGCACTTTGGCTGGCGGTTGGCAAATTCTGCTGATAGATTGCCAGCACCTCAGGTGGCAATTAGGCAACTTGAAGTCTCAATTGCATCAGGCATGTCAGTGTGTTGTTCCCTCCATTCAACAAACTGTGCTGCATTTGGTGAGGGATTGACAGCGCTGGTGCACAAGCTTGGGCCGACTATGAGGTTTTTTGGTCCAAGGTCCCCTGGTTCAACGGTCCAGCGGTTCCACGGTCCAGGGTCCACGGTCCACAATGGCAGAGCAGCAGCTAGACCTAAACGCTGCTGCAGAGGCTTTGGCCGAAGCTGTGGCGGGCGCTGTTGCGGCAGTTGATGCTCAGGCACCTGCGGAGCCACCTGCTGCTGATCCTGCCCCTGCAGTTGAAGAAGTTGTTCCACAAGCCAGCGCAGAGATTGCCAATGAAATGCTCCGACAAGGCATCCAAGTCTCGCCTGCTGTCATTGACCTGACCTCTGACAGGATTGTGGGGCACTATGGGTGCTTGGGCTGAGAAACAGAGTTTAGTGGCTAGTATCTTTTAAAGCGCTGTTGGATTTGGATTGCAGATAGATTTGATTGTTGATTTTCATTTCTTGGACGGCGACTTCAAACAACATCTCAGGCAAATGGCAACTGCGCCCCAGTTCATGCGCAGAACTTATGAGCCGACTTCTGATTGGACTTGGGCATTTGCCGGCTTCAGTTTTGCCAGGGCATCATTCTTCCCCGAGGGGCGGCGTACGCCAGAAGCAACCGCTGCCCTCTGTGCAAGCTTCATGGCAAACCTGAGATAGCATTTTTTCTTGAACGTGTGTTTTTTACCACTTGGGGCAACATGCTGAATTGATTTGTTTTGATTGCCTTTGGGGCTTTGGCGGCCCACAGGCTTCACAGTCATTGACAGTGACGTGGCGATGGCTGCTCAAGAAGTGTTGTCCAAGTTGCCGGAGCGCCAGAATGTTCAACAAGTCTTGCATGGCGCTTCTTGGTTGCAGGGATGCCTGAAGTTTTTGTGGGAAAAACTGTTAGATGTGTGCAGATTATTAACCTCTGACAATCTTATCATTCTTTTTGGTTTGCGCGTTCATGTTTGTCAATATGAGTTTACCTCTCTTGAACATGCTATCTAAGTTGGTGTGCCACAGCCGCGAGCTGTTGCAGCAGTTTATCATCGACGATCCCCTTGGGAACGGCAAGGGCACCTACAATGTGATCATGCATCCGTACACTCTGCATTCGCTGGCAAAGGGGCACACGCTCAAGTATTTCGAGCCCCATCTCCAGCTATCAAGTTTGAAGGTTTGTTACGCAGTGCTCTTTTTTAAAAAAATAGTTAGTTGTTTTTTTTCCTGGTTGCAGCTTGCTTGCAAGTGGCCAGTGAGGACACATATGCACAGTGGAAAGGATGGCCACTTCCTTGGTGCCGTGATGTCGACAACATGCCAGACATCAGCACCTATGGGCGAGACTGCATCTCCTACGTGAAGCTGCTGATGAAAGTGAGTGGGATGTCCCGGGCTGAGCCAAGGATGTTGCCCCACATGGCCCAAGCATCCCAGCTCCGCTCCAGGGAAGACAGGAGAGGGGTTGTCCAGCAGGGTTGACCACCCTGGGCTTTATCATTCATTGATTTAAAATAGGTTTGAACAGGGAGCCTTTTGGTTTTGCATTGCAGTCTACTTGTCGTGTCGTTGCTTCATTTTGGCAGGAACCTCTCCTTGCTTGAGAAGTCTTTTTTCACGGAGCGGTTCACGCCTGAGTTTATGCGCCAGATGGAACTGTGTGGTGTGAGGCTGGGCATTGATCATCCGTGGCTGCTGCTTCTTGGTTAATATTCAGCCAGATGGACCCTTCGGTGTGACCTTTTGGCCTTTCACAGCCTCCAAACTTTAAATTATTCTATTGAAGGGTATTTTGCTGACGCCCAAGGGTCTGTTTGAAGCTTTGATCATCCTAGGCGCGCGGAGGAGTTTCAAGTCACGCGATCTCTCGAGCAAGGCTCCGAGCAGTTTTTTGCCCCACTTCCTGGAGAGCAACCTCCTTGGACTCGCTCACTGTGGTGCACAAGCGACGGCTACTTCTACGCATTCCGCCACGTCGCTGCAGATGTGAGCCAC
>Ga0126342_10019194_pt1 | contig 11643 bp, 10 predicted proteins | sample Cyp1metagenome_FD_92528 | JGI IMG/M metagenome (GOLD analysis project Ga0126342, IMG submission 92528) | Coral microbial communities from Lord Howe Island, Old Settlement Bay, Australia - Cyphastrea 1 metagenome | ecosystem: Host-associated > Invertebrates > Cnidaria > Coral ... | reverse complement strand
TCAAATGCCCAACTTTTACCACGGCAGCGCGGTATGACTCAAGGGCCCTAAAGCCAAATGTCAACGGGGGCATGTGATCACTTGGCTATACAAAATATACATTAGACAGGTCAAACTCACATAAGTGATATAAGTTAAGTATTATATAAGTGACTATCCAGATCCATCTAAATCTATCCAGATGATTCCCATCATATCCCCATTCTACCACGATTTTTTGGTGGTCCACAATTTTTCGTGCTGAATTCACAACGTTTTCCAAGGCCCCCGCCCTCCTTTAAAGGTTGACCTTGCCGTGCCTCGTCCACGGATTCCTCACCGGAAAGCTCTTCGGAATCCGAACCTGGGCCGCTTGGGAATCACGTCTGGAACGGCCAAGATAATGACCAGCTTTTGCTATTGTTTCCCTGCTTTTAGTGGGAATTTACCACACATTTGATCATTTTTAGGTGGTTCAATCCAAACTGACAGTTTGCAAACTGGAAAATGGCAATTTAGTTCGATGATTTACCGATGAACAATTGTGATTTTTCACAGCTATGCTAGTTTACTGGAGGGTTATTGTAATGTTTACCACACCTTTGATCATGTTTGGACGGTTCAATCTAAGTTGTTGGTAGTAAAAAGCCTCCAATGTTGCATAATTCCACAGCAGAACTGCTGCTTTTTTTAAATCCCACACTGTGGTGATGGATGGCCCCATAGTATGCTGAAGTACACCCAAGCATTCTTTATCTATCTGCAGTTATATAAGTCAATCATAAATAATCAACTCCTAAATAGATATATTTTTTTTGGATATTTTAGATATTTATATACATATATATATAATTTTAGATATATATTTAGATATATTTACATAGACATGGACCCACGTACTGTGTGCAAAAAAACAACATTCAAGGTTACAAGAAACAAAACAAACGTGTACCATCGCAAATATGTGACCCGACCCATTATCATACATAATCACTGATAGTAGATCTGCCACAATACATCTAGATTTAAATCATATCGGTAGGCACCGCAAATGAGTATGGTTTGTTGATTTGCTGCTGGTTGGGGCCGTGATCTAGCTTGGTCCAAGGAGCCACCAACAGCCAACATCAAATGCATCTATGGCTGCTATGATTATGTCATTCAAATGAACACTGAGCACGTCAAAGTCATCAAAGTTGCTTATTTACGAACTTGATGAAACCATCAGCAGCATCCGTGGCAAAGGGGATCGATATAACCATGACAGCCGTGGTAATCCACCCCACATGGTTTGTCCAAAGTGCAGGACAAACTCGAAAATTACAATTTAAGCAAAAGAAAATGATGATACATCATGATACATCATGAGATTGTGGGGTCTCCCATGTTGAAACCCAGCTTGAGTTTGAATCAAAGGGACCAAACAAAGCACCTTCCAATTCTTCTGCGCCCACTGTCCTGGAGTTCCGAAATGGACCCAGGAGACGAGTGGTGCTGAAGTGGGATCATCTCAGGAAAATAAAAGGGTTGTTCCAGTCCAATCTTTTGTCACCACAAAAACATCAAAGTTACCCTCCGGTGTTCAAACACAATGGATAATCCTTATTTTTATCATCGAAAAAACATTTTTATAGGGGATGTCTCATCTAAGTCTGGCAATATTTGATTATCAAATGGTAAAATTAGGCAAACTAAAGTTCTGGACATCTGGACAGAGCCAACATCCCGAGACTTCGGCACTTCGGCTCCTTTTCCTCTTCAAATCCTGCGGGCTTGACGCGGCAGAAGCGCAAAACGTTCGAGCATGACCGGGAATTGCATACAGGGATTCCTATGTGTATCACTATGGATCCCTGAAGGAATTCTTGGACACTGTTGAATTTTAGCACATGTTCACCTCAGCATATTCAAAATATTTCAAAATCATGGCTGCAACCTCTGCGATTGGATAACTTGAACTCTTCACTGTCGGTTGGCGCTAAAAAAACCCACGGTGATCCAGGATTGAGTCGGAGAGACATTTTCTGCAATCCAGTGCGTGGCTATAGTTTTTGCATGTCATCCATATATTTCATAGTCCGATTGATACCACTTTTTTTTAACCTACTTGGTGGTTTCAAGCCCCTTACAGTAAGTGTCACTTAAGGGGATCATCGTCCAAAATCTGGCCATCGATCAACCTGCTGGGTTTTGAATGCCACCAAGAGCTCTCGGGTCCTTCTTGCTCTTGCTCTTCTTGAGTTCCTGGCCGGATGAGGACAGGAACTCAGCGACTTTTCAGCAAATGAGTCGCTGACTTTTCAGCAAATGTAGCAGATTTGAAACCTGACATCACTATTGAAGGACCATCAGCCTAACATATTGCTGTGCCAGGCTGCTCAGCAACTTCCAAAAAGCTATAGATCATGCATCCATATTTGTTCAAATGAAAGCACAAACAAGAAAATTAACGTGAACAGACCCCACCATGTTGTAGCTTGGAATGGAGGAATGGCCCCCTCATGCCCTTTCTTTCTCTCTGAGGTATGCAATCCCCAAGCATTTGTAGGAAAATTGGATAAGCCCCACAAAACGCCACATCTTGGACACCTTGGACTGCCGAACGTCCCGCATAGTAAGATATAGATAGATACCTTGCTGGTACTCAATCATGGCAAGGAACAATTCCCCCTAATTATGGATGATGTTCCCATTAACAACTTCCATTTTTGCTGGGGATGTGCCATTGAAAAACCATAAATTCACCACATTTTATAGGTAAAACATGGCCGTTATATTAAACAAAAAAACATCAAAGTATCCATTGAAGGGATTTCAACTGTTGCACCGACAACTCACACCTCTTTGTTCTTTCGCCTTAGACGACGGACCCGTGGAACACCCATCTTAAGCATCCAAAACAAATGAAGGTAATGGGTAATACTTGCGATGGCAAAACATGGTAAACACACAACTATCTTAACACAATGAAATACAATGAAACAAACATGTTGACAAAATGACAAATATTGACACATCACCAATCCATTAAAGTTTGATGTATGACGGGTCATCGGATTCTACATATGTGAAAAAACTCCACTTCCCATCACTGGCTTCATGTGGCCCCCGAAAAACTGGAATAGAATCCATGGATCCAGACATAGCCCACTCAACAAAAATTGACCATGTACATTCCATAGTCTATAGTTATCAGTTATACTGTTTGGTGGTTGAGCCACCCCTCAGAAAAAATCTGAAAAAATATGAAAGTCAGTGGGAAGGATTATCCCATATATATATGTGTATATATATATATGGAAAAATAAAACATGTTCCAAACCACCAACCAGCTATAGTTATAAGTCACCAAGTAACGGGCTTTTGTTTAGGTCTTTGATGCCTTTTCGTTCCAATTTTTGCTGGGTAAATCAGTAAATCCCCATGTTTGACGGTTAAATCCCAATTTTACCCAAAGATGTTGGCACTTTTACCGAGGCCCAGGCCGGCCACGGCGTGGTTTCAGGGAGGAACTTTCGCTGTCTGAACCTCAACTGCTGCGTCCCTCCTGATACTACGGTGAAGTTTGATTGTTTAATGTCTTGTAACGATTATTGTTGTTATGATGATTATGGTGATGATGATGATGATGATGATGGTGATGGTGATGGTGATGGTGATGATGATGATCAACGATCATTCATGATGATCAACATGATTAGTGATGATTAATATGATTAATCATGAGTAATAATAATGATTAATGATGATTAACCATAATTATATAAGTATGATTAGTGATGATTACAATGTTTCTTTGTATTACCATTGTGACAAGAATGATCATCATGATGAATATGATGAAAACAACGATGATACAACAAAACACCCATGCTTTGGGAGCGCTTTTGGGCTGTCCCAAGTTGGCTTCGCAAAGTTCAGGCCCCAACTGCTGGAAGCAGCTTGGTCACCGCCACCCTGACACTGTGCCATGGAGACCCAACGTGGGGTACGAACCACAGATCCGGATAATCTCTGGTTTTCATATACCCTCTGGTTATGACTAACACAGCAATGGAAAATCACCATTCTTAATAGGTAAATATAGGTAAATCATCCATAGATGGACCATTTTCCATAGCTATGTTAAATAACCAAAGGGTAAGTGAAAACTGGAAACCAATCCGTTCTGAGGGGCCAAGTGGTTTTGAAGATATTTGGACCATAGCCCATAGCCATGACTATGTTGAATAGTCTGTGTGTTGTAGAGACTCTATAGACTATAGAGAAACAAGAGAAATATACAAAACAAAATGTCAAACTGCCCAGAACCACCGTGGTTTCTGAGAACCGATGGCAATTCTGCACACTATGTTTGATTCATCTGATCCTATTCCTGATGCAATCCATGGTAGAATAATATCCATGATGAATCACCTAGGGCTATTTGAGGGGAAAAACTCCACCGGGCGGCCCTTGTGATTGATTTTTGATGAAGTAAAGATCAAAAAATGAAATCCCCTCAAAACACGTGTAGAAAGTTACACATAATTTGTACAATCTACACAATCTATACACTTTTCAGAATGATTTGGCTCCTCAAAAATGATAAAAAAAACACATCGCACCTCCTCGAAGAATTGCAAGACTCGAAGCTCAGCCTTCGACGTGAAAGGGCTTTGCCATGGATCAGGAAATATGTTTATGTAAATCGTTTCAATCGTCATTTATCCATCTTGCTGTTCTTCTATTAACCACTATATATATGTTTTTTTTTTTTTCGGTGCAACCCCAACGTTTTCATGTGTTTGGAACTCAAAATTGATGGGCTCTGGGTTGATAAGCAGATTCACAAATTGTTTTCTCTAATAATTTCAAATGATGTTATATAATTCAAATCCAGAAAGAGTCCATGTTAACATGTTTGTGATTTGAACATATTATTTAAACTATTCTCGAATCATCTTCAGATATAGTATATCCATGATAAACGATGTGCCTCAGAATAACATCTTAAATCCATGTTACCCTCTGATGAACGTTTACATAACTATGGAACATCACCATATTTCATGGGAAAATTCACGAAATAAGTGGTGATTTTCCATAGTTATGTTAAATTACCAAAGGTTAAATCCATGTTAAAAGCCAAACGTGTATTCATCGTTTCTGTATATATCATGCCTCTGTAACCTCATCCAAGGCAAAGGTGCGTCCAGAAGGCGTCGGCCTTGGTGCTTCGTTTTTTTCTGGGTCCAAATGTGGGGGAAAACCATGGGAAAACCATGGCAAAACTGGCTAGTTCAATGGGAAAGATGGGCAAAACTGTGGAAAACAAATGGAAATATGATGGAGATGCGAGTTGTCGAATTCCGGCCCTTTTTCAGAGAGGATTAGACCAGCCAACATGAGGATTCATGAACATGTGACCGACATGAATTTCTCCGAACTTGTGCCCAACAAAAAACCTGGCCACTTGGTGGATCACCAGGCATAGCCATGGGGATGAAGCAGCTCAGTCCCGGCCCTGATTCATCCAACAGATATTGCATGGTCCTGCTTATTAAAAAAAAAAACTATGAATTCTATGGTGACCATCCTCTATGGGAAAATGGGAAAATGAACAAATAGATGTATACTATGTTCCAATTATTGTGGTAGCCCCATTCTAGAACATATATATAATATATATAATATATATAATATATATATAATATAATATAATAATATATATATATATATCATTATATTATGTTATATTATATCATAGTATATTATATATACATATACATATATAATCATTCAACGTTTGACCATGGCACATCACGAGACCATGTTTCACCGAAACGCCACGGATACTCTGCCAGGCGCCCTGACTTTCCCACGTTCTCGTGCAACCAGTTGATGTAGTGCTGTGCCTGTGAACCGGGGGATGTGTCCACCTAGCATTAATACTTTCTTACCGAGCTACATCTACTCTATGGAAACGGACAATTATCTACAAATGTTGGGTTATTCATATATATATATAGATGATTTACCTATCAAAAAAATGTGATTTTTGTTAGAGTTATGTTAGTTTATTGGCTAGTACCTCAAGCCTCACCTTTGTTGCAGCACTTCCATGCTCTTATTGGTGCTCCCTGAACATGATCCGTTACAGGAAATCGAAGGGAATGCAGAATGTGTCTCAAACCAGAAGCCACCCTATATCGACATATTATGGGCAGCTAATTATGACACACAGTATCACTTTTGGTGACTTATTGTGACAAAGTTATACACGTTTTGTGAGATATTCTATGATATTCTTATACTATCATGCATTACATCACATCCACACCACCAACATCCCCAGTCTCAGATCTACCATGAGGGTCCGTTTCCTTGTTCAAATCGCTGCACTTCTGTAGAATTTGGTGCCTGATCGTGGCCGAATAATCACAAGTCGCAAATCAAACACAACTTAGGGAAAACAAAAAAACGCAAAACGTATCACACACCGGGAGTGCGCTGAATCTTTTTCACCAAGGTTCTGTAAGTTTCTCATCCTCCAAACATGACATTCGAATATGTTTTTGTCAGCACGGCTTCTCTGAGTGATCGACACCATGTAGTCAGCATTGGACTCTTCTTTGGGTGCAGCAATGGTGCCTCAGGCTCTTGAACCCCACCAAGCCATTTCCATTTCGCTCCACTGTGAGTGATCCCGATGTTATGTTGCCAGCAGCAAATACAGTAACAAAATATGCCCTCTGGTAAATAAACATAGACCCTGAGAATCACCAATTTGTAATGGAAACTAATCTTCTAACCCCTATCTGGCAGGGTCTATGTTAATTTACTGGAGAGTAACCCTTGGGGAGTTTGCAAAATCATATCCCTCATTGCGCGAGTCTTTTGGCCATGCCCAAAGCGAGCTTTGGGCGCCGCAACTGCGCCGCTTCGGGGGTCGGTCGGAGGTGAAAACGAACTGTTTTTTCGACGAAACGCAACCACAACATCTTTTCTCAACATCGAATCCAAACGCCAAGTGACTTTAAATGCAATGATTATGTTATGAATGTTATTTGACAACAAATCGACAAACCTTACTAATACATACAAATACATACAAATACATGATACTCCACCCCAAGCTCCTTGAAGAACTTGAACGATTCCGAATTCACATCCAACCGACCAGCTTCTCTCACTTCAGATTGAACGTTAAGGTGGTAATTGAGTGGGCCATGATGGCACATCGTGCTACCTTGCCGTTCACCACCAAGCACATGTCCTGCACGGTGGGAAATGGTGGTGCCAGGGCGGAGTACTTGAATATGAACCCAGTGCAAGCGTAGCACAGGGCCTGCCACACCAAAATGATAATTATCAATAGAACTCGGACCTCAATTCCAAAGAGCTAAGTAATCAATAGGAATGTAAACGATTACCCTCCAGTGAAACAATATAGATAATATTACGAATCATTGACCATTTGTAGATACTTTCCTGAAAAACAATGGGCTTTCCATGGCTTTCGTTAGGTTACCCCAGGGAAGTGTGTCGAGTAGCAACGCAGGCGGTCCCTGTGATGCTTGGTCTGATTCAGGACGACCGCCACAAGATTGCCATTGGGGTTCAGGAATGCCGTTGCCTGGGGCAATGCTCCATGGTGCTGGAACGTTGGCACCAAGATTTACCCCCGAAAATGGTCCATCTATGTCGAAACATAGATGGAGAATGTGGCATGGGTCAATCTTTGAGGCTCTGAAAACCACAAATGTTGGTCATTTCGACTTTGGCTTATCATAACAAACGTTTAGCGGTAGTTATAATCGCTTTTTGATTCATACCATGCCGTATATCCAACTGCAAGGTTCCGTTTGGCCATTGAAGAAATGGCATTTAACACCCCCCCTTCACCAGCGGGCAAATATGTGTAAATTCTACAGTACTACAGGATATTTATGTAGAAAAAAAGTGTTATATTTATACAATTTGAATATATTATGATTACATAAAAGATAGATTCAAATAGTGTATAAGAACCCCTTGGATTTTCATGGATTTTCCTAGTCCCACTGCTCCGGAGATGGGAAAAGCCATGGCCTCCATACAGTCTCGATTCGTGGCGCAAAGCACTCGACGTGCCCCAGGTTGGATGTGCCTATGCAGCGGCGACTGCAGGGTGTGTTGGGAAGGGGTCAAGGCCTCGACAAATGTCGGTGTTTTATAGATGTAGAAATACCCTATAATGTTCTACATAATATGATATTCTCCATTTAATAAGAACATCTGTAAGGAAACGTTGTTTTGTAGATGTTTCACATGTTGTATCCTCAAATAAAGCGGTAAATCATGGTAAATCCATGTAAATCCATGTAAATCCTATGAAATTGTCCCTTCCAAGTCTGGGATACGACCACTCGCCCAGTGACATAGAGACTATCACTTCGCTTCACTTCGCTGGGGAGTGATCCCGAGACTGACTACACCCATAATCAGCAATGGTGTTGCACTGCACAAAAAGCAGGACAAATCACAAATCAAATCCTGATTAAGGGGACGTCATTTCCTGATATTCTGTTTGATTGGCACCTGTCAACACTTTGCTTACATGACTCTGGATGTACAACACACCTGAATCCTCGAAAAGGATTATATCCGAATAAAATGCTTGTAATCGATTGGAAATCTTAAAGGGAACTTCTCAGTACCATGCCTGGCTATCACCCTTTGCTGTGAATTCTTCAACAACATGAGCCACTCCAAACCAGCTCCGCGCCACATTTTCTCCCTCTGTACTTCATTCTGTACTGGGTATTGGGGTGTGGGAATCTCGAAATGAGGCCATTGCAGTTCCCATACAAATGGGGCTCGATGGAGAGATCTCCGCGGCCAGGTACAAAAGTGAAGTCAGAAAAAAGTTACCATAATTAAAATCGACGTGAATCTTGAATCAACAGTTGCATCTTTTCAGCAACTCTCACTGCGATTTCTGCGGCGTTGGGAAGTGCGCTTGATGCAAATTGGACATCACCACGATACGCGGCATCTCAGAAACCGCTTGGCGCAGTTCGATGCTCTTCCAAATGCCCACATTGAAGACCTGGATGGCCCATTGGGCCAAAATGACCCATGGGAAACCACACTAAATGGAGGTAGCTGGGAACATCATCAAACTCAATGGGGAATTTTCCAGCAAACCAACTTCGATTGCCGCTCGTTTTCAGTGATCACCATGCCCTTTTTTTCGGGATGGAAATCTGTGGATAAACCGTTTAGAATCGCCGACCAAAGCGAAAAAAGTATACCCTCTAGTAATCAAGCATGGCTTGATGAACAACTCCCCATTTAGTTCGGATATTCCCATCTAAATGACCGTTTACAGGGGACTTCCTCCCTAGCCATGTTTCATTACCGGAGGGTAAAAGTACTTGAAACGATCAACCAGAGACATTAATGGTCTCTGCGGGTATTTTTCCTGTGGCTTCACGGAACCAGTAGGCACGTTGATTGGGGAAGTAAGCCACATCCCCAGCATGTAAAGTCTCGTTGGCGAACTCCAAATGAGACTCGTTGCCCAAAATGCCGCCCTGTGCAGGAAACGGGTCAGGTTGGCTCAATCTGAGGACGGTGCGATCAAGTGGATCCTCAATAGCATAAACCATAAATCACCAAATATGTGTGATGTCTTTTCATGTACAGAAAGAATCAAAAACAAAGAGGTAACTCACTTGTGAACTTATGCAACATTCACAACATCACTTCCCACTAGTGCAACCATGTGCTGCTTTCTATCATGAACTCTGGATCCTTTCCGGCTTGACTGCCGTGGAAAGGTCTGAGATAAGTTTGAAGAAAGTGTAGCCTTGACCTAAGCTGGTTGTTAGTTGTTACGAGTCTATCCCCTGTTAGTGGTTAGTGGTTACCAAAAAAAAACTATCCAAATCTTTGGTGACTTTTAACAAGGGGTCACAACTCATGGCTCCTAAAAATCTACCCATCCAACTCCCAGCCTCAAGGGATACCGTCACGGTCCCAGTCACAACCATCAGCAAGCTATCCTGAAAAGTTTGGCAAGGATCACCTACCTGACTATATTTGGAGGATCACCTACCACGGATCGTTTGGCTGGTTAGTATAGCTGAGGTTATAGGCCATGTATAAATGGGATACACCCCGAATCAGGGACTTACTCAGCAGCTTTGATTATGAAGCGCTTACTAAGTGGGATGATCTTCCAAGTAGTGATTGGCATGGAAACCCTATGGCGCGAGACAACCATGGAATGTCATAATCTTCCGGGGAAAAATGCTTCCGATTCCAACTGTCCTTTTTTCATCTATTATTGTTAGTTTATGCACCAATTCTTCTCCATTACCCAACCATTACTCAACCAGTAATTAACCCCTGTTAACCATTATTAACCATGCATGGACAACCATTTTTAGTTAACCATGATCAACCATTATTCAACCATTATTTCACCATTACCCTCTGGCAAACTAACGTAACTATGGAAAATCACATTTTTTTATGGGTAAATCCACTATAAAGGTGCCATTTTCAATAGTTTTTTGTATGTTTACCAGAGGGCATCAACCATTATTTCACCATTAATCTGAGTAAATTGTAATATTTCACTAACCTGAATTAAGGCCATTTGGGGATGATTTCCCTTATTAACCATGATTCCAGGGCTCGGTCGCAACGTGAGGTCGTGATGAATTTTACCCAGATTCATAATTTTAGTAGGTAAACCATCTATAAATTTCTATAAATGGGCCATCTATACCATGGCTATGGTAGTCATAACCAGATGGTATTAATTAAAAAAAAACAAGGTTTTCTTGCCATCTCGGCCCAGCCCAGCCACGGCCGTGGTCCAAACAACGGGACGCACCGCTCCAGGGGCCAACTCAACTCGCTCCTGCGACCTTTTTGCGGGAATCGGGCGGGACGCACCACAGCTTTGGATTGGCCAACTTCAATGGAGATCCCTTATAAATGCTATAATATCTATAATTAGTTATCTATCTGGTTGGTGGTTGAGCCACCCCTCTGAAAAATATGAAAGTCAGTTGGGAATATGACATTTCCAATATATGGAACAATAAAAATGTTCCAAACCACCAACCAGCTATAAATGAAGGTTAACCTCATGAAATTGAAATGGGAAATCCCCGCACTATATGGTTTCGGAAATCCCCAAACGAAATGGATCGAGGTTTGTAGCTCAGAAAATCAATGAACATCACGAACCTAAATGGGAAATCACCACCCAAAAACAAAGGCCAGAAAGTTGGAAGCCTGGAAATTCTGAGGTAAACAGAAATACGTTTCTATCTTTTTTGGGGTTAGAATTCACAGTATACTAACTTAATAAAATTTAATACACATCCCAAATTATAGATGTAAAACACTATCAAAACAACGTTTTGACATCTGAAATCTGGAGTCAAGTGGTTATCTTCATGCTATATATATATATATGAGCTACCTCCAAAACTCTATTGCCCCAAAATGGAATATCTATTTTTCCTTCGTTTTAAAGGGTCACCTTCGTTTTACAACGGTTTCGACCAAACCTTCACAGATATACGTGCGATATCGCGCAGTCATCATTTCGAGCTAATGGCAGCAGCAATGGCAAAAGTTATAAAAAACAGTGCCAGGATGTGCTAGGATTAGTACTGT
>Ga0126342_10019193_pt1 | contig 11643 bp, 8 predicted proteins | sample Cyp1metagenome_FD_92528 | JGI IMG/M metagenome (GOLD analysis project Ga0126342, IMG submission 92528) | Coral microbial communities from Lord Howe Island, Old Settlement Bay, Australia - Cyphastrea 1 metagenome | ecosystem: Host-associated > Invertebrates > Cnidaria > Coral ... | reverse complement strand
TGACATAGCATTCCACCTTTGCAGCATTCAGTCTTGCAGACATTCCATGCGCATCCCAGAGCGCTCTTTTGCCCAAAGAAAAAGGTGCCTCACTTCCCGCACGCCGCTGCCGGGATTTTGATCATATATAATATATTCGCATATCATACACACACATATCACATATTGATTACAGTATGTTGCTTCATCATTGCGATTTTCCACTATCAGAGTCGAGCGAACCCTTCATGGCACAAGGAGAAGTTGGCTGAACGAGCCCCTGCTGAGAGGGAGGTGCCAAGACGCATTGTGGATGCCTTGCAATAGACCCTGGGTCGTATTCCTTCTATGTTTGGCCTCCAGTTTTGTGAATATTAACTTGCGATTCATCGTGGCCATTGTGTTGAATTCTGTGGATCCTCTTTAGTTGTATAGCTTTCTTGTGCTTGTTAGCACTTTCATCTCCTGCAATGAAGTTGTTGCTCGCTTTGCGGCTGTTGTCATCCACAGAAAGGAAATTTGGACGCACATTATAGCAGAATCAACTCGCGGTTTAGCTATTTTTCATTGGTTTTCCCTCCGACGATTGGATTTTTGTCAGAGAATTAAACCCCGAGTCAATTCTATGCCAAGCGGCACGCACCTGAAGTGCCTGGGCCCATACTTGAAAGTGCAATTCCAGTTATGAGTGGATATATAATATATATATAATTATATATATATATATATAATAATATATATATATATATATAATAACCATAGTTCTACACGTTCATATCCCCAACCACATTCCCAAGATATTTATCATGATTCCACTTCGGGGCATTTTCATAAATCGAGGTGCTCCCCGAATCATTCCAATCATTCTTGTACAAATAGATGCAAATATGATTCGGGCTACGATATTTATACAGTGGAATTTATACAGCGGAAGGAAAACTTGAAGTTTTTTGCTTGGGCCGGATTGCTTGGCAAACTGTTTTTTTGGGGCATGGAATTAATCAGGAGTTAATTCCATTCGTGGCACGGGATCATCCATGCGCCGAAGTCGTCAAGAATTCAATCAGGATTCAATTATTCTTCTGGTAATGCCAGAACATCTTCCGCAGACAGGTTGAATTAAAACAGAAGTTCATTCCAGCAAGCCCTGGAAGGACAAGTTATCAGAATTAAATCCCGATCCAATTCTTTCTAAATCCTGATTTTACCATCTTCCCTTGGGGCAGCAATGGACCCACAAACATACAATTTGTTACATACATAAAACATAATATTATTAAACACCTGCATTTGTTTGGAGTGAATCATTTTGAACCATACCCATCTGGATGTGTTGTTGGAAAACCCCCAGCATTGCAGTTCCCCTCTAAATAAATGCCACGATTGATTTGAGAAATCCCTAGATATCCACATGGAGCGAAGAAAGGTTTCCTGGATATCCGCCACATTTTCTGGATTCATCATACATCTAATATATCATTATCATACTATATGATATATTGTATTGCAGATTACTTGATATATACATTTTTTGTAGCGCACAATAAACCGTACAATAAATATACATATAATACAGGACTATATATATATTACAGGACAGCATGTTTATATATATATATAGATAGTTAATACAAGACCATACAATACACTACTGTATCAGTACAATATAATATGATGTGATATGATATCACCGGCCCCTGCAGGAACCTAAACATTAGGATCCTGGTTGCGAGCCTTCCTACCACAAATTGTCATTTCTTACATGCACCAAGGGTGCCTCATGTAAGTCATGGCAATCCCCTTCACTATCACGAATCCGGGCTGACCAGTCAGGGTCAGTTAGCAAAGCTTGGGTTGACTACAAGTATTTTGGGCACCAACCTGGAAGTAGGGAAGCGGAAAAGACAAGGCAGGAAATCCCACATACAGCCAGGAAGCTCGTTAAAGTAGCCTTGTGCAAGGGTGTTTCTCCGATTTGCACGGCTTTTGTCAGGCCCTTGTAAGGCCCTTGTAAGGCTTATGTAATGATTACCTAGTTGGTGGTGAAAATCACATTTTGAATGGATGGGTGATTTTGACGTATGTAAGGTCTATGTAAGGGCTAGGCTATGAAAGGCATTGAAAGTGGGAAAGACAAGGTGGATCAAAAACACAAGGGAACATGGTGATTTTGAGCTATGTAAGGTCTATGTAAGGGCTATGTAAGATATGATCTGATAGATTATTATACAATATACAATACAATACGACAGCTATGATATAACTTATACTTGTAACATACTAACATGACACTACATATCATATACTATAGATCATATGTTATAGATTAAAGTTTATATCTTACATTATATCTTATATGGTTTATATTCGATGTTATATATATATATACACTATATATATATATATATATACTATATATATACACTATATGTAATATATGTATTACTATTATTACTACATATAGAGTCCCAATATCCCCTGATGAATTGATTCACCCTCCCAGGTGCGGGCAGAGGTGCTGGGCCTTGAGGCGGTCATTCTCGAATCAAATGGCCGAACTTTGATATATTATACAAGGATATACAAGGCTTATGCTACCCAATAATTCAATATCCCCAGGATTCTCCGAAACCACTATAGGATCGACCTCGTGGTCAGTTGCCAAGTTGCCCATGACCTTGCGATCAGGCGCTCATTGACATTTGCCGGCAGAAGGCACAGATAAGACGAAGATGTGGCGAAGAACAAAGAAGGATGTTTACCCTTTTGGGATCTTTTAGCTATCTCAGTAGTTGCAAGATTTGTGACTGAAATCCAGATGTTTACAAACAAAAGGATGATTGAAATTGAAGGCAACCAGGAGAGGGCGAAGCAGCCAGCCTTTCCTCTTGATTTGTCCGCACAGAACACTGGTGTACGCAGTTTGTTGCTGGAAAAAGGAAACATTCAATAATCTGGCAAAAAATAAGCAGTGTTTGGGTTTGGCGAAAGATGAGGCACCCAAAGATATCCTAAAATACTTCTTGTAGATTTCATCATTTTGGGGTCGACAACGTCTCCGCTTTCGACTCGAAGGCAACAGCTGCAGAGGAGCAGTACAAGCAGGTCGAAGTGCCCTGACGAAACCAGCGCCTCATGTGCCACTGTAAGTACTTCGATTACTTCGATTTTGATTGTGGGGATTGTGGGGGTTGCACTTTTGTCTCTCAGTCTTTAGAGATGTGGAGATCTGGAGTTACTTCTGTGCGTGAGCTGTGGGCTATGCAAACTCGTCCCTGTACACCGTTTTCCAGTTCATCCTGTACATGTTTTTTTTTCTTTAAATGTTGAAAAAGAGATAAAAAGAGCAAGATCAGAACACCAGCAGAGCAATGGGCTTCACCTGAGCTGCTGTCCTGTCTTTGCAGCACCATGCTGTTGATTTTTCAGTTCGTCCCGAACTCACGGTGCAGACCAGGTTGCCATCAAGGGCTCCAAGTCGGAGATGAAGACATGCAAGCAGCAGGCAGGTTTCACCAGCAGAATGTAATGGTGTCGCAGCTTCAAACTCAGCGTAGTGATGGTGAGCGATTCTCATACCGGCAAAGGGTTTATCGAAAGGTTATACAGTTATACAGTTTATATACCTACCTTCAGTACTTCCAGCAGAAGAAGAGCACACACACAGACATAGACAACCATCAGATACTACTACTCAATTTTGCAAGCAATAACAGCAGCGTGTGATCTGAAGCTCGAGATGCTGCACAGGTGCATCTTTTTCAAGTCCCTATCTGATCTAGGTCGGTCTACCCAAAAGATCCAAAAGGATGTAGGTTCTTTAGCTTGGCAGGCCTGCGGCTTTCGGACTTATGACTTTCTAGGTTTTTCTGAACATGCTACAACACGGGCAAGATCAAATGAATGACCCAACATGATCCAACATGTTGGTTAAATGACCAGCCATTCATGGCTCCAAAATGACATGCCTCTTTTGATCGCCCTCTCCGCCGACATTTGGTTCTTCAGTTGCAGTGGGCTGGTGGGATTCTGAAGTGCCTGTTGAATTACGGCAGCCATGGCGTTCCGACACTTGGAGAAGTGGGGGATACACCTCAGTTGCATATCAGGGTCCAAGCCTGTTGTGTTGTGTGCACCTGGCCAAATGAAGCCATGAATTTTCCGTGGCGATTCAGGAGTACTAACGACCATGCTGCTTGCACACATCTGGTGTTCCCATGCAGATATGTATCTGAACAGCCGCAGACTCAGTGTTGTTAAACATTTGGATGGGTCTTCTGAGGCAGCCATTGGATATCCCACTCCTGAGGTCCGCGAGGATCGAATAACAAGCTTCGCGAGCAGAGCAACAATGTGCAGAGACTTGTCTCTACCCAGATGTGTTTCTGATGTCAAGCAGAGCAGATGGGATTCAGCAAATACTCTTTGCACTTGTACATTCCGCATTCATATGTACATATTTCTCCATGCCTCTTGAGCTTGAAGGAATGCGAACAGATTGTTTGACTCCCAGAACAACGCTGCCTCAGGCGCATGACACTGGTTAGGAGAGAGAAAAAATTGAGACATGTGAGCCTCTCGTATAGTATAGGCCTGAGACACGAATCCAGAGATGAGTGCCATCTTTGATCTTCAGATCACAGGCAACATCAATGCTTCGCAGGCTACCAGATTGGAGATGACTGCAAGCCAGCCTGCAAGGATGGAAACAACAACTACGATGTTACGGTGGAAGGTACCAATGGGAGTCAAATGGGAATCACTCAGCGACCCTTGGCTGACCATTTCGCTGATTTTGGGCCGCCCTGAAGGTGCAACTAAAGGCACTATGAAGTTCTACCAGGGGTCGGAGCTCTATTTGGAGTGGCATATGCAGTGCCTTGGATCGAGGGTGTTGTGTCTGTTCGATCTCTGAAGTTGGCATTGCTGTCGTTTCAAAGGCATGGCTGTGGCGTGGGGCATCCAAACTTGCGGTGCCAGAGCCGTGGCTGAATGGATGCACCGAGATCACTGAGATTGAAAGATGTTGCGCTGACCGTCTTAAACCAAAATCATCCAGATGCTCTACAGGCATTTCGTGCACTCCACAGTATGTCTTCCTTTTTGGGCATGAATTGCACCTCCATTGGGCCTGGGCAGGATCGTGCTCCAGTACATGACGGATGGAGACAATCCCAACATGCGCGATGGCACTGACCAAGACAGCGCTGGGGGCGATGGCAATGATCCCACTGAAGAGGTGGGAGGGTGAAGCGGTGAAGCCGTCGAGAGGATATGACCAACGACCCCATCGGGGGTGAAACTCACAAGTGGTGGTTGGTTTCAAGCTTCAAATGCTTCAAATGCCATAAATTATCGATGGTCGGGGATGATTGGGGGCGTAGTTGCCATGTTTTAGAGCTGAGTTCAACCGGACCTGGGTGACAACGCCTTGTGTATGTCATGTGTCAAGCCGGCAGGAAACAGCTGAACCGGCCCGGGGCTATCATGAGCCGTACGACTTCTACCAGGCCCCGTGCCTCCAAGGCTGTGGCCATGAATTTTGTCCATGAACATTTATAGTACTGGTAACTTTAGAGCACTTTGAAGCCGTGGTGTTGCATATATCATTTGGATTAAAAAAAACACATAAAATCCAGGTCAGTGATTTAAAAATCCAGAGAACATCCATAGAAATCTAGGGTTTTGTTTCCTTTTTTCCCTCAAATCAGCGGACGGATTCCGGGTCATGGAGGTCACCCTCAGCTACATGAGGCCTGCATTCAGCGCGAGCGCAACAAGGGGCTTTTTACGGCGGATCAGCAAATCGAGGAGAATGGTGCGCTACCAGCTCTGTTTTTAGAACACTTCGAAATGGTTTTGAGTCTAGAAAATATGAGAAACTCTGTGAACATCTGCAGGTGTTTTGTCTTGTTCGTTTTTGCAGTTGACGTTGTAATTAGGACTGGTGTGTGGCAGGGTTTTGGAGGGGACAGTCACATTAGATCACATTAGTCTGCAATTTTGCAGGTGGCGCTACATCCACTCGGCAAAACCCCAATGGCAATGGTCGGCGCCGGGGCAATCAGCGTCATGGTCTGGAATGCCCCGAGGATATGCTGTGGCTCTGAGGTTTACATCAAAATGCCAGGGCAAACCCTCCCCAATAATAAGGTAAACGATGGTAAACGCATGTAAACCCAATAATAAGGTAAAACCATGTAAAACCAACTCCCCAATTGGGTATACCTATATATACCTCGTTTTGTTCTTTTGGATGATGTGAAATTACCCCAAAATAGCTACTGGGATGGTTTATGGCACGGGGTTTACCACATGATTCGCAGAATTTCTGCAATCGTTGCCATGCAAACCAACTCTGGCAAAGCTGGGCTGCCAGGAAAGAGACTATTTTCCCTACTGGCATCCAACCCCTTGGCACGACATTGCCGTCTTGACGGAGGAGCCACAAGAGCGTTGTGCCTATGCGAAATGATGAGGGATGTGTTGACAAAATTCTCAACCTCTCACCAAAAACTATTTTAGCACCGGAAACTCGGAAACCACTGGTTTTGCATGTCGGCGTTTCCAAACAGTGGGGGCTTTATTTCCCGCACCTTTGATGCAATGGACACGTGGCGGACTTGCACTCTTTTCCCAAACGATTTGAGAAGAACAACGCTTCGCTCCTTTTCCCTGCAGCTTCACCAAGGGTGCATGTCGACTAGGAAGAAACGAAGTCGGTAAGTTCACGCAGCTTGAGACACTTGACCGAGGTGAATACTACAGAACAGAGTCTCAGAATGTGCAAGACAAAGGCTACTGCACTCTGCCGCAATACAACAACCCGACTGCTTGCGTTGCCAACGCTGGCGTCTCTTGACAAGCACTTATTCGCATGTTGTGAAGAAACGGGTGGAAAACGAGGATATTCCGGGATTGGTGCCTTAACCACCAGACGTCCATATCGGCAGTGCAGAGCCTGAGGAGTGGAAGGTGCAAGCGGCGTTTAACGAGCCCCCTCCAGACTGCACCGGAGGCGCCGTGCCGTGCTGTCAATTTGTGGCTGCCAGTTGTTTCTGCATCTGGAAAGCCAGGAATCTCCAGCCGGGACAACCACAATGGCAACGTCAGGAATGGTCAACCGCATTACTATGTGCCTCGACAACACACCGAGATATTACACCAAATGACAGATTAGACATACCCTGAGGTAATGACTTCACTTGGCAAGTGTTGGTGCGACAGTTCCAGCCGATTCGCGGAATGTTCTTTTTCCACTGGTTGATTACACGCACAATAGAGGGCTCTCCCCATTGAACAACCAATAGGTACATGATTCGATGATCATTGATGAGAATAACATATCATAGATACAATATGATATAACATGATATAAATAACATGGCAAAGCGGCTCCTCTTTTTATCCTGAGATGTGGAAGATCCCGGACTTTCTGAAGGGTCGAGTGGTGCTGCGGATTCGTTACCTGGCTGAGTCAGGGGGGCATTTCTTCGAATTCCACACACTCACATTGTAGAATATATATATACCCTTAGCTTCTGAACCCTAGAAATTTGTCGGGTTTAAATATAAACCCTGGGTTTACCCGTGATCCCCATAAATTCCTCGGGTTTTCACAACAAACCTCGGGTTTTCCCAATATCTCTCCGAAATGGTCTTCCTGCCCGTTATCCACAGGTGTTTGGCGGCCACTGGATCTTGGTTTCAAGCTCTGCATGGGGTATACAGAGCATTTATCATAAGAAAATGTGATGGATGGGATTCCAGAGATCCAGAAAAAGGTTGGAAATGTGTCTAAAGAATATATATTTATATTCAATATATAATATAATATATGATAACTGTTTTTTTAAATCCTTTGTGTCGATTCATACATATACAAAGCATATATATGTTTTCTGGCCCCTTTCCATCATTGATTCTCAACCATCTATGATTCAATTCACACCCTGAAGCAATACTTCACCATCCGAAAAAAGGCAAAGGGTTGATTTGGTCCGTAGAGTTCATGGTTTGACATACTTTCCACCAAAAAATCCTGAAGGATCAATAGGTCAAATAATGGCAGAACATTCCCAAAAGCAAACCATGCGACATATCCACGTAGAGGCCAATAAAAGGCTGATCAGATTGTGAACTGGACACCACTTCAACCTACAAACCCTGTTTGTCACACCACCATGTGTGGCGCTGCGCCGCAATGGTTTTTGCGCTGCTGGACGATCATTGTGTCAGGCTCCCCAGTTTCAGGTCCTGCATGGAGCAGAATGGCAATGAGATAAAGGAAAATAAAGACATGAAACCTTTGAGAGAACATCTTGAGTAATCCTGCAACACCATGGTTGGCAACGAGCTCTGTGTTATTCTGTAGGTGTTTTGGCTCAGCTAGCCAGCAACATGACCCGGTCAACAGACATCGAAGGGGTCCATGTCGAATGGGACGCGGACCAGGAGCTGAGAAATTTCTTACGGGAAGGAGGACAAGTGTTGGAACCACCGGCATGTGCAGACATTTCGACATGCGTCAAAAATGCATCTCTTTTGGGACCTCTTCTGGTTCGCATGGCTCAGAAAGAGCATAGGGACCTCCCTGGTATTGACCAGTTGAAAGATGAATTGGAGACACTGCTGAAGTCTAACAAACAGGGAATGGAGTTAGATTTTCTTGACCTCTCTAAGAGGGCGTGGGCTCTCAAGAAGTTGTGTGGCTTTACCAAAGCCAAAGCGCGTCGCCGAGAAGTCTCGACTGCTACTGGATTGCGATTATATCAACATGCCAATCTTGGTAAAACATGTTTTATCAAAGCAATTTTTGGTGTCAGTCTCAAAGTGCATATTTTCTGGAAAGAAGTGGGAGTAAGGTTCGGAAATTCCAGCAATTGGTACTCGTATTGGATCCTATGCTCCAGGCAGGCTTGTCATATCAGGCATCATGCATATGTATTTCCCAAGCATAGGTTTGCCCCAGCTCCCTACCCATACTCTCTGCAGGCCGAAGTCGATGCTGTGAACGCGAGAGTCGCAGAGCGATTGAAGAAACGGGGTCGCAAGGACAGGGAGGGGTGGACAATGGTAGGTGGACACTGGTCAAGTTTTTTAAAGAAAAACTGTTGGCAACAAGTTTTTGTTGACATCAACTCAATTGTCAATTGGTTTTCTTTCAGATGAGGACACGAGGGCTGACGATGAAGATGCTTGGGACGATACGTCATCTTCTGATTCTTCTTCAGAAGAGGGTGAGGGTGGAGAGAATAGAAATGAAGAACCTGGTGATGCAAGGGATGATGCAAGGAATGATGAAATGGGTGATGATGGGGTTGATGGAAGGGATGCCCCTGCGGCTGCTAGTGCAGAACCACCTGCTGCTGCCCCAGTCGAAGACGCTTCCCTCCCAGCAACTTCAAGTAGCATTCCCAATCCAACCGAACCAGAAGTTTCCCCAGAGATTCCGACACCTGCCACTCCTGCTTCTTCCAGTTCAACACCTAGCGCCTTCCCTTCTACAGCATATGTATGTTTAATTATGTTTATACTTTTTTGTAACCTCTCTCAAATAAAACATGCCCACAAGAGTTCAACCAATTGGGTTCTTTGCCTTTCCCGGCTGCCCAGGTGCTGAGTCACAAGAATCTTTGCGCAAGAAGAGAGAAGAGATCATGGAGAAGTTGAAGAAGTTTCTTGGCAAGGTTATCTTGTCGATCTACAGCAGATTAGAGCGGGGCCTACGTTATTTCGATTAAGGTGATGTAGGTCTCAATGGTTCTTCATAATTCAACAATTGTTTTTGGTGTTGCTAGAATGCTGTTGATTCAAATGAGTTTTTGAAAAGGCTCAGAGAGGAAAAGAAACCTGCTGCTGCATCCAGCACAACATCAGCCCCGTCAACAGCAGCACCGATGCCAGAATCAGAAGGACTGCAATTTGTTTTTGTTATATATATATAGAGTTTCTTATGTTTAAACATCTTCTGGGGCGGGGAACAGTACAAAGACTTTTCCAAAGTTTGTTTGACATGGCAGGACGACACTTGCCATGCGCAGACTTTGCGGAAACCTTACCTTTGGATGATATCTGTGTGCACCCAGTACCAGCGCCACCTCCTGAACCAGCCACAGTTTCCCCAAACATTTCACCAGAAGAAAGGCGCAAAAAGTATCAGAATGTCAAGGGATGTGGTGAGGAGACCATTGAGCTAGGATCAACACCTGAGCCTAGCCGATCAACAGGAACCTCTGACAAGAACGACAACAAAAAGGTTGAGAACGATTGCAGCAAGAAGCCAAAGGTCAAAGAGCAGGAGAAGCTTACTGATTCTGAAGAAGAGGCTGGGGCGCTGATGGGTTTGGGATGGTTTTGGACAGGGGGTCAAGCATGCAGCAGGGTCCTTACCTAACAATAATTTGCAAAACAAATTTTGATTAAGATTGTCACCAAGATCCTGTCGCTTTGATACCTGTTGAAAGTGTTCCAAGATTGGGCTGTGAGGACGGCGACGAGTTTGTGGACAGGCAGCAGCAGTTGAGTCTTCGCAAAACAACAGGACGAGGGCGGGGCAAAGGTAGAGGTCGGGGCAGAGGTGCCAAGCCAGCCAAAGACATAGACCATGAGAAAACCAAGGACAGCGCTGCTGAGGTTGACAAAAAGAGGAGGAAAATAGCTACCCCCCAGAATTCTCATGAGCATGAGCCATTCTGGACGGAGGAAATGGAGCAAGAGTGGGCAAAGTGGAAAGGGTATGGAGAAGAGGATTGGCTCGAAGAAGATTGGAAGAATGATTGGGGGCAACCTGGTAAAGCCTTTGATCGGTATGTGAACATGGATGGGCAGGTATCCCTTCAGAAGTTGAAGTGCATGGAAGGTTCAAACCACAAGAGTTCGGGAAAGGCTGAAAAGACGGGTGGGGATAAGCCAGGTGAGAAACAGGATGTCGAAGGCAAGAAAAAGGCCAAGAAAGTAGACAACACCTCGGGTAAGAAAAGGAAGGAACCAGAAGTTCAGGATGTTCAGGATGTTGAGGATGAAAGTGATGAGGAACCTGTACAACCAGCCTTAGATCAGAAACAACAGGTGAATGCAATCGCAAAGTTCTTGAGAGCCTTCAAAGCAAAAGGTTACAAGCTCAAGAAGCATGAGGACATCACAGAAGAGATGAAGACCCAGTGGAAGAAAGATTTCCCTGTTACGGATGAATGTCGATACTCAAACTATTGGAAACGGCCGGCCACAGGGGTGTTCCTCAAAAGCGAAAAAAAGGATTTCGGTTCTTACTCGGTGTCTAGTGAGCTGGGGCCTTTTGACCTCCGACTGGCGGCATCTTTGAAAGCGGCTGGTTTGCTGGCCACTCGAAAAAAAAAGATGAATAATCACTTTAGGTTCCATTCCCTAAAAAAATCACTCAAAAGGGGGGGGGTTCCTTTTTGGGTGTTTTTTGTGACTTCTACGCAGTTTTTAAGTTTCTGTTTGTGTTGCAGTTTTTCCGAAATCTGACTTACTTGCAACTCTTTCCGGCTCAGGTGAACTACATCGAGGAGAAAGCGAACAACCCACGTGAAGCGGACTCCAAACTGAGTGAGGATCCTGACATTCTGAATCTGAGGGAAGCCTTGAAGGTTTCATGTGCAAAGGCAGTCAAACGTGTTGCCAAAGCTTAGAGCTCTGAAC
>Ga0126342_10019192_pt1 | contig 11644 bp, 13 predicted proteins | sample Cyp1metagenome_FD_92528 | JGI IMG/M metagenome (GOLD analysis project Ga0126342, IMG submission 92528) | Coral microbial communities from Lord Howe Island, Old Settlement Bay, Australia - Cyphastrea 1 metagenome | ecosystem: Host-associated > Invertebrates > Cnidaria > Coral ... | reverse complement strand
TTTTTATGTACTGCAAGGCGGCGTGGGGGTGCCGCGACATCCTCGCGCGGTGAAGTGTACGGCACGGCTCCGGGCCTTGGTTTTTTTTTTTTTTTTTCGGGGTCAACCAGGAGTTAGTTATCATTTAATAATCATTGAAGAATATTTGAATAATGGTTATCAACTAAGATCCATGATATTTAATAGTGCCATTTGTTATCAATTATTTGATAATCATTGAATAATAACATAGAATAGCATTAGAATAGCTATTAGTATCCATTAGTTATCATTCACAATCATTAGTTTCCATTAGTTAAATGATTGAATAATAATATACAATCAAACTTGGGCATCATTTAATTGACCATTGAATCATAACCATTAGTATTCATTGGTTATCATTTATGACCATTATTAACCCTTAGTCAACCGACTGGCTAGATACTAACTGTGGACTTTATAATCTTTTGCTATCACTGGTAAAATGAGTACATTTGCAGCTAAAAATTAGATTGTTTGATATGATAGGTATTTAAGATTCACCATATTTAAGGAGGTTGTTTGATGCCGGTGTTTCATGTTTTTTCACCAAGAAACATACGGGGGGGTGATCTAAAATGATATAAAAGCTGTGGTGGAACCGGGTCGAAGCAATAAACATGGTGTGAGAGATAGCTAGTGTTTTTGATATTATGTGATGTTATTGAGTTGTGAATGTGTTTGTTCAATCATTGTGGATGTTTCTGGGTCAGTTACAGTAAGTAGAACAACTTCGCCTCGACCTCATCGACCGAAAGATGATGGTGCTTGCACTTGAGTTGATAAAGATATGGAATGGACGAGATGTCTGGGAAGTTGGGTGGTCAGAAGAACAAGAAGTGGCTTGGGGGTAGGCGGGTAGGCTCTTTGGAAACTGATTTAAATTTCTTCGGATGCGCTAAGACATGCCCTTGGAATGCGCGCCAAGGTCTGACAGCGAAATTCGAGGACGGCTTAGCATCGGACGTGGGATTCAGGGCATACCCCTTTCGGTCTTGGGGGGGCTGGGCGCATACTGCCAGCCTGTTGCAATGTGCATTGTATATGTCTCTCTCTCTCTCTCTTTATCTCTTTCGTTCTGTTTGTCTTTCTTTATGCATAATATTATATATATATATATAAACATACATTGTATTTTACGGTGCCACACCCACGACAACATGTGTATGTCATGTGGGCATACGCCAATATATAAAAATATCGCATATGTATTATATGTGCCTAATTGATGGCACAGGTTTTTCCTCATGGCTCTTGAACTTAGGTGTCTGCTGAAGTATCCCACTAGCAGCCATGCTCTGGGCATATTTTCCTCCTGTCGAGGAGATCAGTGAGCAGCAGCGTCAGATGGATGAAGAGCGCTACGAAGAGAAGCTGATGATGAGAAGCCAGTCCGAGGTGAAAGTTTGGTGTGTTTGAACACTGGGTATCCCAAAATCCAATGTGAACACCCATCATTCCCCATTAACACTGCCACAAGATTACTATTGGATATTTATTCATATCTATTTCATGTCTGAAGCCCCAGTTATGCTAAATGATGGTAAACCATGGGATTGTTGCTATGTTTTTCCATTTCCCCCCGACAAATTACAACATTTTCTCCGGCAAACCCAACTGAGAGCATGCTGCAGCTGTGTTTTGCTGACTGGTTGAGCTCTCAATTGGAAGATGTCTTGAAGACAGGCCCGCATCAAGCTCACGGACAAGGAGGAAGACAACGAAGATGACGAAGCTTGAGTTCAACGAACGCGCAAACGATGACGGAATGGCATCCTTTATTCATATAAACATACTCATTCTTAGATTATACCACCATTAAATCCCATCAAGTCACCATGTCTTGTTGGTTTTTATCCTTAGGTACTGTATAAATTATATCTGCGTATGGGTCAAAATTGACCAGCCCTAAGCATAGACGGTCAATACTACTAAACATTTGACCCGTCCCCATATTGATAAAAAAATAACACCCCCATGGTATATGTGTAAATCTCAGCAAACCGTGGTTTACGGGGGTCTTTAATCAAAAATTGTTGGGGAACGGATTGCAACCTCACCATTTCTGTGAGATTCATATCCCCTGAATGCCCCTGCATCGTTGGGAGGTAGCCTGACTGTAAAGAAACCTGGCACTGGAAAATCTTATGACATCCCATGAAACCCCTTTGTTTAAGAGCAAATCCATGTGTAATCATATGTATAAATCATATTAAATGATTATAAATCTATAGCCGGGGAACAACTTGCAGCAGAGACTACACCTGAAGATGATCCAAGATGCACCAAAAAGAGACTTGTTCCGGGCAAATTTAACAGTCAAACTGATGGAACCACCCCATATTTGGATGGTGAAACCAAGGACGATTTCGATGAGGAAATCGATGAGGATGTCTTCAGCCGCAAGCAGGCCACCTGTTGCTGGAATCCGACCATAAAAATGCACTTACCACCTTGCCATGCAAAAACTCTTGGCATATAGTCTATTAGTGATATGTTGATTATGTTGATGGTTTTTTTCACCTTTTTCCGGGTGCTTCTGGATAAAAAAACAATGCCACAATGGCCTCCGGTAAACTAACATGCTTGCGATTGAAAAAATGGCTCCATTGACCAGGACAGGTAGCTGAACTGACTGAGGCCATCCAGAATAGCGAGCAGATCCTGGAGAAGAATCAGACAAAGAACAGGCTGAAGGCCATTAGCTGGGAGATGGATGGAACATGGGGTAACACTTACCCACAGGCCGAACTATTCAGATTGGTGCATTACAAATTGTGATTCATAGGGATTGTTTATGTAATCCTTGTACATTGACAATCTATTTGTACGCGTGATATAGATATGGCAAATAGAATCACGTTTATTTGTTGACTTGTTACTACTACTTGGTACTTCCTGAGAGTGGAAATATCAACACCAAACCAAAAAAACAACAATGTTGCGACATGTTGCGACATGGTGTTGAAAACACCACACGAGTGATTTTTACCGTTCGGGACAGTTCAGACGTTCAAACGTGGAAAAAAAGCGTTCAAAAATTAAAAAGCGTTCGAAAAGCGTTCCAAAGCGTTCGAGAGCGTTCAGGAGTGGAAAAAGCGTTCAGGAGTACAAATAACAGTTCGGAATTTGTTTTCAAGCGAGAAATTGAGAAATTTAACACTCTCAGCTTTGGTGTTGATATGTCCACTCTCAGGAGGTACCAGGTCTTGGATTGGATGTGGTTTTCCGAGGTTTGGACGACTTTGCAATGCTAGCAATGGAACATCTTCCATTTGGGTTCCCTATTAGTAGCCCTGAATCCATCGATTCATCATGTTCCCCGTTAAGGCAGCATACATTATTTTGAATCACAGGGATTCATTGACTTCTCAACTGTCAGCTTAGATCACTGCAGGGATCCGGAGGATAAGGATCCTATCATATTCAGGAGAGCCATTGTTTGGTCGCCAGGGCAAAGGGAAGAAGAAGGACTGACCTCGTCACGGAGCAGTTGAGCATCACGGCAGTCTAGATGCCGGCGACGGATGATTTGTCGAAGATGTGTGATGAGCATTTCCATACTGCGCCTTGTTTACCTGAGATGTGACGAACACAAGGGTGGTTGGATATGTGAGATGTACCCTCTGGTAATTTAACATAGCTATGGAAAATCACCATTTTTCATGGGTAAATCCACTATTTCTATGGCCATTTTCAATAGCTTTTTGTATGTTTACCAGAGGGTATTCTTTGAAATCACCCTGCAACGTTCCAGGACTGATTACTTTGCCTGCGACATGCCTACGACCCGCGGATCACTGTGTACAGACTTGTGTAGGGAATGTAGGATTTTCTTTTCGGTATTTTGCAGTGCCTGGTGTGTCTGGAAGTCATGTCCACGCTGAAAAACGTGGGAATAAAGATGATGAACGTGTTGAAGCCATCAAGAAGAGCAATCTCAAAGTGCATCGTTGATGCATACAGGGTACAGTTGTATAAAAATTCCCATAAAAAGGGCAGATTATCATGGATGATAACTAATTAGTAACCCTACCCTCTGGTAAACTAACATAACTATGGAAAATCATCATTTTTAATGGGTAAATCCACTATAAATGGCCATTTTCAATAGCTTTTTGTATGTTTACCAGAGGGTATATATAAATCATGACTAAATCAACCAGGCAACGAGGTTGAGCGACTACCGAGACCGCCTCTTGCAATCCTGAAGGGATTCAATTCACAACGAGTCTCACACTGCACGGAGATCGTTCCTCGCGTTTGAGCGGAGACGAAGCTTTTCGCTGTTCGGCTGTTGTGGTTGCGTGATTTCGGGTTGATTTTATGTTTCGCCGGTTTTCGTGAGAGTTTGATGAGTTTGATTGACCTTTAGATCGTCACAAATGACGAACAGCAAACCTCAGTAAGTTTCAAATCAACAAGGAGACAATTCTTTGGCATTGGGAAGACAGCCAAAATGAAGTAAGTGCGCTGCTTTGGGCTGCGGTGAACGGCCATGAGGTGTAAGATGGCTTGATGCACTGTCAGTAAGCCCTGAAACTTAAGCTGAAACACTGCTTCTTCAAAGGACATTTGGGTTGGTAGCAAAATCCTGCCAAAATGCGCAGGGGCCTTCACATATGTAATTACAACTTTCGGACATGTGCCAGAATTGGTTGGAGACAGGGAACGTGAGGGTTCGTCGTTATATGTGGGTGCGTCCCAAAAAATGCCACTTGCGATGATGTTCGTGTAACCACGGGATTTGGATGGTTGTCCCCCCAAAAAATCAGAGAAACCCGTAGTTGTTGATGCTTTTTGGGCGGGTGCTGCAAGGCTATGGGCATCCTAACGTACAGTGCCCTGGCAGATGCGAACTCTGGGTGACCCAATGCGTGTCGGCTGGATGGATAGCCATGCGCTTAAGATTTTTTTTTTAGTGTCTTTTCTTGGGGCCATTCTTGGGGGTTGGTCAATTTACCGCATGGCCCATTAAGGTTAAAGTTGTATATATGTTTGAGAAATGGCCTTGTTTGTCCCTGTCTCAGTAGCTGATCCGAATTGACAAGCACATTTTGAGCTGGCAACCAGCATTGGCCGCATACATCACATTCACAATTACATCCAATGCTGTTGTTGTTGTTGTTGTTGCTGCTGCTGCTGCTCTTGTTGTTGCTGTCGACGGTCAATTCTCGGGCTTCAAATTGGCTACATCCACTGGATTCGATCTGTTGAAGCAGTGCATCCCCCAACTTGGATCAATTGGTTGCACAACATATCCGCTGAATGAATCTGAGTGATGCATGCCCCTTATGCACAAGAACATTCATGTCAAAACTTGAATGAAGCGACTATAAAGAGTCAAAATGTATGACTTCAATATCATTTGTATTAAGATTAGGATTGGATTGGACTATATAGATCAGATTATATAGATTATATTTGATTAGATTGGACAAGGGAAGATTAGATTAGATGAGATAGACTGACTGATATATACTGAGATACTTTCAGAAGGATATACACCAGATATAAAGCACACACTGCTGAGGCATTTCCATGACCACCCTGGAGGAGGTTTTCATGGCTTTGGGCGAGAAGGCAGATCTCACACCGGCGCGGCCTGGACGTTGACCTTGAATAGCAGCGCTAACTATGGCTTTGGGATGTTGATGGTCAAAAAAAAAACTACCCTCTGGTTATGACTAACATAGCCATGGGATAGATGGCCCATAGAAATAGATGGTGTTTACCTGGCTATAAAATGGTGATTTTGCATGGCTATGTTAAATATATGTATGTATATTATTGTTGATGTATGTATATATATATATACGTGTGTGTGTGTGAAGGTTATAAACCAACTGAGATAGATAGATAAACGATGTAATTATCCACTGTGGGGTTTACAAACCAACTCATATTGACATAGATAAATAATGATGAATGATAAGTGGCTTTGCTGAAGATGGTTCAATTACCAATAAATAAAAACACATTTCCAACCATCAACAGTAGGCGAGATTAGACTCTAATATATACATATACTACAAAGTGCTGCTCCGAGAGGGCGATAGAGAGAGATAGAGAGGGGTACCCCCAAACAATACTGTAGCTAAGTTGTTGGAAATAACTAGGTGAATTCTATCATTGCAAATATGTGATATGTCGAACTACTTCGTGCGGTATATATATATATTATATATGTAAACTACTGTATATGAATACTCAATACCTAGATGTTTCCATCTACTAATCCACCAGTCACGGGGAACCCGTAGGTAAATATATTTTTACTTTCTATGGCCCCCAAACCAGCAAACCTGGGTTCACCCTGGGTATAAAAATGTGTGCAACAAATTATAATTTCCGGAGGTTCCCCTTGGTTTTTGGCTGCCTTGCGGTGGTAGAAATCCAGTGTTAGAACAAGGTGGCTGGCCTACTGACCTTGCAGAAAACTGTTGAGAAAGACTTACAATCCACGTGGATGTTTTAACAATCCAACATTGGTGTTATTACAATCCTACTGGCCTTACATTGATGTTTTAACAATCCAACATGGCTGGTAATTAAGAAACAACTCAAACTCAAACATTACCAGCATCTTCACCCACACCCATCTGCTGGGTGGTGTCAAATATTCCCCAAACAGTGTGTCCACACTGAGGGGTTCTTAAGGTACTGTAGCTGTAAAGGTGGGTGCTTGATCAGGGTGCTCACTCTGGTCTCGAGCCTTTTTCCTGTAAATTTCCGTATAAAGTGGCTCTTGTGAAATGTTGAAGTGCATTTCGACTGCGCAGGCTCGTACAAAGTGTTCGCCTAGGGGTCTGTCCTCTTCCTCCCCATTGACATCATCATCCTCTACATCATCATCCTCCACCTCATCATCCTCAACATCATCACCCGCCACCTCATCATCCTCAACATCATCACCCTCCACCTCATCATCCCCAACATCGTCATCCTCAACATCATCGTTTTCCCCTTCCTCAACATCATCATTCTCAACATCACCATCTTCCTCCCCTTGGCATCATCATCCTCAACATCTTCGCTTCCACCCCATCTTCCGTAACATTATCATCCTTTTCATCATCCTCCTCCACATCATCTTCCTCCACATCATCATATTCCTCCTTCTCCACATCATCATCCTCCACCTTATCATCCTCAGCTTCATCTTCCGCATTTTCATCCTCATCCTCATCCTCATCCTCCTCAACATCATCATCCTCCGCATCATCATCATCATCATCATCATCATCATCATCATCATCATCATCACCATCACCATCCACATCATCATACATTACCTGCCCACTCCCCCAACACTGTTTGGGGGTTCTTGCGATGATGATTTATTCAGCCATATTTCTGGGGATGATTTCAACAAACTAACATTGCCCGGTTGCAGCCACCAACCAACCATGCGTTACAATATATCTGGATGAATTATGAATGATTTCACTGTTTTCCGTCAGTGGAAGGATGATGAGAATCCGGGGAATCATCCTTAACTGGCCGCAAGTTTCAACAATCTTCAGGTGCGTGAATCCTAAAATCAGCCAGATCCAATGAAATCTCCACTTTTGATGGTTTACCGTACAATCCAATTCTAAATTCCAATTTTTGTTGTATGTGTTCCATTTTTTGGTTGCCAGTTGGCCAGTAATATCTGACCTTTCGGTATCCATGGGTTGCAGGCGGAACGTGAAGCCGCCGAATCTGGACGGGCGCAGGGTCGGAGCCCCAGAAACCACTATTTTTTTCTGGCCAAAATTTGGATTTCCTGCAATTTTCTTTCACAAATCATCAAGAACCTATATTTACATATTATAGATTGTAGGCCTTCTAAGATTCTACCAGAACTATACATGGGTTCTGGAAGTGCATGAAGGGTACGATTGCAGGAAACCTTGATTTTGAACAAAAAACAACAAAACCCGAGGTTCTCCGTAGATTGATGGGATGTGATGGGTTGCATCCCCCCTGGGGAGGTGAAAATACCGACTTCCGCGAAGTGGAACAAGAAGCAGATCCAGAGCATGGAGAGGCCGTCCCAGTTGCCATCGCAAAATGTGGCATGGAAAACCACTTGAGTTTCCCAACAGTTGGACTTGGCCACTTGGGGGTGCATGCCGAAGTTTCGATTTACAGAAACCGGATGGGTTTGTTGCCGTGGTGATGCCGACAGAATCCGATGCATCCCGCCAGGTATATCGGGCAGATGCCGATGAGCGCCGCTCCGCCAAAGCCATCATGCGGGTGAGGCGGCTGTTTTAAGGAGTTGATGCAGTTTCCCAAGGCATCATCCATTTGGCCATTTCATTTGATTGCAACTATAGTGCTTTGGCATTTCATGTTCAGGTTTTCCATCTCAGGGACGATGAGCCTTAATCCAATGATTGGAATGTTTCATTTTTTAACAAATATTAGTTAAATATTTTTTAAGATGTTAAAAGTGAAGGTACCCAATGATATTCCAATAATATTCCCCCAATCATAATCGGATTGGGAACCTCAGTCGGAACTCACCGTTGTGTTTCTTCATCCGTCACCGGAAGGCTCCGACTTGCGACGGCCAATCGAAGTGCCATCTTCAGTGTGGGAGCCTTGGTCCAGCAGTGGGCTGCCGGACGACCTCGCTGCCTCGCTACCCCCACTTATCTCATCCCATTTATAGATGGGGATTCTCCATGAAATAAACCATCCATTTGGGGTAATGTGGGTAAAACAATGCCACTTTTACCATTCCCCAGGAAAATAACCATTTTTATGTTTTATAGGTGGTATATATGTTTACCATTCCCAGTCATGGGTGGTAAAAATGGCATTGTTTTACCCACATTAGTCGAGTATCGGAGTATCGTCAAGTCATGTCATTGTCCAATGTCCAACACCCCTTCTGAAGCCATGACTTGCAGATGCCTGCTGACTGTGTCATTGTAATTCAGTATCCAGAGGTTTTCCAGGGGGCTGATATGAAATCGCAATGACATCGAATTCATACAGTGGATGGAAGAAATCCTGCACCACCAAAAGGATGGTTGAAACCCTATGAATAGTGGGATAAACCACCTATCAACTGGTGCAGGATTTATTGCATCCACAGCAAATATTAGTAGGCATATTGTATGCGCAACTAGCTGGTGACTTGTCAAGGTGCTGGTCCTTCCCACCATGCTGAATCTTCTGGCAGTGTTCATGGAAGGCCTGCCGCAAGACCCATGAATCAGAACTGAAGGCATAGAGGATGGAGGGGCCTTTGGCATATGCACATGGATGAGGTGTGATTATGATGAACAATACCCACTACCTCCCAGTAACTTAAGATAGCTATGGGAACACTCCAGCAATAGGCAAATTATCTATAGGGCCATGAACTTTCTTGCAAACAGCTAAGGTACCAGAGGGCATACTGTATCTTAGCCCATATTTTCCCATTCTAATCGCCATTAAATCCCAGATTAAATCCCATATTAAATCCTATATTAAATCCTATATTAGATCCCATATCAAATCCCATGAATAATCCAATTAAATCAGCATGTTTTTGGCTTATCTCCCACAAAAAACCTCCTCACTTTGAGACAACCTCGGGCATCCTGCGGTGCCTGCCAGGTGGAAAGTCCGCCGCAGGAGGTGCATCTTCGGGGCAGGCGTGCGAGCCCCAGACTATGTATATTGATATGATTTGATATGTATATGTATTTTATATATATATATACATATCCGTGTGTCTAAATATATTATGCATATACTTATAGACAATATATGATATATATATATATATGTAATGTGTATATGTAAATGTATCTGTGTATCATATATCAACGAACAAGTAGAAATGCCAGGCGATGGATTGGTCGGTGGTTGGATTGTTTTGGACCGTGGCGCACTGAGGGTTGGTTTGGCCATTTATCCTCCCATGGCCTTCGGCATTTCCATCGTGGCCTTCACCTTGCAATTGGTGCGGGAAAAGGACCGCGGAGCGGTCATCCTGGCGGAGCGGAATCTGGGGAAAATGGTGATGTTTCGGCGATTTCGTCGTGATGTTTATTTCTTCTTGGTTGTTGATTGTTACTTACAGAAAGTTCATATGTTGATCATTCTTGAGAGAGAGAGATATACATATATACAATTATATACACATATATTGTTGTTCATGTTTGCTTCATGTTATTTATATCGAAAGCATATTCTGTTTTGATTGAAGTCTTATATTGCCATTATATATCTATGTTGTTTGTGGTTCTCTATCATATGAATGCAATGTAACTGTACATTGTTGCCTTAGTCATGCTTACTATATCGCCATGTCCATGATGTATCGGGGACATATTTTCAGTTTGACGCCTACTTCTCTTCAGGAAGTGAAGACCAAGCACGTTTCCCTTGCACAGGCTTGAGGGCACCTTGATTGGGCATGGTCATTTTCCATGGCAAACTGTTACCACAGGCTACCAACCAATACCGTATTCCATTCACATCCCAGTCATATCCTACCTTTTGCAATTCATTTTCCATTCATGTTCCATTCATCTTCCATTCATCTTCCATTCGCCTTCCATTCCACCATCATGCTTATTATCCTTCACCAGCTCTGCAGGGACTGCAAGTTCGCTCCTTCTGGCTGGGCACTGTGATGGCTGGGCGCTGAACGTGTTTGAGACATTTTGGTGTTAATTCATAGTGCTGATATAGTTAAGTTTTAAATTTATGTTCAATGATGTGTAATTTATGTTGCCACCGTTTGTGCTGAAATGTGTTGATCTGTTTTTTTGATATTATATTTTATTATACTATATATATTTTATCATATGATATTATTCAAATATATTATTATTCCAATATTATATTATTCCAATATTATATAACTATATATATGTATATTATTGTATTTTCATATATATATAGTACCTTGAGTCGCAATTTTGCATCATTTATTGTCCCTTTGCCAAGTCCGCCCTGCCGTCGGCTTTCGCTTAAGGCTCACTACCTGGTGAATGTGTTGAACTCGCTAATCCTGGTGAGCGCCGCTTGGAACGCAGGGGACATGGGACATGGGAATGTTCATGGAATATGAATGGGGTATGAATGGGATATGAATGGGAATCAAATGGGAATTCAATGGGAATATATTTATATATATTTATATATTTATATATATATATATATATTTATATATATATATATAAATGGAATATGCATGGGATATGAATGGGAACCAAATGGGAATTCAATGGGAATAAATAAATATATATATGTATATATAAATGGAATATGCATGGGATATGAATGGGAAGCAAATGGGAATTCAATGTGAATATTCATTTATATATAAATGGAATATGCATGGGATATGAATGGGAATCAAATGGGAATTCAATGGGAATATATTTATATATATATAAATGGAATATGCATGGGATATGAATGGGAACCAAATGAGAATTCAATGGGAATATATATATATATATATATGTATATATATAAATGGAATATGCATGGGATATGAATGGGAATCAAATGAGAATTCAATTTTGAATATTCATTTATATATAAATGGAATATGCATGGGATATGAATGGGAATCAAATGGGAATTCAATGGGAATACATATTTATATGTATATATATAT
>Ga0126342_10019191_pt1 | contig 11644 bp, 13 predicted proteins | sample Cyp1metagenome_FD_92528 | JGI IMG/M metagenome (GOLD analysis project Ga0126342, IMG submission 92528) | Coral microbial communities from Lord Howe Island, Old Settlement Bay, Australia - Cyphastrea 1 metagenome | ecosystem: Host-associated > Invertebrates > Cnidaria > Coral ... | reverse complement strand
TTGCGGTGGCTTGGTGATATGACGCGCCTGGCTAACGAGCTTGTGTGCTGACCTGCCACGTCACCTTTTTAGCTCGCCTTCAGCTTGACTGCTGATCTCCTGAGATGGCGATGGAGAGAGAGACACGACATTACACTACACTCCACTACACTACACTACACTCCACCACACTAAATTACACTACACTTCACTACATTACACTACACTACACTACACTACATTACACTACACTTCACTACATTACACTACACTTCACTACATTACACTACACTACGCTCCACTACACTACAGCTACAACTACAACTACACAACTACACTCCACTACACTCCACTACACTCCACTACACTCCACTACACTAAACTACACTCCACTACACTACATTGCACTACACTACACTACATTCATGACATTCCACTACACGCCACTACGCCACACTACGTTACACTACACTACATTACACTCAATGACGCTGCGTAGACAGGTAGACAGCTAGACGGATGAAGGAGAGAGAGAGAGAGAGAGATAGATAGATCGATAGATAGATAGATCGATAGATCGATAGATCGATAGATCGATAGATAGATAGATAGGTAGATAGATAGATAGGTAGGTAGGTAGGTAGGTGGATAGTCAGAGAAAGAGAGAGAAATAGTGAGAGAGATCAATCACCTTTTGCTCCATCAGTGGCTTCGCTCTGCCATCCCTGATTCGCAACAACCAACCTCTCCTATAGGTTTCCTATTTTTGAAACTTCCGCCACCGCCTTGTGCGGTACTACTGGTATGAACACCATTGAACATCATTAAACATTCCATACCAATCCCATCCCCAGGTTTGACATGGCAGCTGCACCTGAGGTGAGTGCAGTGATCAGTGGCACGAGGGTCGATGCTGAAAAAAGTCTTGAATGCTGGGCCTTTGCTGTCAATTTGCTCGGCCACATGACGGACTGCTGCTACCCGCTACAGCGCGCTGCCGACGTTTATCCCCACATGCCACAAGGCTTAAAGGTATGTTTAAAATCAGATGCTCAGAATGGTTGGAATTAACAGTACTCCAAACATATCCAAAGACTGCCCCACATCATACAACATCATATTAATTCATTCATATTAACATCATACAGCTGCCAAAAGAACATCCCTTAAAAGAAGCGGCCGTTCTCACCGGTTCTCACCGGTTCTCATCATTCTTTTCGCAGGAGTTGGGTTTGCAGCCCAGCATGGTGAGTCGTTCCAACGCCTTGGGGAGCTGCGCCACGTGCAGCGCGTGGAGTCCTGCACTGCAGATCTGGGAAGAGCATCGGGAATTGGACAGATCTGGGGCCCGGGGATGAGACTATAAAACCATTGTCATAACTCAATGAGTGAATGAGTGGAGCCAATGAAAATTCAGGCACACTGAATAATACGGGTAGTAGTTGTAGTAATGGTAATGAAGTTGATTGTTGTTATTACTATTCTTATATTGTATAGTCATCATTGATTTTGGAGAATCAATTATCACAGTGGTATGTTGTGATTGTGTCAGTGAGGTTTGGATGTTTGTTTATCATTGTTTATCGATGGTGATCCAATTGAGATGTAGTGAAATCGTTTGTGGAGTTGCCGCATGTCTTGCTTATATGGTTTTGTCTGCAAACGTGATGGTTTGCCGTGGTGTCCCCCACCGAAACCGGTCCAGACCCATGTGGTGTTTGTCATGTGCAGGACATGATCTGTCACACCGTCACCATGAGTGTTGCTTGGATGAATGAACATTTTGTACGCGGGCATTTGCACAACATCTCTGACACGTGCACAACATCTCTAAAACGTGCACAACTTCTCTGAAACGTGCAGATATAGAATATATATGTATATATATATATATATATACACATTGCACATGATATTAGATAATTATATTGTACCTGCAGAAACACACACACATATATATATATAAATCTATATATATATATATATGACATACTATGCGATTTTTTCTTCTACCATCTAGGGCATGTCACAGTCAAAATTCGTCGCTTTTTCTCCGGCGGTCAGGCATGGCAAGGTGTTCGCCGCTGGCAGGAGGCTGCAATCTGATCATGGAGAAATCGCTCCTTGAGTCTCACTATAGCGATATAATATATATATATATATAATACATACAGATTTGTGTGTAATATTTTATATTGCATTATATATAGTGTTTTTTGTATATAGATATATCACCATATATTATATGTGGTGATTTGGAGTCTCACTATACTGATACAGTGATATGTAGTGATATATAGTTCGCTATACTTATGAAAGAACTGATGAGATTCAGAAGTGGTGAGATTAACCTTACCAGTTCGTGAACATAGTCTCCCCTGGATTCTGTCCTGCTGTTCTGCGGATCCCAGATACCACATGAATCCGGAAGTGTGCGATCTATTTTGTCCAGTGATAATTAGTTAGTTACTGTACCCATAATTTCCCTACCGATACTTTTAATAATTTACCCGTCAGTGATAATATGTGTAATTTCCAGCTGATTGGAGTTCCTCATTTTGTATAAGCGTTATCAGTACCAATATTACTGGATCCCCATGACACCGATCATATCCTATCATAACTATCGGATATTTCCTGGATAATTACCAAATATCTAGTGACAAAAGCAATGTCCCATTAGTTAGGAATCACATGGAATTTCAGTATTGTAGTTGTTGCATATTCACACCGATGGACCATTGTTGTATCGAAGCTATTAATATCATTATTTGATTATTCATTCTCCTCAACAGCCCATTAGCCTCGTGCGGGCCCTTGCTATCCTCTGGTAAACTAACATAACTATGGAACATCGCCATTTTTAATGGGAAAATCATGAAAAAAACAGTATTTCTATGGCAATTTTTCAATAGCTATGTTGGTCATCACCAGAAAACTATGGAAAATCTGGTGTCCTCTCGCAGGCCCAGGCCTTGTTTCATGCGCTGCCGTCCAAGCGCTTTCCTCCCGACAGCTTTGCCCATGTGGCTGGCTTGAACTCCAAGCGGCGAGGTGCCACGGGTGCCACGGGTGCCACAGGCATGGGGTGTTGACATGTCGGGTATGTATTGCTGTAACACTGTAATGTTTACACATTTTACACACGTAAATAAATAAATATATATATATATATATTTCTGTATATATATATTTCTGTATATATATATGTTACATGTGTATCTATAACTATATAGTGCTTGAATGTGTATATACATCTATATACGTATATACATGTACATAAACATATATATATATATACACATCCGTTTAAATGAATAGCCAAATCATTCAACCTTGCATTGTGTCAACTACTTGTAGCGTCATGTTGTCCATTTGTAGGGCTAACCAGGGTAGTTGAGTATACTGGTAGTTCAGCAAAACCTGGGGACGCAACCAATGATAATTGGGATGGAGGCGGGTTAACACCAGGAATCAGGAGATATCAGGAGATATCAGGAGACTTAACATGACATGGGGCATATTCTTCATCTTGGAGGATCTTGGAGGTCAGTAGTGAACAATTGAACAATGAAGCAGGTTGCAAACTTTACATGACAGTTGCACCGTTACACCAACAGATCATTGTGCAAATTTCTGGCGTGGTGAACCTCCCTGAGCTCGAGGCAGTTGGCCATCGGCCACGGTGCTCTTGCGTTCCTTGCAGGTCAGCACGGTGGAAACGACCCCAGTGAGCCATGGGGCTGCTATGAGTTTCTTGGTGCGGAGGGGGTGGTGCTCAAATCCCATGCAACTTGTAAGGATGAGATCTAGATGATCCCCTTGACCATACCAAAATAAAAAAGGAATACATGACAATACAGGACAATACATGACGGAATTACATAATTATATCATAATTATTATGAATTAGTCGGCAACAACACACAAACAAAAACAGCACCAATATATATATATATACATATATAAATAAAAAAAATATATACATATTATATGTATATATATATATCATCGTCATCATCATCATCTGAATTTCGAGTGTTCAGTTTCACATGACTTCACACATCGGATTCCAGGCCCGCTGGCGCGTGACGGCCACTGGCGCAACACCTTCGAGCTGCTGGAGCAGGGCCGTGTTTGTCGCATCGACACGCCACAAGCAACCAGAAGTTGGGCGGTGAACGCCTGCAAGGAGGCACGGAGGCAACGCAACTGGCTAGGTAACTGGCTAGGAAGTGGATGCTAACTATGGATGAAGTGGTAAATTGATGTAAAATGTGGTAAGATGTGCTATCATTTGATTGGCATTGCATCTGACATTGGCTGAGCCCAGTTACCACACATATGTGTTTGCCATGCAGATTGAACCATTGATTTCTTGGGACACTGCAGTTGCCAAGTCAACAATTGCTCAGATTGGCTCAGGGGCCAAGATAGCAGCTTTAACGTAGAATCCCGGAGCCATCGAGTCAACATGGCGGGAATGCGCACGTTGGCTTTCATGTCATTGTGGGTCATTGGCCTTGCCGTGACCCCAATGGAAGCTCGGATAAGCTCGGCATCGTTGGGTGAACATCCATTCTAATCATTCTAATCATTCTAATCATTCTAATCATTCTAATCGTTCTAATCGTTCTAATCATTCTAATGCGAAGGAAGAACATACGTGCCATGTTCTACGATATTCCGTTGCCGTTTCAGATGTTCATGAGGGGTACCTGGTATACACGGATCACGACATGTTCCGACCCCCAGATTCAAATGATTGCAATTGGGCTTTCTTTGGCCCAATGGTGCTGCATTTTTGGGTTCCAAACTGGAACTGTTCCGAGGAGAAGGTCATGACGATGCTGTTCGATGTGCAAATGAAGCTGGTGGAGGATGGGAAGACTTCGGAGCTGGCTTTTGCCAACTACAGTGCTTGGCGATTTCAAAGATGCGCTTTCTTTTTGGTCCATTCCTATTCGGTCATATTTGATCCATTTTCAATGTTGATCTTCAAGTGACTCATAATGATTCATAATGTCGTGCTATCTCAGAATTGGGAACGCCATGGCTCATCGCTTTCCCATGATTAGCCCTTCAGAAAGGCCAGAAACTCCAGTATCTCCTCACTATATCCTCACTCTATCCTATTGTTTGCATTATATTTTTGATTATATCCATCTTAGTTGAATCCATGTTATAATTATCTATAATGCACATTTTGCTTAATATTTACACACACACATATATAAATATACATACATACCCGTCTTTGTCATGGGACGCTCGTTCCAGGCAAGTTCTGCTCTCATGGGCAACGTGACTTGGGCTACGACATCAAGGATGGAGAGAAGACTGTGGAGCAGCTCACGGCCACCATTGCCAAGACCAGTAGTGCCTGGGCAGATCATGGCAGATCTGGGCAGATGGTCAAAGATGTTCATAATATGTGTTCGTATGATTTCGTATGTGTATGTAAACATATAAAGTAATGTGAAATGTGGTATTTTTTTATGGTTCTGATTTCAATTTCGGAATGAGAAGTCAACGTTGAAATTATATGTGTTGTATTGTGTTGTTTTTATTTGTTTCATGAGTATTTTTTTTTTCAATGTTCCTTCCGTGTTTTCCCAACGAGGTGAGATCGATGTCTCCACTTCCAAGCTCCAAGAGTTGCAGAGCGCCATCGGCAAAAGTGAAGCGGATCTGACGCAGGCGCAAGAGATGCGCGAGAAGGAGCACCAGGAACATCAAAACGCCCATGGCGAGTTGGGCGAAGCCACAGAGATGTTGGGCCGGGCCATCAAGACGCTCTCTGCCAAGGTGGGAAGATGTGCGAAGCGAGAGGGAGAGAGGTGTTGATTGGATAGTTTATGATCATCCGTCCGGGTATCTCAGATATCTTATTGTCATAAACTATCATAAATTATCATAAATCAATATCAAATATATCAATGATGGACCTATACGGACCTTCTATTTTTGGGTCATCAGATTCATTCAGATTCCAGAGTTCCAGAGTCATCAGCTTTTCGTCAAGGTGAGCCCCTCATTGTTGCAGCAAAAGGTGGATGGTGATGTCTTGTTGAAGGCCTTGGGAGCTGTGGTGGATGCCGCCTCCATTCCCAATAAGGAACGGGAATCCTTGATGTCCTTCGTTTCTAGGGCTTAAGACGGACAATGGACCATGTTTTTTTTTTTTGTTTTTCCCAACGTGAAATCTACCAGAAATTGGGAAAACCACTGGAATTGAGGGATCTATCTATGTCAATTTTCTAACTTTTTAACCTCACCCCCTGCAGCAACTCCAAAGGTTGAGGCACAGAATTACATCAGCCCCAAGAGTCAAAACATCGTGTCCACCCTGGAAGACATGAAGATGAAGGCGCGAGAGGAATTGAACACCATGGCCGTGGCCGAGAAGCAGTCGCTGCACAGTTTTATGATGTTGAAGCAATCTTTGGAGATGCAAATCTCAGCGGATCAGAAGGAAATGGACCAAGCGAAATTGTTGAAGGCCACAGCCCAACAAGAGAAGGCGGTGGCGGAGGCTTGGAAGGAACACAAAAGGAGTCCAGCGATCTAAACTGGGTCCATGCACTGGAGACTTAAGTGCAAATATGGCCATCATCAGCTCTGCTATATATGTTCTGTATGCACAACATATTGATATTCCAATGATTTCCAATATATTCCAGTTTGACATGTTTCACTTCAGCCAAGGAACGCCAAGCATCTCCCATGATTTCTGAGTTCTTTCCTAAATCCCCTGCAGGATTTGGCAAATGACCAGGAATCCCTGAAGAAGTTGGAGCTCAGTTGCAGCCAGGCCACTCGTGACTATGAAGACAGCAGCAAGAGCCGCGCGGAGGAAATGGAAGCCCTGAAAAAGGCTGAGAAGGTCTTGGCGGAAAAGACGGGGGCGACCATCAAGAGCGTGCCATGGCAGGGAGGTCGAGGTGGCCGTGGTGGCTTCCTGTGGGGGATGTGTTCAATTATGGTTGGGGCCCTCAACGTGGGTTAACGTGGGTTAACGTGGTTCATTATCATCAGGCAAGCAAATCCGGGACCGCCCACAAATAGTGGCCTTGCACAGCCTTATATCATTTTAGATCAGTTTCCACAATCTGTTTCCATCAGTTTCCAGTTTACCTTGTAGTGGCCTCCCAGGGTCAGAACATGTCAGATCCATGGGTCATTCTGCTTCAGCAAGGCCGCCTTTCTGCAGATCTCTGGCGACGATCTGGGCCTCGGATCGGTGGTGCAGATCATGCGTTCCTTGGCCAAGAAGACCCCAACAGATCATGGCATGGAGACCTTTGCGGAGAACGTCGAATCTCTGATGCAAACCCATGACGACAACGCTGCTCCAGGTGTCTTTGAGAAGGTGAAGGATATGATTGAAAATATGATTGCCTCGAAAAAGAAGGAGGCGGCTTCTGAGCAGACCAAAAAGGCCTATTGTGATGAAGAGCAAAGCAAAACCAAGGCAAAGTTAGAGGAACTCAGTAGCAAAAAGGATACCTTGGGAGCCAAGGTGGACAAGAAAACATCTGAATCTGAGACCTTGAAACGTGAAGCTCTGACGCTTCAGAAGGAACTTGGAGAGCTCTCTGAGTTGCAAGTGGAGATGGATGAGCGACGACAGGAGGAAGAGGCCACAACTTGACCGCATGAGGATTCAACCAAAATGTAACCTACATTAACCTACAACATGTCCGAAATGATATATATATACACATATACTGTAGTGATTACTTTTGGTCTAAGAATGATCACAATCAGCCCATCCACCGCAGGAATACCAGTCGGTATTCGGGGAAATGGCGACCCCTAGGGTCCGCCTTCTGTTTGCACAGGTGGCCTTTAAGAAGCAAAAGCTGGATCTTCAATCTGGCCTCGAAGGTGTGCGCAGTGCGATCTCTGTACTGAGGGATTACTATGCCACTTCAGGCGCCGACGCTGTGAATATGGCTGGGATTTGACAAAGGATTTTGGGATGGGGAGAGATGTTGAGATATGGGACACTGGGACGGTTTCTGATTTCGTCATGCTGTTGGTCGTCCATTGGGGAGTTTCAGGCACAGGAATTGATGAAGTGCTGTGCTTGATCCCCATGGGCGACAAGGTTTAGTCATGGGATGAACATGGATGAACCACCCGTGATTGAGTCAGATTCTGTCTTGAATCCTTCTTTTGGTCCGTCAAGGTTACCATCTCGATTAGTTGTTTTAGCTTACCCTTTGCATCCCTATTTTTGTTACATTTGTGTGCTGCATCCCATTCTAAAATCCCCCTACCGTCTGGTAACAAAGCTATTTAAACACCTATTTACCGTAGTTGCATGATTTACCTTTAAAACATGGTGATTTTCCATAGCTATGTTAAATTACCACGGCCCCCATTATCAACAATATTCAACATAGATGTCATATATTTTATTGTGTTTACCATCCATTATTCACCATCCACCCATTATTAACCATAGCTTACCCGAAGGTGCCGCCAGCGGCAGCGGCATCGTCAGCATGCTAGAGGTCATCGAGAGTGACTTCGGTCGCAGCTTGGCGCAGGCCGAGTCCATCGAAAGTTCCCGGGCGGAGGAACACGACTCCATGACGAAGCAGAACAAGCTCACAGAGGTGCTGGTGAAATGGTGATCTGGGTTGGTAAAAGGATGATATATGATGATATATGATGATATATGATGATATAAATGATAGATCGATCTTCCGAAATGGGATTTTTGAGGTGTTGTTATATGTTTTGACGTGGTTAAACTATCACCAGAACTGATATAATTATGCGCACACACACATATATATATATATGCATGCATATAGACCCACAATGATTACATAATTCTAGTCGACGGGTACTGTCACTATTTCATAGTCATAATTTCCCCAAGAATTTCCAGGTCAGATTTCACCAGGTGCAGAAAGCCGCAGATCAGAAGTTCAAGAGCAAGACCAGCTCAGATTTGGAGAAAGCTGTGCTGGATTTGAGCGCCGACAGTGAAACGACCAAGGAGGAACTGGCCGCGGTGCTGACCTACCAGGAATCTTTGGCCAAGCAATGCTTTGATGGTGGGATGTCCTATGAAGAAAGAAACGCACAAAGAGAAGAGGAGATCAAAGGATTGAAGGAGAACTCGGAACATCTCGGAAGTGGGGATGCTAAAGTGAGTTATTTTTTTTCCCCTGTTCCTTTTCCATCCTTTTCCCAAGAAAATGGGTGTGTTTATAATATTTGACAGTTGCAATTGATGTTGCATTGGAGGGTCGCTCCACCGGAAGGAAACTGGGCGTCATATTTCACATCATGAATCCTGGTTCAATTTCAGATCTTGCTGCTACCAACATCGCTAGATCGACCAGTGCCGCGCAAACACACCTGGCACCATGTGCAGATGATTTTACCATTTACAAACGATGCATTTGATATGTTTTGATCTATGTAATTCAAAATATAATCATCAATGCCATTCGTAAATCATGCTGTATAACAGTTAGTATAACACCTCACCACAATGCCATATTAAATCGTGGGCATAACATGCCATGTTGTTTTAACATGGATGATGCATGATGATGCTAAGTGGTTTAGCACTGTTTAGCCATGTATTCCCACCTGCCGGCAGGAAGCATTGGCTGCCCTAAGCACCGAGTCACCAGTGCTGTTGCAGGGCCAACTGCGCGGTGTCAAACCACACCGCAGCGGTTAAGACGTGCAGCGGTTGTTGCACCAAAAGAGCTGATGAAACCAGGGGATCTGTGGGAAAAGCCACAGGAAAATAATGGAAAGTAGAGTTCTTTCAATATCTTTCAATAGTTGTTAGATCGATATTGGTTGGTATTCCTCTAGATTTTTCCTTGAGGAGGGACATATCCTTTCAACATGGTGATGTGAATCTTAGAATTGGTCCATCTGCCTCAACCCCAATCAAAAGACGTTTTTGGGATGACTGTCTTGGCTCCTGGGAATCTCTTGAAAAAATGTCAATGGCATCATTATCTACATGGAAATTTGTGGAAAGTGCTGGTAACTGGCACCATCTGGCACCAACTTCCTGCATTCACTGCCTCAGTTCCAGGTGGGTGAGTGGTCCCATGCTCTGCTGGTATTGGAAGACCTGCATCTGGCAACACTTCGCAGCAACGAAATCTGCTGGGGCGCCACGGTGGGCGCCTGCAAGACCTCTTCCTGTTGGACTTTGGCTGTCGAACTGCTCCGAGGAATGAGTCTTGCCGACAATGGAACCACTGCACTGCAGCTTGTTTTTTTTGGATTTGTTCCAACAGCAGGCTGTTTTTTGTTAAAGACATCAACCAATCACTGCAACCATTGGGACAGGAGGCAGTTTTTTGTCATCGCCCCGAGGCTTACAGCCTCACTTGAAGTGGACATGATCTCCAGTAGCTCGGCCTTAGGAACTTGCTGGAGAAACTGACGCAAAGCTCAAAGTGGGTTGATTATGAGTCAGAATATATCAATAGATTATGTGTATATATATAATGTGTATATATATATATATATTATACTGTATTCTACATTATGTATATCATATATAATGTAAACATGTGGGTAGATGATATTTATGGATCAGGGTAATTACAGTAGAACCATGTTGGAACCGATGCTGAGGTACTGCAGCTGCATCTGCCGTTCTGCCGGATGCCTGGAGGCTTTCCATGGCGATCCTCAGCAGGGCGCATCAGCTACGACTCTCCATGGATGAGGCGCTGACACCGGCGGATGGGGAATTCAGTGTCCTCTAAGGGAAAATGATCTGCAAACGGTTTCCAGATCTACCTCGAATTACTGAAGGGATCTGAAGGGTAAAGCCGAGATTTGTTGAGCTTGGCAAAGATTCGATTTGATTCCATGCTGGATTTTAATTAGTGGGCTAACTTGTGAAGCGAACAACTGGGAGAGATTCACGAATCCTGCCAAAAGCTGACCTTCATTATCAGATTTATCAGCTATCCAAGGTTGTCCTGCAATAGGCCCCTGTGAATGGAATTGGCCTTCGGATGTTTAGACATGTAAAAAGACAGTCACGTTGTTCGACCCGAGCGCCAGAAAAGCTTCCTCCTGGCATTCAATGGCTTGCAGAACAGCCAGCAATGTATGCAAGTACTGGATGACTTCAACGACACTTCGCTGCGAATCCGGTGGACTCTCCGACTGGACCTACTCCATCCATGACATATATTGAGATAAGATATATAATTATTAAGATAATTAAGATATATTAAGATAATTAAGATATATTAAGATATATTAAGATATATTAAGATATATTAATATATATATATATATGTATTAAGATATATTAAGATATATAAAGATATATAAAGATATATAAAGATATATTAAGATATATTAAGATATATTAAGATATATTAAGATATATTAAGATATATTAAGATATATTAAGATATATTAAGATATATTAAGATATATTAAGATATATAAAGATATATTAAGATATATTAAGATGTATTAAGATGTATTAAGATGTATTAATATATATTAAGATATATTAAGATATATTAAGATATATTAAGATATATTAAGATATATAAAGCTATATTAAGATATATTAAGATGCATTAAGATGTATTTATTAAGATATATTAAGATATATTAAGATATATAAAGCTATATTAAGATA
>Ga0126342_10019190_pt1 | contig 11644 bp, 15 predicted proteins | sample Cyp1metagenome_FD_92528 | JGI IMG/M metagenome (GOLD analysis project Ga0126342, IMG submission 92528) | Coral microbial communities from Lord Howe Island, Old Settlement Bay, Australia - Cyphastrea 1 metagenome | ecosystem: Host-associated > Invertebrates > Cnidaria > Coral ... | reverse complement strand
TGTATGTATGTATGTATGTATGTATGTATGTATGTATGTATGTATGTATGTATGTATGTATGTATGTATGTATGTATGTATGTATGTATGTATGTATGTATGTATGTATGTAATGTATGTATGCATGTATGTAATGTAATGTAATGTAATGTAATGTGATGTGATGTGATGTGATGTGATGTAATCTTATGTTATGTATGTATGTATATGGATATGTATATGTGTATGTATATATATATATGTATATATTTATATATGTACATGTGTATGTATTATATATATATATATACACATATGCATGTGTATGTATATATATATACATATGTATGTACGTCTGCATGCAGCATGCATGCACGGATGAATGGATGCATGTATGGAGGGATGGAGGGATGGAGTGCATGTCTGCATGGATATAATATACATTTATTGGTCGGAAATGGATCATGTAGTAAAAGGTGTTGTGGAAGTCGTATGTCCACCTTGGCATGTCCAAGCCTTGCATAGAGCATTTCTCAAGGGTTTGGAGTCATGAAAAAACATATGACCCCATTGAACATTGAACTGGCTCTGGAATTGTAGGTGGCAGATTCCAATTTGTCAGAGTTCCTACTTAGAGATGGCCATGCTCCCCTGGTTGGTTGATGCGCAAACCAACCAGGGATTTGGAAAGGATCAGGCTCCAAGCACAGCCGTGGCCAAGTTGCTGGTTCTTCTGGGAGGGAAATCGGCTCCTTCTTCTCCTGGACATTTCGGAAGTGCTTCCACTGAGGAGGAAGTACAACTTGCTGACCCGTCACAAATGAAGCCAATTCAAAGCAGAATCGAAAACCAGGCAAAATGAATCTGGTCCCTCTATCTGCTCTGTTGAGGTCTTAACCTGACAATATTAATAGGGTCCTACGGGTGTGTTCAAAGGGATACCACAAACTCCACCCTTCCATGGTTGTGAATCAATGGTTTGGGGCCCTTTTAAGGCTCCAATCCCACACCATGTGTCATGACTGCCTCCTCCTTCCACGCACTTCCCAGAGCTTCCTGCGGCTGAATTCACTAATCTTACCCTCGGCCGGAGTTGGCTTCACTGTCCAAGTGCAACTGGAAGGCTGCAGTGTTTTTGTTGTTCGATATTGTGCAGATTATCATTATGTCTCCCTCATTCCCATCTTGCATCCCTCCAAGATTTGATATCCCGAAATCCCCCGTCTTCGTTGGTGATTGTTCCCCTGTGCTTCGTTTCATGATGTTCCCCCTTCCGCCCCTCCGCCCTGCAATATTAAATAGGTATATAGATCAAATACCCCCCTAAAAAGGCCTGGTTTGGTATTGACTTTTGGAGACCCACAAAAAGGGTGACATCTAATATTTGCGGGACAGAATTACTGTAAAGAACTTGACAGGTTATGGTGCTTGATCAGCCTCTCCCAGCCGCAACTGGTTTTACAATCACGGGCTTATAACTGGTAGACACCTAGCATGACTTGGGGGTACTCACATGAGGTGATCTCAAAATAGGGGATACTGCAGATACTCCAAACTGTCAATGTTGGGAAAATGATGAAAATCATTTCGGGATTTCAAGGTTAGAAATACTGAGACAACCGCAAATATCAATGGGACAAGTTATGTTTGTCTATTCAAAAAGCTTGTCGCTATTCAAAAACCCACCTTTTAGACCATGTTTTCCCACCTTGTCTTATACCGTTTATGATGTCAACCCCTGACTACAAAGAAAAAACGGTTGATGAATTAGGGGTTACCCCCAATGCCCAAAGTCATGATTTCCTACTGGGAAAAAATAAACAGCGTAGACCCTCTGGTAATAGAACAGTTTGCTATGGAAATGGCAATTCACTTCGATGATTTGCAACTAAAAATTGGGAATTTTCATAGCTAACCCTGAAAAAAAGGGGGGTTCCAATCCATGGGATCCATAAAATTTGGAGGACTTTCACTTACCATCCAGCTATTGGCGCCTTGTGAAGCTGCAGCTCATCCTCGTCGAAGGACAACTCTAGCAGCGCCAGTTGGCCTTAAAGCAGAACTATCTGTATGCGTATACATATAATATCTATGATACATGATACAACATACGTCATATCTATTATATGATGTGCATATATATAATATATGTATATATATAATGTGTATATACATAATGTATATATATAATGTATCTATATATATATATTGTACACATGTATGTGTGTATATAATATGTGCAAACAATAATAATCATGAATAATAATCATAACCACAACAATAATGATAACGAATGTACATCTGGTCATTTCACCGTGGTACCCTGTAGTTCACATCAAAATAATCCAAAATGACCACCTTAAAATTGATTCAATCCATAAATAAAACTGCTCTATTTGGCATAATTTTGTAGAATTTTATGGAATAATTTGGCATAATAATCTGGCATAATTTGGTATAATTAGCATGATTTGGCATAATTTAGTATAATTTGCTGCTATATTTGGCATAATTTGGTATAATTAGCTGCTAAGCTGCTAAGCAGTTTTTTAACGATCTTGATGGTTTTGATCCCTCCCCATTGAACCTTCCAAGGGAAACCTTGACCAAGCCATGGCCAGAGTCGCTTTCCAAGGCCTCAAGGTTCCGTTCCTAGGCAGCTGGAGAAAGAGCTCGGGCAAACATGCGGATGACCAACCAAACGTTTGGGGCTTGTCCAAAATCTAACAGGAAAATGATCATAATCCCTGGGATTTTAAAATGTTAGGCTACCCTATCTTCAAAGAAAGCCATTTTGCCCAAGACCAATTGCCTCTTTCAGACTGAGAAGAGAAAACTGCCTGCTCCCATCATGGACCCAGTCAGCTGACGGTTTATTCTCGTCGTGGCTTTGCCATGACGCCTGCCTAATCCCAACCACCGAAGGAGAATGATCTGGACATGGCAAGCAATCAAACCTGGCAACAGAAAATGTCTAAGTACATGATGTTCATTTGCTTTCCAATGAAGATTGGGGATGCTCCATTGTCCGGTTAGATTGCAAGACCGTGTGTATTTGATTCTTCGGAATCCACCAACTTGAACTCGCTGAGAAGCCGGGAAAAAAAATGTCGCCAGCAAAATTGAGAGTATTTGTTGCTTCAAAAACCATCCTATTTCTGGATGAGCACCCAGAAATAGCTTGTTTTGGTCCCCCATCTCCCATCCAGTGGGTTCCCAGCGGCTAGAAGGGTGAAGCCAAAGATCTCACCTCGGATCCAGGGAACATCACGTGGCAGATTTTCCCAGTGCAATGTCTAATAGAACATTCTTAATATGTTCTTAATATGTACACTAATATGTGTATGTATGTATATATATATACATATGTATATATATACATATATATATACATATATATATATACACATGTATATATATTATATACATATACATATGTATATATATATACCCATCATACTATTCTCATATCTGCACATCCGTCCGAGCCACCAGCGGTGGGCACGCGATCACTGTGCCGGGTACCCCACACCTTGCCATCTTTGCAAACCTCAGTGACTCGGAGCTACAGAATTAAATTCTATATCTATACTCCAGATGACTACAGATGACGACAGATTACTACAGTATGTCATGTACATATCCCCTATTGCCTCTGAAATTAAATCCATGTCGTCACCTATGGCGGGCCTCTCTGAAGCCATGTCGTCAACCGCGAAACCGAGATCGCCATGTCGTTGTCCCGCTTGCACTCAGCGTAGAAACACGCGAGGTTCACAAACCTCAACACCCGGCTCTCACATTCCACGAAAAGGAGAATCACAGGATGAGATGTAGACTTAGACAATGAAAATGGAGACGCAGCCGTTGAAGATGATGATATCTTCAGTGATAGATCGAAAGAAACGAGATCAAAACCCCATATTGATTTTGTATGATTATATCATATCCCTAAGTTTAATGGAAATAACTTTCTTGGAGACAATGAATAGAATGAGGTATAACTTTAACAATAATAAACACACTAACTACTCGCAATAAGGAATCTCAATTCATGAATAGACCCAGTTCGCCAGGGTTCAGGGGGAAGGGATGAGTTAATAAACCATCCAAACAGAAGCCGTTTGTATAAGTGGGTAATATCTACAGTGAACGATCCAGTGACAATGGATTTTTTCAGTCATCATAATGGTTAATTATATAACTGTATATCCATTTAGGAAATTGCCTCAATCGACTTTATGTGGAGCATTGGGTTCCATCACCAATCCAGCAACTCCACAGAAAAATCACATATGAACCACCAACAAAAATTGACACCATTTCTCCATTTCTTTAGCCAAAACAAAAATACAGAATGGCAAACTCCGAAACACCAATACTTTAGGGAGGAATGATTTTGAAACAAGGATGGCCATCCCACTGTGCAATCCCTACAAGTGTAGGACCTTTTGATTGAATATTCAGTATCCCAACATATCCCCATTTTCAGTTTCCCATCTTTTTGAATTTCGAAAAATTGAAAAGTCGAAAAGTCGAAAAGTATACTTTTTGACTTTTCACTTTTTGACTTTTTGAAATTTGTCGGATGTCTTTCCAGTTGAACATGCGCAGCTCTTTTTCCCAGCTTAGGGTACCCCAAAATGTGATTTGGGTGTACCCCAATTTTAGGAAACCCCCATTTATATTAGGGTAGTAATTCTATCCCCATTTAAAGCTCTCCCTCTTCTTCCAGGGCACCATGCCATCGCTCCCTGCTCCGCGTTGCTCCGCGTTCGCGTTCCAAGGCACACTGAGCTGCCGATGACGTGTCGCGGGTGCAGTCCATTCGCCATCTCCGCTGCCCTGGGCTGAAACGGAGGCTGAATTCTCCAATAACTATAGCCATTTTCATCGGAAAAGTGGGTGGAGGTGGTGGTGGTGGTGGTGGTCATGGTGGTGGTGGTGGTGGTGGTGGTGGTGATGAGGAGGAGGATGAGGACATATAAAAATTCAGTATCAGATCAGAATGTGAAACAGGTCCAATTAGTCTGATTTTTTCGTAGATTGGACAGTGGTGTGTTTCCATTTTGAAGATTTCATTGATGTCGATCCCCAATCTTTCTTCAGCCCTGGGCTGTTGATTTGGGGGTACCAGGTACCATTTTGGTAGCATCTAAATCACTTTTAGGGTCGCGCATTCAAATCATACATCAAACAGCTCTAGGATACATTGAACAGTTCCATCCAACCTCCCAAAAATGAAGGGAACAGATTCCAATACATAGGATTTATGGGTATCTTCATATCGTTTGCGTTAAATGACCGCCTGTTTTCAGTGGTTTTGGGTCATCATTTCACGCCCCAAAAAGATCTGGCCAAGACTGACACGCCGAAGGTTGGAAAACCCCAAAGAACCTAGGTTTTATCATGATTTTTCCTATTCGAATTTCAATTTTTGAGTAGATCCTCCATTTTTGTGGACAACACCAGCTATGACTGCGTTGATTTCATGCTCCCTAGGGAACACACTGGCAGCCTGCGATAGGTTTGCACGATTTCGTCTTCATGTTGACGAGCACCAGGTAGCCAGAAGTACATGTAGCCTCAGGCACAGGACGATGATGATTGGGTGCACATCCCAGAATAAAGGGGGTGAGATAGAAATTGGGGAGGTACCATGCAAAGTGCGGGCTTAACTTCGGGAAGTCTGAATAGATCGTTTATCAGTGTATATGTGTGTACATATTTATATATATATATATATATACACGTACACAAAATGGAAGACAACAGTCAGTGACAGTGATCCTCCCTGCCCCTTCCCAGAAGAACAATCATGTGTGGCAAACCCGGGCCTGAAAAGTTGCTAGACCCCACCACGACTTGCCCCCATAAACCACCAGTGTGGCAACATTACTGTAGAAAGATCAGGCAGGAGACAAAGGAAGAAGCTTACTTTGTGGGAAAGTTCCTTGATAACTTCTACTATGGCAACTGTGGTCTTTGAGAAAATCCCACAGGTGTATCAATCACATCAAATGCCTTGGTATGTTGGGTCACACCCCCCGTTGTGTCACCCCCAAAGAAAAACGAATTTTTCGCAGCCCTTGTCCAACTGCCAAAGTCACGCAGGTAGTCAGCCTTCTGTCTCAAACACATGACCTGCCGTTCAAGGTCTCGATTGTGCTCGGCCATAGGAAGTAGGGTGCCCTCCACCATTCGAATAACCTCAATGCTCACTACGCACCCCATTGAATGTTGGATCCCTTTAGTGATTGCTGTATTTAAGGCTATTACTAACATGTACCTGTAACTACTCATGGTTTGTTGGAACATAAGGTATTCATTGATATATTCATAGTTGTCTGGCTTTATGGAACCAACAAATCCAACAAAAAAGCACCACCGTGTGACACGGAAACGGGACGAGTTTGCGAAGAAAAATCGGTGAAACTAAAGCAACCAAGGGGGGAACCAACTCAAGATGGGAAATGGTGAGAGAACTTCATGTAGAGAATTTGGCAAGAAACGATGGTATCCTACCGTGATGATTTCATATGATTTCTTTGGAGGTCCTGTAATTTATGCCGAAACCCATGGGTCATCGTACCCTGGCCGAAAAAACTGGTCTCCCAGGACAAGAGCAGGAAACAAACCGTGAGTGCAGGATGTGACAAATAGAAATCTAGCCCATTTATCACAAGAAAATGTATTGAAATCACCAAATATTTAGGTTTTCAGAGGTTACAAAAAGTAAAGAAACGCTGAGAAAATGATTTTGAAAATTAGGTCTCTTTTCTCTTAAGTCACAACAGCCACTTCTCTCCAATGGTTGGATACAAATTATCATTCGGCGTAGGGCACGAGCCGGTTCTGGTGATGCATTTCTGGTGGGAATCCTGGGTTCCTCCATGTTGACAGCTGGTGGATCACTCTGGGATAATCCATCACTGCAGAATTTCAGTACACGTATCCCTAGACACAGACATACATAGACATATATATAGACATATTCACATACAATATACAATACGCAGTTTGCAATCTACCATACACAATGTACCATGTCCAATATACCATATACATCCATATACATATGACATATATATATATACATCATACACGATACCCACGCACTTGCACCTGGCGCGTGGACCTGGACATATACACAGATGCAAACATGTACCTATGCCTACGCCCACACTTTTACCTATACCTATACATATGTATACCTATACATATACATGACATGTACGTGTAAATGCACACGTACATATACATATACATATACATATACATATACATATACATATACATATGTATATACATATACATATACATATACATATACATTTACATATACATATACATATACATATGTATATACATATACATATACATATACATATACATATACATATACATATACATATACATATACTCATACTCATATACATATACTCATATACATATACTCATATACATATACTCATATACACATACTCATATACATATACACATATACATATACACATATACATATACATATACATATACACATATACATATACTCATATACATATACTCATATACATATACTCATATACATATACTCATATACATATACTCACTCATATACATATACACATATACATATACATATACATATACACATATACATATACATATACATATACATATTACATATACATATACATATACATGATTTCTGATGGTATGTTCAGTCTAGGGGCTCGCTTGCAGTGTTGCTCCAGCAGTTTTTCAAAGCGATCTCTGGGCATGCCTCCTCAAAAAGCAGTGGTTCTGTCTACAAAATAAGGAAACGGGGCTGAAACTCTCACGTGGGACAGACCATAAAAAATGTTCACGACCCGCAAAAAACATCTCTAGCTGTGTTGTTGGGTCTGCAAAATGAGGATGAAATGGCCATCTTTCCATTTTCCTTAAAGGGATTTGAAGGTTTTTAACTTGACAACGGGAGCAACCAACTGGTCACGTGGTCCCACAGCAAATGACCTTGTTGGCTGCTGTCCAACAAACACTAGTTTACAGCTTGAGACTTCTCCTTGTTGAAATGTCTCAAACATTTCGTCTGCAATCTGCTTGTTGGCCATGACCACAGCCTGCAGCAGCCGCCCTCTGGTGAAATCCACAGTGTTATGAAAAATGGGCTCCAGAATTGGATACTTACCCTCTGGTTATGACTAACATAGCCATGGTATAGATGGCCCATAGAAATAGATGGTTTACCTATTGAAAATGGTGGATCTTTCCAGTTCGCTATGTTAAACAACCAGATGGTAATACAAAAAGTGAACCGAATCTGCAGCCAGAGTTAAAACGGTTGTGATTTTTTTCGACCCATGACCCACACCGACCTGGAAACCGAAAAACCAGCAAACTAAATCTGCCGAGGAGCATACCATTCCTCAGCACAGCCAGAGATCACTGAGCATACCATGAATTCAGTGGGCGCCATTTTAAAAAAATGGAGACCAAACAACACAAGTGCTCAGACTTTTGGCAACTCAAAGGGCCAAAAGAACTCTTCGGGCAGGAGCGATCCTGATTCCAAAAGATCGAAATAGATCTTTCCAGCAACTTTATTTCCAATTTAACTTCAAATTTCATAGTTTCATATAGTTTCTATTTCTATATTTTATCATGTTCTTATCATCTTTAAATATATATATATATATCCATATATATATATGTGTGTGTTGCCCGTGCTTCCCTGGTTTCCGATCTTTCATCCACAGGCTCGGTGTTGTTCAGCTTGGCAGTGCCGAGGCGTTGCGAAGGCGTCATCTTCTCCATGAGTTCCACGGTCTTCAAAGCCATGCGAACGTGCCCGGATTCGTCACCTGAGGGATGAGTCATGGATGTTATATGGATTATATATGTAATGGTTTATAGTCCATATGATAATCATGTACTTGATTTATGTATATGTATTGATTCTACAGTATATTATTATATATATGATTACATAATTATATATATATGATTATATATATATGATTATATATATATATATATATATCTATATATGATTATATCTATATATGATTATATCTATATATATATATGATTATATATGAATATATATATATATATGTGATTATATATGAATATATATATATATGATTCATGAATTATAATAATGGTCTCAGTAATGATCCAAATGGAACTAGCAGGAAGATGGAAGGTTTTTGCAAGGCGACTACGCCATCCCATCAGATCCAAGGGACCCATCATCCGCAGCCGTTGCGCTTCATGCAGAGATTCTTTCATGGTTTTGGCAAAGCGAGGCTCCTGAAGCCACAACGAGGCTTCGGAAAGCTATGGAAAGCTGGTGATTTTGGGGGATGAAATACTCGATTTGTACTTGGGGATCATTACCCTCTGTTAATTTAACATAGCAAACTGGAAAATCAACATCTTTAATGGTAAATCAACTATAAATGGGCCATTTTCCATAGCTATGTTAAATTACCAGAGGGTATCCAAAATAGGGTCCAAAATTTGAAAAAAAAATGTTTGTAACCACTAGCCAGACGTATGGGTGTGTGCTGCAGCTATCTTGTCTTGTAGTTGTTCAACCTGGCAGAAAATCCACATGTTTTCCCAACGAATGCTTGCGTTCTTCTGCCATATCGGGGGAAGCTGGTCGTCTGCACCCACAGGTTCCCAAGTTTCCATGCACGATTTCAAAGGATTTCAAATGCATCGCAAAGGTATTCAATTCGCGGGTTTTTAAACTTTAGGTGTCCAAGCTTCGCATGCAAAATGTCAGGCTTTCCGAGGAAACATCTCAAATTTGCAATACCGGCATCCAATAAAATCCAGGTCAACCAGAGATATACCAGATATTGCTGTTGGAATATTTGGGGCTTAGACCAGCAAATCATCATCGTTCCAGGGCTCCCAATCGATCAGGAGTTGCCACTTCTGGATGTCACCTGCCAAAACGCCCAGCTGTTTCACCAAAGCCTGAGGCGTCGCTGGGGGTGCACCATGGGAAGTCAAATGGCTATGAATCAATACCTATTAATACCATTTTTAGGGGGATGAACATCCATTTACCAGCTATTTTGATGTTCACCAGGGGTACAAGGTTTTGACACACTGCCAAATGAAAACCCATCCATTTTTTGCCGAAAATTGGGAACCATCCCCTTTCATATGGCTAGAGGTCTAGGTTTTGAGCGAGGCACACACTGTTCATCTTTGCAGATTTGGCAGTATTGTAGGCATCATTCTATCTGTTGACCCTTCCCCCACCTGCTGGAAAACCCCCAGTAATGTTTGCAATAGGATTCAGAAGCCCGGCACAGCGCAAGGAATCCAGTCATCCCAGTGATTTCAACCATAGTTCCCCCAGCCACAGCGCGCCTTCATGGTGTGTTCCACCGTGTCAGTCTTCACCCGATGCGGCGGGGTGGGCGGAGCCATCCTCAGGATTCCACCAGCGGAGACTGACCTCGCCTCAAAATCTTGTGGCCTCTCCTCCCTGCCAATGACAAAAATAGGGCTAATCATTGCTAAACTAACATAGCTATTGCATGCTATTGCACGAATCATTTCATCCTTTCAGTGGGAATCCGGGTCCTGCCACTCTTGCCTTCTCGGGGCAGGTTGCCGTCCAACGGATGGAAGGACTCGCAACGGAGAAGGCCTGCTTTCACCATGGAACCAAAGCAATGGGGGAACTACCCAGTTGCCACTCACAGCAGTTTGTCTCATGCCTCGTCCGTCTCTTGGATCCAGAATCCTCGAGTGGTGGCCTTTTTTGCCATCATGCCTCAGCTATAAAAAGCACGGGGCTCCAAGCCGTGATCTGATCGCCATCATGGTAGTTGCGGTGGCAGAATCCAGCAGAATCCATGGGATGAATCCATATTAATCCATAGAAAATCTCCCGGTTTTTCCTCAGGTCAAAATCCTCCAAAATTTCTGGGATTTTTTTTTGGTGATGAATCCCCCAGAGTAAATTTCCACCGAGAGACGAAGCAACTGGTCGGTCTTGGCATCCATCAAGCCCTCGTCAAGGCAATGCAGGCAATGCAACTGCTTCAAAATTAGGTCATCTTAGCCCTAAAACAGCATTAAACACCATTAAACAGCGATCCCATCCATAGTAGTTTCATCCCCATCCACCATGGTGTTCTTCGGGCGGATCAAGCCAAAGGGCATGGTCCGAGCCATCGCCTCCAGTGCTGTCCAAGAACCGTTCCACCTGTGCAGATGTAGTGTTTCAAGGCAGGGAAAGTTTCGGGGAAAGTGAATACATATGTAAATATGTAATTTCATGCGTATATATCATATTTATATATATATATATATATATTGTACATACATATATATCATATATATTTGTACATACATACATTACATTACATAACATTACATTACATTACATAACATAACATAACACAACATACATAACTAACAAAAATACATACATACATATACATACATACAAACATACATACATACATTAATTACATACATACATTGATTTCATACATACATTAACTACATACATACATTAATTACATACATACATTAATTACATACATACATTAATTACATACATACATTAATTACATACATACATTAATTACATACATACATACATTAATTACATACATACATTAAT
>Ga0126342_10019189_pt1 | contig 11645 bp, 12 predicted proteins | sample Cyp1metagenome_FD_92528 | JGI IMG/M metagenome (GOLD analysis project Ga0126342, IMG submission 92528) | Coral microbial communities from Lord Howe Island, Old Settlement Bay, Australia - Cyphastrea 1 metagenome | ecosystem: Host-associated > Invertebrates > Cnidaria > Coral ... | reverse complement strand
TGGGATAGATGGGATAGATGGGATAGATGGGATAGATGGGATAGATGGGATAGATGGGATAGATGGGATAGATGGGATAGATGGGATAGATGGGATAGATGGGATAGATGGGATAGATGGGATCGATGGGATCGATGGGATCGATGGGATAGATGGGATAGCTGGGATAAATGTGATAGATGGGATAGATGGGATAAATGGGATAGATGGGATAGATAGATAGATAGATAGATAGATAGATATAAAGAAAGAAAGAAAGATAGATAGATAGATCGATAGATAGATAGATAGATAAGATCGATAAGATCGATGAGATCGATGAGATCGATCAGATAGATCAGATAGATAAGATAGATATGATAGATAAGATAGACAAGATAGATAAAACATATAAGATAGATAAGATAGACAATATAGATAAGATAGATAAGACAGACAGAAAGATAGCTAGACAGATAGATAGATAGATCGATAAGATCGATAAGATCGATAAAATCGATAAGATAGATCAGACAGACCAGATAGACCAGATAGATCAGATAGATAAGATAGATAAGATAGATAAGATAGATAAGATAGATTAGATAGATCATATAGATCAGATAGATTAGAGATTAGATAGATTAGATAGATTAGATAGATTAGATAGATTAGATAGATTAGATAGATTAGATAGATTAGATAGATTAGATAGACTAGATAGATTGGATAGATTGGATAGTTTGGATGGATAGATAGATAGATAGATACGATAGATACGAAAGATACAATAGATACGATAGATACGATAGATACGATCGATACGATCGATACGATCGACACGATCGATACGATCGATACGATGGATAAGATCGATAAGATAGATAAGATAGATAAGATACACAAGATAGATAAGATAAATAAGATAGATAAGATAGATAAGATAAATAAAATAGATAGGATAGATAGGATAGATAAGATAGATAGGATAGATAGGATAGATAGGATAGATGGGATAGATATGAGAGATAGGATAGATAGGAAGAATAGGATAGATAGGATAGATAGGATAGATAGGAAGAATAGGATAGATAGGATAGATAGGATAGATAGGTAGATAGATAGATCGATAGATCGATAGATCGATAGATCGATAGATCGATAGAAAAATAGTTAGATAGATAGATAGATAGATAAGACAGAAAAATAGATAGATAGATAGATAGATAGATAGATAAATAGATAGGTAGGTAGGTAGGTAGGTCGGTGTATATATATATATTCATAGATAGATAGATAGATAGATAGATAGATAGATAGATAGATAAGACAGAAAAATAGATAGATAGATAGATAGATAGATAGCGAGATAGAAAGCGATAGCGCTAACAATAACAATAACAAGAACAATACTGCAGAAACAACTGGCTGCAGGCTAGGGAATACCCACCGCCAGGGTTTGAAATCCTCCATGGGAACCCTGCAAAAGATGAATGACGCACAACTTGTTGTTCAACAAACCCAAGACTGTTGAAACTCCGAAGCTGACACCCAGAAGATGTGAAGCATCCTTCAACGCGTCAACTGTAATATCTTCACAGTATCCTGAACGATGTTGGTTTGAAAACAGCCAAGCCACTTCCCAAGTGTTCAATGCACATATAGGCATCATATGGGTCATATAATTAACTTCCTGCCATCAAAACCATTGCACATGCAAAGCTGAACAAACTCCTTTCTCTTCTTTGGCTTCTTTCCGCCCTGCAGAGAGACGTACTGTGTGAGATGCTCTGCCATAGCCTACCTCCTGTGAGTTGAGGCCGAGACGGCCGCACCCCCACGACTAGCTTGACTTGCTCGCGGCCTAATCTCGCAGCATTTTGTCAACATGCTGCTAGAAGGAAATCAGATCTCAAGTAATTGGGATCGCGGGTTGGGTGGACAATTTCAAACGTCTTTGAAGCCATCAACCAGTCATAGACTGGATCATACATCAGTAAATGTCATCCGTAATATCCCTCCTTTTCGGCTGGTTTAACCACCATTTCCGTTAACTAGTAAAACAATGTAAAACCTTGGTATGGACCAAAAGTGGTGTACCAAAAGAACCGCACAATAGTTGTGACATGCTTGACCCCATGTCCACAAAGTCCATCAAAATCCATCATAATGGGCTACCCTCGCGTAGTCGAACACTGGGTTTCAACCAGCATCTCCACTAGGGTCCCCAGCACGTCAGCTTCGGGAAGCGCGCCAAATGGGGGTCCCGGTGGAGGGGGTGGAGGTATCAAGCCCTGGCAGAGATTGACATCCAGAAATAGATCCAACTTGGAAACCAAGGGTTATATCATCCCTTTTCCCTCATACTTTTACAATCTTTCTATATATGAAACCATGGTTCAATAGAGTCAATAGAGGTTTTTGGCATATTTGGATATGTTTGGGACCACTTATGGATGTGCAACATTAGGGGGATGGGATTGTAATATTGAGTGGGAGATAGTGGGAGGGATTGAATGATGATAGCAATGGTATAGGATGCACTGTAGCTATCAGCCGTGGGGAATGAAATGAGCATGTTATTTTTTCCTGAAAACAAGTTAAAAAAATTGTGACAATTGTGATAGCTACTTGGACAAGTTGTTGAAGATAAATCCGAAACCTGATTTGAAGGCCATTGAACTTTTGATGTCCCCTATGTGCGCGATTTTTTTTTGGTGGTTGGTCGGTTGGCTAATGTGACATCTACAACACCACTATCAGCAAGGAACTTCATGCCACCTGTTTCTTTCAGGTAAAGAATAAAAGTGATCCACCTAGCTAAAACACCACTGGAAGTGCAACATGATCCCGAGAAAATCTGTTCCTCTTGAGAAGTTGCAATCCTCCAGGCCGGCACATCCAGGCAATAGCCAGCTTATTGAACCAGCCCCGCCCAAAAAAATAGATAAACTTAGATGATGGTTAAGATCCGCCCTTATCAGTGGTTGTTGGTTGTTAATACTCCCTACATCTCCCTACCAATGAACCTTTACTATGGGGCCTTGTGCCGCCCAAAAACATGTTGGTTTTAAAACCCATATGGCTTTGTTGCTTAATTCCATCTCTCTATTGCCATATTTACATATTCATTTCCATACATTTGTTTAACGACAAGTTATCAAGTGAAGTTGGTCGAATTCCCAAGCGTGTTCCCATCGAATCTCCGCTTTTCAGGGGGTCACCATGGGTCACCTGTCAACGATTCGTTGCCTGGAAAGGAAGTGCAGCTGGAAGCTCTGTCAATCGCACAGGTCGCGGAGCTCCAGCATCGCCTCAGCGATGGAGCTGCCATAACCGCTTCACATGCAATGAGCCCCATGAAGATACATAGAAAAGGATCATATACATCACTATTCTAGTGGGATTTTGCCAATTGATGCTTGCTTTTTGGGAGCTGCCGTTTCAAATCATATGTATAGATATAGCTATCTTTTACTATTATAGAAATGGGAAATGGATATACAAATACAAAGAGTTACACAGCCTCTATCAAAACGGCATATTACGTGTAGTTTTGACCTATCTCCATCCCATCTGCACAACCCATGCTGGCATTCACTCAGCCAGCCATCTTCATGTGACCACGTTCGACCATATGAGTGTTTCGTGAAGGTGGGGGTGCTCCAAAACCATACAACACGGTACAAAAATATCAAACCACCCATTACCACATTTCAAAACATCCCAAAACCAGTGCCAATGTACTTGCCATTGCTATGCTATACGCCTTGACTTTTCTGAAGCTCCCCAAAAAACCACTTGGCATCACCAAGACTCCGTCGCCCATGTACGGCCCGTCTCCGGAAACTGTGGACACCTGCAGCTGGCGGCTACCCTGAAGGAGTTCTGGAGCAATCTTGTGGAGATCTCCCGTATTTTCATGTGGAATCCCCCTCCGGCATCGTATCTTGCTGTTGGTGTGAAGGATTGTGAAGGCGGAGTTGAAAACGGTTGGAAAGGGCCACCACTTGCACTCTCCCGCGGCTTCGGCCCATGAAACTCTATCCCGCACGAACCAGCTGACTTTACGGTGATGATAATATTTTATCATAATATAAATATGCGTGAAATTTATGTGTATATATATATATATGCATGTATGTATGTGTATATATATATAAATATGCGCACATATTATGCACCTTATCATAACACGTATGTATCTATATAGATATAGACAACCCCCAGCATGGCGGCCCTTGCTGCGCTGCGCTTGGTGTTCCAGCCACTGGCTGCGTCCACCAGGGCCGAGTTGACACCTGGGATCAAGAGAAAAAGCTCCGCTAGCGTCAAGCTGGCCAGCAGCATGCCAGCAATATGGGAAACATATGATTATACAATATATATATATATATAATATAATATATATATATATATATATATGTTTATTTACTATATACGCATATGTGTATATATATATATTACAATCATGTACATCTAAGTATGCTATGATTAATTATATGTTGTATATAAAAATTCATTGTATATGTATACGATTATATACATGTGGAATTCATGGAAAATCCGCATTTGGAAAACTTCTCCTAGAAAATTCAGAAAACAAAACATCACCGGTGAAATCCATGCTCCATGAACCGAAGCTGGTGGTGTCATGTGGTGTCTACCTGCAAACTTAGCGTTGAACGGGTGACATTGAAGCTCCAGCATCCCCAGCAAAGGGTCCATCTCCTGCACTATGGAAAACGCTCATGTGCATGTAGCCATGGGAAATCATCTACACGTGGCTAATTTTCCATGGCGATGTCAAATTACCAAAGGGATCCAGAGGATACATAGTTCTATATAAATACCAATAAACACCCCAAACATGATAGATAAAATGTGATCCAATACCAAACATGAACTTTGGATGACTTCTTTATACGGTGTATTTAACATTGGAGCATGGTGTAAATGCGCGAGACGCAGCTCCTGCCAAAGACCCTGTTGGTACCTGAGAAATATGGGAAAGGGTGCAGCAAGACGGTGTTGTGCAAGGTCCCTTCCATTCAGCACAAGGAAAAGAGAAGCCCTAACGGTCCTACCATGTCGTACCAATCTTTAAATGGGGGGACCGGGACATGCAATTTCATGGCTCTAAGTTGAAGTCGGCTCCGAAAGCCCTGCAGAATTTCGTGGCAAGCCCTTCCCCGGCAGAGCGCGCCTGCCAGGCGGGGATGCCTGTCAGATTCAGCACGCTGCAGCAGAAAGCAAGCTTAGACACGAGCAAGAATGAATTCAGGCACAAAACAGGCAGTGGGACAACCTCAGGTAGAAACGTGCTTCACCACTTTAGACAGTCTTTGTTGCTGGAGTCAGTCCACTATCAAAATTGTCATCCATGCAGTTCAATTAAAGAATCGCCAAGAGCACCACCTATGGAAAAGTTCCTATAGGTAGCTTCCCACCTGTTGGCCCCCACGAAGAGGCTGATGCTGATTTCCAGCCACTTCCTAGGGCAAGTGACGTGGAATGCTTCCTTTCCCACTTGAAACTGGCGGTGACATCCCTGGAAATCATCCCAACAAATGCCATTCCATGCCATGCCACAGTGCATTCATTTTTTCTGGTTTGTCACCGATCAACACTAGTCATACCACCAATGACCACTCGACACTCGAAAGAGACTCAGTTTCTCAAACTCAGAGCCGCCCAAGATCAGACTCTTGAGGATCAGATCCCAGTCATTTCGTTCAAAGTCCCAGCAGATGTTCCAGTCCCCGTCGTCACCATCATCTTCAGCCTCTGGCCCATAGGGGTCACAGATGGATGCTGGAAACAACGCACGTTGTGTCAGAAACTGGTGATTGAGCGACCGACCGTGGCACGAAGGGCCAAACTCAAAAGGACTCTTGAGCATTCCAACACTTTCCCCAATGGCCCAGTAGTAAATACCCCGCTAGAAACCGTGGCTAGGTTCGATCTATTCATTTTGGGGCCCATGGGGGTATTCAGGGTTACGATGGCTATGGGTTCAATCCTGAGGCACTGGCCGTCAAATCCTCAGAGTCGCAAGTGCAAGGGGTGAATCTTCAGGTGGAATGGCCAATTCATAGCTATGAAAAACGAAAAGTCTAACCGGAAAGTCAAAACGCTATCTGAAGAAGTACCGTTTCATAATTTTACATAGCTATGGAAGATCAACATTTTATAGGCAAGTCATCCATGGGTCACTTTTCCATAGCTATGCTGAATTACTGGAGGTTGCCGAAATGGAAAATCCAAGATCTCCAGCCAAGGGACGATTGCAATACCAGCACCTCAGCAACGGAATAGTGATGGCCAAATGTCAACTGTGAAAGAGACATGTGCTTTTCAGCTGTAAGTTCTATAAATGCAACAAGATGCATTGTTCATCACGCATCAGTTCGACCTTTTTTTTTCTTATTTATGCATTGTTTATGTTTATTATATATATATCCTGCCTGTTATTCGCAGCATGCTCCCTTCACAAGTGAGCAATAAAACAACAAGCAAAATGTGAGTGTCTCAGCTATTGCAGTATGCTATTGTCTCATATCTGGTGTGCACTCATGTGTCAGAATTTTGCCAAACTCTCTTCAACACTGAGTGTCGCTCCCTTCTGCCACCAGTGGGTACGGTACACAGGTGGATTCTACGCTGATTGAGCACCAGGTGCAAAGTAGTTGACTTTAAGAATGCAAAACGATGATTCATCACATTTCATGACGATAGTGAGGCAACCTCGCTAAGAATCACAATTTCTCAAATCATTTAAAATCATGGATATCAACTCACAAAGCTTCTGATGCGTATGAGAATCACATGCTGGATCTACATGAGCCATGATCAAAACCCTCTGGCCCTCTGTCATCCCTTTAAATTCGTTGTTGAATGATGTTGAATGGAGATTCCAATGCTCGATGATGATAATCCCCCTGCGTATCAAATAGCACCATCCCCTACAATTGACATCAATTGACAATAACCCGATAACCAATCAACAGGGCTTTCGGCCACTGCTGCCATCGTAGCGCTGACCTGTGATTGTTGTGCCCGGCACTTTGGGCATTTCGCTCCATCTCCGAGGCTTGGCTGCTTTCGAATTTGGCCTCGCCGAGTGCGGCTCGCGGCTCGACATGTGGTGTCTGGGAATGCCATTGGCTCATGGTATACTCTGCTGGGGACTATGTTCTCCATTGAAAACGACAATAATGTTTTTTTCCATATTGAACCAAGTATAGAATTCAAGTCTTAAACTATGTGCCCATCCAAGGTTTTGGCGGTTTTTCTTGAAGGTTCCACAGTGACAAAACTCAAGCAACATTGATGAACCTTTGCGAACCTGGAGGTTCATCATTGATGATCCTGGATAATTAATTATATTGACTAACTGATCCTGTCTACTCATGTACCGGAGATCTTTATTCATATGCATCTGCAAATGCCCAACATAATTGCAAAGAATATTGATTTGCTAGTTTCTGGTTTGATCGTAGTTATCCTATATACTACAATTCGATTACTGTGTCACCATGTAATTTGCTATCCTGTTAAAGCAAAACCCATCAAAAGCTGCAACAATCAACCTGCCTATTTGGGATGGCTCGTCCAACCCATTTCTGGTAAAAGTGGGCGTAGGTATCCCCATCACTGGTCTCCAACATTGGGAAGGTGGGTTTGCTGAAATTCGGGTCCAAAATCACTGCTTAATCATCATGTTTACTCATTTTCCCCATGAAAATGGCCATAACTTAGGGGTAAACCACTTTCAGAGACACCCAAGTCCCCCAACGCCCCCCAACTCCATTGTTCTTTGGTAAGCTACTGCAAAAAATCATCTAGCTCAGGGTTTAATCGGTTTCATCCACCTGATAGCAGTGGGTCATAAATGTCCTAATTGAACCTCACGCAACTATTCCGGACATAATCGCCAACAAATACTGGAAAGTGATGTTCAAGATCCCCCAACCAAATATGGACATTTACATGCATTTACCATCATTTACCATCATTTACAATCATTTACCATCATTTACCAACCCCTGGATTCCATCCCCGAAGTGTTACTAATCCAATAACTAATCCAGAAATGGACATCAATCACATAAGGGAAGTTTAAGTCCCAAGAAATGGACATTTACCAACTTACCAGCCCCTGGATAATCCCCCAAGTTACTAATCCAAGTTATGAGTGGATAATCCAGCAAGTTACTAATCCAGGACCAAAGTTAGTAGATAATCCCCCTGGTCTTTGGATTAGTAACTTGGGGATTTCGATTCTCAAAATCCCCCAAGTTACTAATCCAATCACCAGCCAAGTTACTTCCCCTCTACACCAAGCTGAGTGGCATCTGAGGCCCGCAAGGAGTGCAGCTCCGCCACCATGCTCTGCATCTCCTTCTGGCTGACCTGGCTGGATCTTGGCCAACAGCGGTTGTATAACTGGCTCCTAAACTATAATATGGATCTATATCGACTAGTATAGTTGGTAGATGTTAGTAGTAAACTATATAGCATAGCTAGTTAAACTACTAGTGCACTAAACTATAGTTAGTGGGTTGATAATGTTAATCAACCAACAAACATCACAAGGGGGCACCACCTTGTGGATTCTACCTTAAAACAGTCTTAAAACCACATCTGATGATTGAGCCAGCACCACCGAAAAATACGTGGAAAGTAATTGGAGATAATAATCTTATTTCTAGGGATGAAAACCAACAAGTTTGAAACCAGCAGCCGGAAAACAGTTAATTACCATGCATCACCATTAGACTTACTGCAAGACTTCCACCAAACTACGAACATAGCATGGAAGAACTTTTTTTGGTGGCGAAGCGCGTCTATAGCCTATTAGCGTTGACTTAGAGATATGCCCAGTTAAAAAATCATTGTGCACATGGAACTATGGGATGTTTGACATAGGCTTTGATGGTGGTGACATGCTTCCACACCCGTAAGTTGTCAAAGCACACAGCACCGCAACGGATTTTTTCGGCACTTGCTTAGCAAAGCCATGTGACTGGTCCGCTATCCCTCTCAAGCGGATGAGTGCTGAGCACCGTTCGGTGCGCAGTGTGAGCAAATTGCTGAATATTGGTTCTAGAATCTTCATTTAGTTATCTTATGTTACCTTTAATCATCTTTATTTGTACATGTTTCAGATTTTATCATTTCTAATTTCTACTGTGCATTGATGTCCTCATTTCTTCTCTGGCTCTCAACTGCAAGCGCCTCCGTAACGTCAGGGGTCGCCCCCTCAGTCCAATTCAAGGGGCTCCCAGGCAGATTCCAACTGCAAAGCGGTCATGCTGAACACATCCACCGTTTCGTCGGTTTCCTGATGCGCTGGTAGATTGTAGACGATGTCCGGAAAGCCAACCCGCTGGACCAACACCTGATACTCCACCGGGTCGCCAGCAAATAAGTGCACCTGTAACACATAGGTCTTGTCCGAGGGCTGCTGAACAAAAACATTTTGCTCGGATCTCATGTGCTTGGGGCCCAGGTGATCCTTGCAATGGTGAGTGGACCCCGGTCCAAGAACAGCCCAAAAACATTTACGGAGGCTTGAAGCCTCAAGGGTAGTTAGTATGCTATATATATATAAATTGCTGTACAGTAAAAACACACATATATATATATTACACACACACTGTAAAATCTAGGGGAACATATTCAATCCTTGGGACTCATACCTCCAAAGCATAATGCACTATGTAGAACAGGTTCGTCAGCAATTTTGATCAATTTTGACAAATTTTCGGAAACTCTGTCTCAAACTGGGGCGAGAAACCACATCCATCTCCACTCTGCAAGGCTTGGATTTCTGGATCCGCACCGTTTGATTCTCAACTCCTAGCAGCAAATCCCCCGGCTGCAGTTGGATGTTGTCACGTGCGCAGGCTTGATCCAAGGGCCCATCCTTGGTGATGCTCCGGATGCACCGGGCACCAGCATCATCAGCAGCTGCCAAGTCAACTCCTAAGGCTTCCTGGTGGTCACTGCTTTCGGGCACGGCCTCCAGACCCTCCAGAGTTAGTTGAAGCTGCTCCAAGCAATTGCAGCATTTATTTTGGTGATGCACTACACCTTCGCACTCAGGGCACGAGAGGTACAAATCCAAGTCGGACCTGCCATCGTCACCGTACCAGGACAGCAACACTCTGAAGTTTGAAATTGTAACGCCTCCCATGTCGTGGACAGAAAGATTTGACATGGTCATTCGGCTTCGTGCTCTCACATCAATCTTGGGAGTGATGTTGTTGTCACTCTCGATCTGATAGAAGCTCCATGGCAGCTTCTCGCGGGAATCCCAGGTAATGACAAGGATGCTGCAGAGATTTCGAATGGTGTTCTTGAGATCCTGGAAGCCTTTCTGGGCATTTCGGTCCAACATTTTGGCGCATTCGATCACGGACTCCACTGACCAAGCCTGGCTGATGCGTCTCAGCATTGAGCGATTGTCCGCACTGCTTTCCTCAGAACCCACTTTCTTTCAATCTAGGGCCACGGGGGTCTACAATCTTGGCAAGTGGTGTTTTTTCAAACAAAATCTAAATGGATCTGAATGGTGATTTCAACCATGCAATCACTAGTCAACGAGGATCATCGCAATATGGTCGGAAATTCAATACATGAAACCACAAACCAGAAAAAATATTGTAACCACTTACAATCACATGTTACTGTGGATGGAAGAAATCCTGCACCAGTTGCTAACTATTGGGAGTCCTATGAAACACTGTAAATAATGGTAGCGATTGGTAACTGTGAAAGCTATCCTAACCGATAGCGAAGCGCAATCAAACGTACTTGATCCCAAACCATATCAGTGCTGATCTCTTGGTACACCTAGGGCATTGACAGAACAAACATCTTGGAGCTCACCAAAGAAAACCAGCTGACCAGCTGGAACTTTACAGCACGCCCCCACACATTGCGGAAAACACAATGAGACATGCACGAACACAAACACACACACACCCACACACACGCACACGCGCACACGCACACGCACACGCACACACACACACACGCACACATAGGACATACAGATTAAAATAAACATACGTAGTTAATAATCATAGAATATATTAGAATATCATATATAATTATAAGTCATATATATATATATATATATCAATTGAAACATGCGTATATTCTTTGCGCAAAAATTATCAGTGCATCTTCAAACATGCTGCCAGGATGTTCATCCAAGTTCCTTGTGAATCAAACTTTGCGCCGCCTCACGAGCACCGTAGAAAGCTGCCACCTTCCTCGGAGACTTCCTATGACCACCCTCCCCGTGAAAGCAACAACAACAACAACAAGAACAAGAACAACAACAAGAACAAGAACAAGAACAAGAACAACAACAATAACAAAAACAAGAACAAAAACAATAACAAGAACAAGAACAAGAAGAAGAAGAAGAACAACAACAACACCAACACCAACACCAACAACACCAACACCACCACCACCACCAACAACAACAACACCAACAACAACACCAACAACAACACCAACACCAACAACAACAACACCAACACCAACAACAACAACACCAACAACACCAACAACACCAACAACACCAACAACACCAACAACACCAACAACACCAACAACACCAACAACACCAACAACACCAACAACAC
>Ga0126342_10019188_pt1 | contig 11645 bp, 9 predicted proteins | sample Cyp1metagenome_FD_92528 | JGI IMG/M metagenome (GOLD analysis project Ga0126342, IMG submission 92528) | Coral microbial communities from Lord Howe Island, Old Settlement Bay, Australia - Cyphastrea 1 metagenome | ecosystem: Host-associated > Invertebrates > Cnidaria > Coral ... | reverse complement strand
CTCATATATATCATATATATCATATATATATATACCATATATATCATTTATATATATATATATTATATGTATCATATATATATATATATATATATCATATTTATCATATATACCATATATACCATTTATTTATATATATATATATCATATATATCATGAATCATATTTACCATAATTGTCACATATTATGTATATATATATATATATATATATTTATTTATTTATGTACTTCATAAATATCATATATCATATTTATCATAATTGTCACATATTATGTGTATATATATATATATCATATTTATGTCATATATGATATTTACATATTATATATATATATATTATACACATACTTTTTCAATTCCCACCATTTGGGTCTGTTCAAGTCATACAATACCCCCCCACCTGAATTTCCAAGGGCTCTTCAAAGGTCGGAAAGTCCCAATCCTCGAGAGGACATGACCTTGTTTGACCCAGGAGTTTTAACCTAACCAGAACGAGTAAAATCATTTAAAACATCATGAAACATGACCATGAACCATTTCATACCATATCTATACGAAACTGGGACACATATGTATGTTCTTGATTCCCAGTGTCATCTTAGTTCGTATGAAACATGAAACGTATATCAAACATGACCTTTTTAGTTCATCTGTAGTTCCCAGTTTGATATGTTGCAAGTCATCTCCCCACACAAAGTGCTTTACCTTCCCTCTGGAACTCAGACAATGAAAAATCACCCAGCAGTTTCACTACCAAAGACAAGAAAGTTTCACATTGTCCAATGATAGCAATTTCAAGCAAGTAACTGGTTGTAGTATAGTAACCTCCCCAAAGCTACAAAACATAATTTACCAATATTCTAGTAGGACTTGACCATTCTTTTATGGCGGGTGTGTTCAAAACCCTGATTGGACCTCCAACATTCTCCAGGTTCGGTCCTGCACGGTCACCAGGAGGTCAACGAAGACTAAGACACCAGCGCAAATGCTGCGTGTCACCTGCCATGGATTCAAAGCATCAGATGCCCAGAGAACATTGGTTTGGATGTCCATGGCCATGCTAGCGCAAATATGGTGATGAGAAAGTACATATGTATGTATGTGTATATTTGCGTATTTGGTGTGCATATATATATATGTGTGTGTGTATACTATCAAATTATGGGCGTGATATGTCTTAAACAATGACAACTATTAATGGGGTTCATTAAGGCAATCCTTGATTTCTGCCACGAGACATGTCATTTTATGATCCGCATTTTTAATTTTTGTGTGTGCTTGTTCTTGTGAATTATACACTATCATAATTCCATTTTGGTTTTGTTGTTTTGTTCAAACTGATATTTCATGGTTATGTTGCATAGCAAACAATATTGTAGACCGTTTTTCTCCGTCGGACAATTTCTTAAACTGACATCTGGATTGAAACTGAAACGGGCTTAACACACCCATGCAACATTTTCAGTAGTTTGAAACAACCATGTGTACCCAATTTCCGCCATGTTCAATTTTTTGTGGCTTTCATTCCACACATGCCCAACGACTTTGGCACTTTTTATGATTTTTTACAAACTCTGTCGAAATCCCAACATTAGATTCGGATGTCCATCGATGGAATGTGTGAGAAATGTGCGAGTCACAAAACAAGTTTTTTTCGCCCAATCAAAATGTCGAAACTCTCCCCTGGGAACCGTGCTGGGCGCCTGATAACGGAAACTTCATTTGTACCCATGTGCTAAAAAAATTAAATCCACAACATCACCCCGGCACCAAAACAAACCAGTTGATCGCATTGCTACGCTTATGCATCAGCTCCTAGATGGGCCCATAACTTGGCATCCCCAGGCGCCAAGGTCCCCCAATCATCCCCGATGCCCTAGCGCCTCATCCGAACCACCAAAGATCACAGGCGCCGAAATTTGGTCCTGAAACCAGCCGCTTTGGGGCTGGGAAACAAACATTGCAATGATGGGCAAACTTCAAGTTTTACCTGGTTCATGTGGGAGGCCACTGTGATGGTGAAGACATGCGTGTTATGTGGGCCAACAAAACTGAACCAACAAATACAATGGTGTGGTTCTTTTGAGTGGGCAAAGCAATGTTTTTCTTCGCGGCCAATCTGCAGATTGGCCAATTTCCAAAATTCATGCTACGAACGATCTACATATGTATGCGGTATGCGCCTATCTCTGCTCACCTATGTGTCTATATACCTACCTGTCTATCTACCCCCAAATTGGGCAGAAAATGGTTGTCGCTTTGCGCCTGAAGTTTTGGCGCGATGGGGCGCGCTCTTGTCGTTTCTTTGTGCTCCATGCTGGCCATTAACCGCCGCCTCCCCAATCCAGCAGTTGCCATCTGCGCTGCCCCTTGACATCTGCCATCGTGCTCTCCTCCTTTCGTCCTTGTTCCTTCCAGATGTTGCCGGCAACAGGTGAATGTCAATGGAACCCTATGTTGAGGTGTTCCGGAACCTTGGAACGCGGAACCTTGCCGGAACCTACTTGCGTGCAATTCGTCAACTTTGTTGTCATGTCCGGAGTCCAACGATAGAATAGGCTGTTGGCTGTTCAGTTGGGGAAATCTCTGTTGAAGATCAATGGCTACTGAATATCTCAGCATTTTTTTAGTCACACTCCAAGCGCAGTCTCTATGCAAACTGTGCATGCCACAAATGATCTCCATCTAATATGGGTAAAACAATAATAAACCACCCATTTGGAAATGGATAATACCACCTATAAAAATGGTGATTTGAGGCATGGTTATGGCATTGTTTACCCGCATGATAAGGAATGAAACAACATGTTTATTTTAGAGCACAGTCTTCTGTTTTCAGAACAAGCACTGTTCATATATTCCTGGCTTCAAATGATCCTTCTTTCCCTGTTCGCACTATTCCTATCTATTACTCATGATGTGAACATTTCGCCTCTGGTAATTCAACATAGCTATGGAAAATCAGAAAATGATCACCATCTTCGGAGGAACATGAAACATACTCAGGCTACCATCCCATGGGAGAATTCTTCTCGACCAGCTGGAGGACACTTTTAGACTCCAAGATACGCGGTGGTTCGTTTCGGTCTCTATGATGGTGATAACACTTTTTTTGGCATAGTATGAAGTGGTGATTAGTGAAATAGTGATTAAAAATGCCATATTTGGCATCATGTGTATAGCGGCATTAAGTATGAATAGTGGCATAGTATCATGTGGCATGTTTATGTTTAATTTCCAGACATCATATGACATAATGATGTCCAAATCGTCAAGGGAACATTTCATGATAATGGAATCCATGCCTGTCAATACCGGTGGGCCAACGCATTTTCTTTGGGGAGTCCCACGCATTTAAGTTGAGTGCTCCGGGGCCAAGAATCACAGTAACAAAAGGATGATCATTTGGAATATGTGCATTCTGACCTTTAAATGCAACAATCCAGCTGTCCTTTGGAATGTAACATGGCAAACAGGGAAATCAAATCCTCAAATTCAATGGAAAGTCATCAACTGAAATGGACTCCAAAAACCTGATGATTTGGGTGTGTCTAAAAATAAGCTAATTACCCCAAATCGAGTAGTTTATCAATGTTAATTTCTCAGTGTTTTCCCATTGAACGGCTATACTTTGCTGCACCCCATTTTCAAACAAACCAAATCCATGATTCATTGATCAAATTATATGAACTCCATTTCACTCCCACTATATCCTGATTTTCTGCGTGATTTTACACCCCCGTTCTTGCTGATCAAATTCCACTAAGCATCGTCTAACTGACTCATGTCTGATAAAGTTGTATCGATCACCGCCGCGGTGAGATAAAGCACCCACACTTCAACGCTTTCTTCGGGTGTGTTTGGGTCGGCGCTGGGTTGAAGAATCTTAGCAAATCATTGCAATTCCTGAAGTGGAAATGTCAATGGATTGGTTTAATCGAAAATCTACAGGAAACCCATGGGTTTTACCTTCAGATACAGAGCTTTCCTGCAGATGTTCCATGAAACCCTGGGAAAATAGCAGTCTGGGGGATGATCCAAACCTTAATTCTTAGGCGTCATTCTCGGATTTTCGGGCGAGGTTGTTATCTTTGTGCCCACATAGAATCCGCAAATCCAATACTGCACATATTACCAGGGTTCCTGACGGGAGTTGCTTATGATATGTTGGAACGGATGAATTTCAAGTCCGCAGCACTTGCGATTCTAGTACCATCACAAACCCAGCATGCCATAGCCAGTTCCAAAGTCCAGCATGCCATAGCCAGTTCCAAAGTTGGGTGAATCTCCAAATTTTCTAAGATGGCATAGAAACCCTCAAAAAGATGCCGATATCCATAAGGTGGATACTGGATCACAGCACCCTGACACATGAACTATGCTAAACTGTCGGCGATTTTCCATCGTTCAGAAAATCTGACAAAAAACACCTGCGTTTCTTCGGGATGTTCGGGGTGCAGTGTCCCAGAAAAAATCGGATCTACCTTCTGGCAATGTTTGCCATAGCTATGAACAATGGCCCACTTATAGATGATTTTCCGAAATAAATGGAGGATGTGAGAAATTCCCATCTTGGATTCCCCGAGGGTACACCCGCCAAATCGGTTGTATCAATATTCCAAAGGTGTTCTATAGTTGAATTAAAAAAAAAAAAACACCCCGCCCTGCGTAGAATCGGGACAAATTCTCTTCAAAAATTCTTCTACTTGGATATGCATCCGAGCTAGTAAGTTAAGTGCTTTATAAGCCCTATATGGGTATAAGTCAAAACCCTGGTGCCCTTCTCTTCACCCAAAAATAAATCAAAATAGCAGTTGTGGATCTTCATCACCCCAAATACAAAAATATATAGGTTTTAACCCATAGAATATCAGCTCCAAAAAAACACTGGGCTATTTCATACCGTCATCCACGAGATCCATGCCTGGCAGGGCATTTCCAGATCATCCATGCAGTTTTGCGAAAGAAAAGTCACAGATCATATGTGTGGCCAATCTATATATATATATCCACTGAAACAGTTGGATTTTGTTACTTGCTTTAAAAACAAAAAATGCGAAAAAAAGGAAAAAGGAAAAATCCCTTCACCAAAGTTTCCTCCAAGTTCGGGCCACCCGTCCTGATTGGGCCCTGTGAGAAAAACAAGCCACACAATGGGCACAGCGCCACAAATAAAGCATGACCAGGCCTAGAAATTCAGGAGATGCTGGGAGAAAGGGAAGCATTTGACCACTACGATGCTGGGAATTTTCATCCTATCCCCCTAATGCTACACAACCCCATGGTATGGTCCCAGTCAGATGTGCTTTCATCGTCTACCTTTTCACCAGGTTTTATGGAGGATGTTTTTCATGGTTTATGGGATCAAAAAAAAAAAGGATAAACATTGACCAACAACTTTGTGCATCCATCAGAAAGGTACATTTACTACTGGCTGAATTACCATCTGGTTATTTAACATAGCCATGGAAAATCTCCATTTTATAGCTAGGTAAACCATCTATTTCTATGGGCCATGGCTTCCATGGCAATGTTAGTCATAACCAGAGGGTACAATAACCCACTAACCTGAAAATAGCTCTTATCTACTGGCAGCATCATTCCAGTGACGGAATATGCTCTGTGAGGATCACTGGACTTCCACCCTTCGGAACGGCCTGGAAAAGAGAAACCATCGATCCATCACTTGATTGCGGCTCAAAATGAGGTGCAAACAGATGCAAACACTCCTTTTGGGCCCTAACATCTTGACATCTGTGGTCACTTTTGATGCATTCTTGATGTCATTTGCTTCCCCGGCAAGAATTCTTCGTAATTAGGGATAAATCAATCACGTCTAGCTATTCCAGAGCCTGACCCATCCCCTAAAACTAATCAGTACAAAAGATATGTATTGATTCATTGTAACCAGAATAGTTCGGCTATTTTGGGATACTGTAGTTTTTTTTTTTCGATGTCGCGACCTCACGTCGCGACATCACTTGTCGATGCGTGTATATATATATGAATATATACCTAGTACAAAATTATCATTGCCGTAATCTCTATATCTGTATATGTATATGTGTATATATGTTATACATTGTTATACATATACATATACATATACATATATATATATATATACGTACGTTATATAGGATGTATACCTCATTCTAAATGACAATCATGATCTCCCCATGTTTGATGCACCCAATCTCCAGACAGGTCGCGAAGACCACGCGAACCCATCCCTGAAAGCTCCTCGAGAGGAGAATCCCAAGGATTCTAAGCAACAGGAAAAAAAAAGGGCATTGCTCGGCAAAACTGGGAGTTCACATGAGTTAACCATGCTTAATGGTCATCAATCCGCTTTTGAGATTTGCAAAAACCCCTCAATTCGAAAATTCATTGATGAATTCATCGTTGGCCATCAATCCATTTTCACACGGCTATGAATGAATACCCATGAGATCAATTGCCATTTCAGGAACTTAAATTGGAGGTACTTATCATATATAAGGCTTATTTTTGAGGCCTAAATTTCAGGGAATATCCCCAGAAAATATGACCAAACATATAGTACTAACGTACCTCCATGGTTCGGATCCTGAAATTCCCATTGGAACATGTTTCTTGGTAACTTCATCACGGGGTGAGCGTCACCATATCCGGTTGAAAATCCGGATAATCCACCCATTTTTTAACAGATGGTATCATGGTAACAGAAAAATCGGGATATCAACGGGATTCACACACGTGAAGCCTATGGTAACTTAACATAACTATATATAATTATATATATATATGTAAAATAATCATATTATAATCGGTAAATCTCAAACTCAATGGACCGTGTTCAGCCATTTTCTATAGCAAGCTATGTTAAGTTATCAGGGCTATCCAGAGGGTAGTAACTAGTAACCCTGGTGATCGTAAGTCACCGATTTTTTATGGATTATGCCAAAAAGACATCATCATAAATCGGCTACAACTGCGATTACTAAGCAGTTACTAAGTAGGATGATCTTCCAAGTAGTACCCAAAGAATACTTGGGGGTGCAGCTTGGAGAAAAAATGGTTGCAACCATGGTGCGTTCACCTCCATAACGTGGGAGATCCGGCCCCTTTTTGACTATTGGTGAAATGATATACAATATCCATATATATCCACTAAGTTCACTGGGGAACCCATCAAGTATGGGTCCCTCAAATAAAGAGCTTCAGTATTTTCCAGCCAGGGTTGCTGGCTTCTTGGAATTCCTTACTCTTGAGGGATTGTTGAAAAAGATTCCCATCTCTTCGCATTATCCACCAGACATACCCCGCCCGGAGTCCAGATTTTTCACCAACAATGCCCCAGCAGGGACGATGGAAAATCTGGTGGTGTTCTAACATGGCAATCCGTCGTCGCCATGGGTTTCAATGCTAAGTCATGGTCATCCATGGCCAGGATGGTGACTGGGGATAAACCCCCGTCCTGATCCAGATGGCTTTGATGCTGGGCACGAAGTTGGGATATCTCATTTCATCCTGCGACACACACGACTTGGAACAAGCCTGACATACAGGGTTTGGGGGGTTTGGAACACTTCAATACTTCAGAAGGTGAAAAAAATAGTGAGTTTCATCCAGGTCTTGTTTTCAAAGACACCTGGAGATGGCTCAGATTTGGCCCTTTTTGCTCCCCTTTTTTCATGGTGTTTGGCCTCCATAGCAAAATCCCTGTTGAATGGCCACCTGAGTCTGGGCATTCACAAAATTAGAGACTTCCCGGTGCATCCTTCGACCGCGGATAAGACCATCACGGGGATAAACGACCCATTTGACCAACTGAAAAAAAACGGTGACCCCGTTTCAAAAAAAAAGTGGTTGAGTTCATTCAGGGTGAAGCTCAACCAGCAACTTTAACTAATCATAAGGGCTAAAAAAAACAGCTATCAGGGGGGTTACGGAACTGGTTTCAATCCTGCCCAGCTTGTCCTTCCCATAGTTTGGAACCCGGAAAGTGGCCAAAAGTGGTATTCCATAGGGATTTCAGGAAGATGTCATGGAATTTCATAGGGGATTTCATGGGATGTGAATGGGCTTAGCTAGAACTATTGATAACTATTGCACCCCCCCAAAAGTCCTGGCATGGTGATCACCTCCATGAGTTGGGATATTATTACCCTCTGGGAAACTAACGTAGCTATTGAAAATGGCCATTTATTGTGAGCTTTCCCATTGAAAAATTGTGATTTTCCATAGTTATGCTAGTTTACCAGAGGGTACCATATTCGCAAACGCTAATATCCATCCGTTCACCAGCGATTTGGAAAGGGTACCGTTTAAGGGTAGAGTAGCTTACGACTCGCCTGCAAACACACGTCCAGCACGGTGAGGATGGTCAACATATCCACCAGCAAGGACAAGGCCTGTCTGTCTTCGAGTCACAGGTATGGAGAACATGGGATTGAACATGCAATGGATATTAACTGGTGATGTGCTTTCTACAATGGTAGAACTTACAATATGGGGATAATATATATATATATACAAAAATAGATCTTACAATATCTTACAATGGATATACTGGGGATGTGGCTGTTGGATGCCTTTCTTTTTCTTTGGTCCTTTGATCTTTCTGACGTTTGGATGGGCTCCTCCAAGAGATTCAGCAAATCCGCGGGAAAGGGGTGGAACCCCCAGCAACTTGCAATAAATCATTGTTTCTCTATGGTAATGAAGAATCCCTATACAACATGGGTTGTTTTGGGAAACCACTTAACTCTGGTTGTTCGGGGTTCCAGAGTACCAGATGTATATATGTTAGAAATTAGAAGGGACATCGAACCTGGTTTGCTAGACTAAGGCCCAAGCTTGAGACACAAAAAATCGAGACCTGGCAGGACCACGTGTACCTGCCAAAGAACCTCTAGAATTGAACAGTGCCATTGTAACCCTTGCTATCCCCTCTATACTGCTTCCTCCAAGAGGTTCCCATACGGGACACTTATACTCCCCATTCGACCAGTTTCAACAACCCCATGTTCACCAAACTTCAACAAAAAACATCACTCACGGATTACATCAATGACACTACCAATCCCTACCCCCCTAGTTTGGTGTTTAACCCCATTGTTGGTGGTTTGCGATGTTTGGATCTGCATATTTCACAATAAAAACCACCAGGAATCAACTGCTCCCTGCCCGATAAATATCGCTATCTCAACGGGCGATGACCAGATTTCCACAACTTGGGGTATGGAGAGCACTACTCCACATGCTGTTTTGTAGAAAATCATCACAAAACATCAAAAAAATGTTCAGAAAAATGGTTCTGAAACCGTAAATAGCAGCATGTTTGATTGCTTTTTGAACCAAAATCGCAATGGCTACCGACTGATCATTCTCAAGGTGATACGGACCAAATAGTCCCACCACGGCGCTACTTACCGCTATGATGACTGCCCTCTGGTAAACCAACAGTTTGCTATTGAAAAGGCCCATTTATATCCATAGAAATAGTTGATTTACCGATTTACCTATTAAAGTTGTGTTTTTCCATGGTGTTTTGTATGTTTTTGTATGTTTACCATGAGGGTACCTAAATTCCTCCATTGGCTACTTGTGACCGTCGCAGGCCTGCCAACATTGGTTGACATGGCGATACTGCTCCGTCTGCGCACCGAAGATCAGGAAACTCAGCAGCGAAGGGAAGCCATATTGAATATCCCCAAGAGCCAGAAAGAAATTGACAAATACGCAACAAGTGTGTATAATATATATATATATATATATTGATTTCAGGAAAAATCTGCACGACACCTTGGCACCTTGACATCTCAATGTATGGTTTTCCTGCAGATCTTCCACCAATTCGGGAATTAAATATGTTTTTAATGTAGGATGTATGTTTGAAATATTCCAACAGGGTTTCTGTTTTGACATCTCAATGTATGGTCGGATCCAAATATGTTTTTCCACAGTCCTGATCTAAGTGGTCTTCGATGACCGATAAAGTTGCACTCAGTAACTGGGCTTGCAATTACCGCTTCTCACTATATAGCAATCCCAAAAAGAGCCGAACAGTGTTTCCAAGATGGTAGTTCGATGATATGGAGGTGTCCTAGGAAAGACCCCAAATCATCCATTTTTGTTTCGGATTTTTCCTAACAAAAACCATCCAGCTATTGGGTACCCCATGACTATGGAAACCTCCATATGTACATCATACGTCCAGGTTAGCATCTTTTGGGTGGGGGGTAGTTCGAAACCCTGAGATTTTGATCACCAGCCAATATTGAAAAAATCATCGGTGCAACAACTGAATATCAGCATGGCTCAAAGCTGAAAACCTGCTGTTTGATCCAATGTCTCTGTCATCTGCCCAGAAGTGGTCACTTGTTAACCGTAATTTTACTGGTGACTTACTGCGGATTTTATGGTGACTTTTTGGGAATTAATTGGGGATTGAATCAGACTTAATGGGATTTGATCGGATTTAACGGGTTTTTATCGGATGTGATTCGATATGATGGGGATATGATATAATAGGCCCGGGATATTATCCAACACTTATTCGAGTTGGCTGGGGTATCGTTGGCCAAACAATCGGGAAAGTGATGATTAAGCCATGGATCGGTATCCTATTGAGAAATTTACTTTTTAGATGCGCTTCCCGAAACCGGGGACTTGCACTTTGCACTTGCTGGGGTGTTTCATTGGGTCACTTGTAAACAAGAACTACGCCCATCAATAAACGGGTGTTTTTGTTGCAACCCCTTGAAACATATTTCTCTTTATCCGTCAGCAACAGGAGTGTCTACAACCCTGCCGCCCATCCCTGAAAAACATTACAATTACAATAGTCATTGGGGATCATCATCCCAAACATGCTTGAAAGTAAAAACATACTTGAAACCAGCAACCAGAAAAAGTATTGGTATGTATTGCATGGTATCTTTCTCTCACATGGCGGCACGCATCCAATCTGTCCTGCTCATCCCTCGATTTGAGAATAACCAACCCCATATGATGTTTTTTGGGCCCAATGGAAGTGTTTCGTCATCGTAGGTCATGAATATTCCTGGCTACCTCAGCTCACTCTCAAAATTGGAAACACCCCACCCCACATTTTCAGCACAGCTGGGGCAACAATTCTTCGAAAAATCGCGAGGTATTCATCAGTCATGACGGTGCTCAATGGTTCATGAGCGCCCATGGCCGTGGCAGCTGGCTCATGACCAAAGTTCGTCCTTCACTTCAATCCATGGTAAACAAACATGACGTTGAATAAATATCATGTTTGTAGGCTGATTGCCTATTAGAGAAATTGTGATGTGTTGTGTGTCATTGCTGTCTTGGATCTTTAGATGGCAAACAAACACAAGCCATCGGCAAGGTGTACCCATCAAATGTATATATATATACACATATATATATGATGCAGCCCTCCCAGGTCCCCCCCCCTCCCCCCCCAATGGGTATGAGTATACAGGAGCTATGTTCCCCGCCCCCCCGTGTGGGTGGGTAGTAGTGGTAGTAGTGGTAGTAGTGGTAGTAGTGGTAGTGGTAGTAGTGGTAGTAGTGGTAGTAGTGGTAGTAGTGGTAGTAGTGGTAGTAGTGGTAGTAGTGGTAGTAGTGGTAGTAGTGGTAGTAGTGGTAGTAGTGGTAGTAGTG
>Ga0126342_10019187_pt1 | contig 11645 bp, 12 predicted proteins | sample Cyp1metagenome_FD_92528 | JGI IMG/M metagenome (GOLD analysis project Ga0126342, IMG submission 92528) | Coral microbial communities from Lord Howe Island, Old Settlement Bay, Australia - Cyphastrea 1 metagenome | ecosystem: Host-associated > Invertebrates > Cnidaria > Coral ... | reverse complement strand
TTTTCCTCAGGTCTGCAAAGAGCTGAAACGGTAAGGCAGGTCTTAAAGACCTCGCCCTGGTAAATGGGCAGCCTTGCCGTAACCGGCTCACCTGAGGGGGGTGTATTTGCATCCCATGTAAAAACATAGCTGTAACCATAGCATGCTTACTAGCATTGCGGCTCGAGTAAAAAGGCGCTTGACCGCTAGCTTAACGGTTGTATTTGTCCCCTGTTTTAGGTTTATCAGTCCATTTGGGTGTAATAGGAATTACCACTGCTGAAACCTGAAAATACATATTCAACTGTGTCTTGGGAATCTTGGGACAGGTTTCTTTCTTGTTGCGTTTCGTGTCGATTCCCGAGGGGGATTCCCGAGGGGGATTCCCTCGGGCCGTGTCGATTCGAGGTGAAGGCATGGCCTGGAGAACCGTTTTGACGATTTGCTTTGACCAGATGAAGATGCCTGGCACATTTGGCGGCAGAGCTCTAGCCACAGGACAGCTGCAAACGCAGACGTAAAGCAATAGCAGAATAGCAGATGCATATGATTAAAAGAATTAAATTCATAGTTCTATCATAGTTCTATCATAGTTCTTCTATGCTCTCAACGCCCAGAGTCTTCGAACCATGAACTTCTGCTGAATCTTCACTGAGGAATGGATATTTGATGCTCACTTTGGTAATGAAGACATACCTCATCAACGCCGCTTGAACAACTTAGTTTATCCATATTCATCCAGGTTTATCCAAGTGTTGTTTATTCATTTTTAGTTTTCTTCAAGCAGGTTGGATCCCCGGACTGTTTACCATACCGGCTGGACTGGTGCTGAAATGAGGAAGGACAAATTCGACATCGCATTGAGATCATTGAGAGGGTTCGCAATGGTTGTTCACAATGGTTCACAAGCGGTGGCATTTTGTGGAATTTTCATGAAATTTCGGCATTCTTTCAGCATTGTTTCAGGTTGTTTTAGATACCTCGGTGTCCAATGAGCGACTCATTTTCCCAGATCGACGCCTTTGTGTTGCTGGGTGGCACATGGCAGGTCGTTCAACACAACAGGTGTCATGAGTGTTGAATATGGCTGAGCTGTCATGAATGACTCTGAATGAGCTCCTTTGTTGGAAGTCTAAAGGTTTTTCCCCCTGACTTCAATCCTTCTAAAGTTTTCTGCTGCTCAAACCTCTGGTGTTTGGGGACCAGAAACAAAACTCAAAGCAATTCCGAAAGCGGCTTCTCTGCCTTTCAAATGTTTCACGACACGATGTTTCACGCTGCAAGTGGATGTTTTCAGCTGCGACCCAAGGCGATTGTCATTGGCATGCTTTACATTTTGCCACTGTCGATTCTACATGTGTGGGACTACTACAAGTTATCCTTAGATGTCCAAGGACGCACAAAGAATCTCAACTCAAGATTGGCAATGACGTGCAAAGCCCGCGTGAACAAACATGAAAAGAAGCATGCGGGCTGGCGGGCCTTCCATTGTTAGGCAGGACATGGTAAAACCCAGGCATGACCGACACTGCTTCCAACTCATTTTCTCACCTTTCTGGAATGACATGCATTTGATACTGCATTTGATATTGAGGTCTCATTGACTTTTCTCCGTTTTCTGATTGCTCAGCTTGCCCCAAGCCCGAAAAGCCCGGAGCCGAGGATGTTCATTCAAACCACACTCTTTCGGAAGTACCTCAACTACAGCGAAGCCTGGCAAAAACTCCTCCGCTCGTCTGACACCACTTGGGCTCTTGGATCATCTTGGATCAAACTCCAATATTCGCCGGGCCAGATGCCAAAAGGATCCAAAAAGATCTGAAAGTTTGTCTAAAAAGATCCAAAATCTAAAACGGTCTTATTCCTCCTTGTTTGTTGCTTGGGTCAAGAAGATCTTCCTCAAGATATGCACATTTGCCTCTATCATCTCTTGAGTTGTAGAAGCTCTCTTCTACCTAGTTCTGGCACTTCCAATACAAACACGTACTCGAATCCATGAACCCTTCGCACTGTGCAACTCTGCGACCGCGAGATGTGACCCAGACATTCACAGATGATGGCATCAACGTCTTACTCCTGCGGGGACCTGCTATCTCTCTTTTTGTGACCCGACTTTGCTCTCAAAGGAGTCCAGAGACCAGGAGAAAGCCTGCTAGTGACAAGCTTCAAACTGTTTTCTCTCGCAAGAGAGGGTTGTTCAATGCTATTCTGCTTGGAGTAGGAACAACATCGAATAGCAGATTGAACTCGACAGGCCTTCTTGGGGCACCAAACTGGACAAGGGGGTTATAGAGCAGCATTGTTCAAATTGTTTCAGGAAAAGTCGCGCCGTTCTATGACGCCTGCACAGATGAATCACGCTATCACTCAGGAGGGGTCAAACGAATGGCTTTGCCATATCAGTGCATTGTACTTTTAATGCTTTTTCCTCAGGAGCTAAAAAGATCAAAAAGCAAACAACCTCTTTTGGACAGATTGCATTTACATATAATATTATATAATATAAATATATATATATATATAATATACATATATATATAATATATAATATAATATATATATATATATAATAATATATATATAATAATAATATATATATATAATAATAATAATAATATATATATATATATATATATGTATGTATGTATGTCTACTGCAATAAATCATTAAAAAAAAACGTATAAATCCCATCCAGCACAAGCCACACCAATTCTAAAGACCTGAGAGGTTCACCATGTTTCTACGAGAGGTTTCACCTGTGTGATAGGCCCTGGTAGGCCTCATGAGACTCTCTAGACTGCAGGAGAGTACAGACGTAGCTAGCGCCTACGGTGCCGTGTTTCCAGGTCGCATTTTGATCATTTCGTGCTTCATAATCACTTTGAAACTTGCCAAACTTGCCATGAAATACGTTGCATTCATAACACTCGCAACCAAGCGTATTGTCACTTTTAAGAAGTTACTGAGCCAAATAGCCAGAAAGTCATCGTGATGCATTCATTTTCTGGCTGCAAGTGAACACAGCCGCGTATGCCGCACTGACCAAGGCTTGAGGTTTGGCGAATGTCTGGCCGAATTGCACGGCACTGAGATTGTCAAGCGCAATTCAATGACACATAATTCACATAATGTCACTAATCATTCATTATAGATATTATCGTCATAGCGACTGCAACTGACAAAGAGTCCGTGATTTGCTGTGCATATGAGAAAGCTAATCTCGCGTTTCATCGGCTGGTTTGAACATCTCTACTTTTCAGATCCACAGGTTTGTTGCTGATCGCAATGATGGCAGTACAGTTGGATCAGCCATTTTTTATCCTTTATGTATCGCTTTATGTATCGCTTTATGTATCGGTTTATGTATCGGTTTATCGGTTTGAATTCAATGCCTGAGGCTTTGATGGTACTCTTCACATTGTCGCAAGATCCAGCCTGCTGGTGGGTGGTAGCATTGATGCCCTCCTTGATGATCCTCTTTGGTCTATGTCGCGGCGATGCCATGTCCAAGGTGGGAATGAAACAAGTTATGGAACCTATAAGACCTATAACAATATATAACAATATATAACAATGATTTAACAATGATTTAACAATGCATACATCATGTGTGTAGTTGATGGCCTAGAGGTTCACAATTCCAGGCGTGGAGACCGGAGAAGATATTTGAAGGTTTGCAAACGGTTACATTCTTTATCATTCTTTTTCATGTTTTTATCCTTCTCTAGATGCAATACTTCAGGTATGTGCAAAGCGTGCTGTTCACCACGTAGCCTTTATGAAATCGCGCACATCCTCCCAAATTTGGCACCTTCCAAGGAGTTATGGTGTCTTTTATTGTCTTTTGTTTTTGTTTCGGGTTGAATTCTCGTTTTGACCAATCCCCTTGCGTTGCAGGTCACGCGCGTCTCAGGCACAGTGCGAGAGGCTGTAGTGGCTTTCGTCAGTGAGTGCTGTAGGGGTCCCAAAGTCAATGTGCACAACCAATGCAAGATGACAACGCCGGGAATTGCAAAGCAAAAAGAACGGCTGTTCTCTTTTTTTTAACTCTTTTTACTTCCAATATCTTCCAATCAAAAAAAGAGCAGTGTGCTTGAACATCAGTTTGCAGCGGATGTGCTTCTGAGGTGACAAATACAGTTTGATTGCAGAGTACAGCCGTCGACCTGCAATGAGCGATATTTTTGAAAAGAAAGCCAACCTGGTCACTCGAGTGCATTTGTGCGGGATCTGGACTGTGATTGTGATTGCTACTGGGAGATATTCATGGGCAAAATATTTTAGAGCTTCTGGGGAATAGACTCGAAGAGACCATTTTGCAGCTTTGCAACCGTTGGGACCCATCCATGTAATGTCAGAAATAGAAACACATTCCTTTTGTTTTTTGAGAAGTCAGTCAGTCCACTGCAGACTTTGACTTGCCTACCGGCTCTGGACTCTCCAATTAATCAGCAATAGGGATTTCCCTGCATGCCTAGACATGTCAAGATATGCCAAGCGCCATTGCCACAAAGTCTGACAGCGTTGAGTTGTGACCTCTCGTCTTTGAATCCTCTGTGCAGATCTTTTGCAGATTTTCAATTGCCTTGCCTCCCTTTCAGAAACAACTTATAACAACTTTGAATCACCATGTTTCTCAGCTTTGTTCGACACTCAGAGGCTCGTTTGTCAGTGATTCCGGAGCAGCAAGTGGCTTTGAACAACAACTATTTCCCGTACCTTGGCGTCGCGTTGCCTGTGTGGCATTGGGCGTATTCCTTCGCTTGTCACGGTATCACTCAGCACATCTCAGCACTTTTGTGACTCTCAACAGCCTGATGGATTTTTCCAATGCACGCTAGTCCAAGTTGAATCTTGAAGCACCGGCTGTCCATTCGTTTTGATCAACTAGTGGCAGAAAGGACAACATGACAATTTGCCCTGGGAGTTTCGTGTCTTTAAATACTGCATATACCCACATACCCCTTCTTACATCTGCTTACTTTTTAAAATCATTTAAAATCTAGTTTGCTAGTTTCCCTATATTTCCCTTACTAGAAACAGATTCGAGACAATTTGGCGTCCCGCTCCATTGAGGCAATGGCTGGGGCCCACCTTCATCGGAGCATACATAGCCACTTGGTCCACTTGGGCAACTAACACTGGCCGAGCCATGCCGAACCCATTTGTTTCAATAGCACCACAGAGCCGCCTGGCGTAGGGGGACAGACGAATGGCGTTGACCTTTTAAAGCGAGGAGGACATGTCATGTCGATTCAATTGAATATTTGGAAATTATTGGAATTGTTGTTTTTTTAATGCAGATGGTCAGATGGATGACAAATGATGAGAAAACTGATGAAGATTCTGAAGATATGATGAAGTGATATGAAGTAGTGTTTCAAAAGTTGTCTCATGGTGTTTCTGTTTGAAGGCAATTTTTGCAGAGAGTGTGTTGGACGGCAGCACCTCAATGGGAGTCTTCCTTGCAATCATTTCCGTCATCAGCACCTTGGTTGCCTTCGGCCTTCGGTTTGTTTGGTCAAAGCTCTGAAGGCCATGCAATACCTTGCAGTGACTATCAGCAATTATCAATGATTCTGTCATATTCAAGAACAGAACGTGTGAATCAACATGCCTATCATTCCGCAGAAACCGAAACAGAATCGCAACCAACGGAGCTTGAGGTGATATGACAAATGATTTCGAAGGCATCTTCATTGAGCTGATGAGAACCTTGACAGCTGTTAAGAAGGAGCAGCCTTTGCCTATCCTTTGCCTCATGTCGCAGATGGGGTCCAGACGGTAAGAGGATCGTAATCGTCGTAATCCCATCAGAAATTGGTCAATCGGTCAGTCGGAATCGGTCAATGTCGCTTTCACGCCGTCTCTCAAGGCATCAACACGCGCATCGATTCTCTGAAGGCGGGCAGGATGGAACATGAAGCAACCAACATCGTGGGATGTCATGTGAGTCATGTGTCTAGATGATACAGTGTTGATACAGTATTAGAATGTATTAGAATGTATTAGAATGTATTAGAATGTATTAGAATGTATTAGAATGTATTAGAAAATATTGGATGTTGAGGTGAGTAGCACATTGTAGCACTGCATGTAGCACCCCATAGAGCACCTAAGATTGGAAGATGAAGCTGAGGACTAAAGGACATAGTTTGGCGTAGTGAGAAGAGAAATCTGGCAAAGCCCAAACTGTGGCACGAATTGATTGTGGTCCTGATGCATGATAATGATATAGGATGGATATAGGTGACACAAACTCGAATCATCTCGAATCGCAGTAAAGCTGAAGTTCAGTGTGATTCCAGTGGAGCTGGAGTCTGAAGCTTGTGTTGCGGCGAAGGTTTTGACGCATTTTTTCAACATGGAGTCAGAGCTAACGGTCTGGAGCCTGGAAGATCTGGATCTGCCTGCTTTCCACTTGGCATGAACATTGACGCCTGCATACCACATATTACATCATATTACCACATCATGGAAAGTGCCCTTTGCATGAGGTGCAGAATTATTTCTTCAAACAGTTTTACCCTTCCACATCCTTCCACCTTTTTGTCACTACATTCAATCCTATGAAGTGGATTTTCTCTGAGACTGCAAGAGGCTGCTGGCAGTCCAAGGGCTAGCAACAGGGCATCAAAAGGGTGCAGGAATTGTGTTGCATGTGTTGGTTCACTTGACTGTCATGTTAGCATTGTTTGGCATCGCTTAACTGCCTAGATCCTGCGAAAGCTCAACCTGCGAAATCGTGAACTGAGCATCACGGTTCGATTCTTACAGCCTTCATGGCAGTGCTTAGACAAAAGACCCGACAGGAAAGACTCCGCAATCTCCTCGCATGATCTCGCATGGATCAGACGGGATAGATTAGAAAGGCATGGCATCGCATGGCAACGGACAGAGAAGTAGAAAAGAACGACAACGACCACAGAATACGACGACATACGACAGAATACCACGGAATCCACGGAAAGTCATCTCCAAGGCACGTCACGAAGTCCTGAAGCTGCCAGAGCCGCCGCCTGAAACCGGTTTGCTGAGGACGATTTCGAATCGAAAAGACGATAGGCATTGATAGGCATCGATAGGCATCGATTCGATAGGCCTATGCAACGAGTTGGACGAAATGAAAAGACAACGCAAAAATATCTATCAAAGATTATCAACGAGTATAAAATAGTATTTTAAAGGGTGTCAAGGAGTATCAGTATAAACGCATTTAAACAGACTGAGATTCAGAGAGACTGCATCATCCAACGCCAGATTTTATGGGCTTGAAATGACGGAGAGTATGCCGCGCCGTTTGTCTCCACAGTCTTTGCGGGCTTCCTTCCCATATTTCCCAATAAACTCAATGCGAGTCTCAGATCCTTTGCAAAGATTTCCGATTGCCATGCAGTCGCCAGGGGTTTAGCATGTGTTCCCTTTCCACAATCCTTGGTGTGCTGCTGGAGATATGTAGTAAGTGCAAGCAAGGCATTTTGGTGATCACGCCTTCATCTTTTCATCACCCCAGCCACCATTTTTGTCATTTGTCGCCATGCTTCATGTTCTCATCATGTTCTCATCATGTTCTCATCATGTTCTCATCTGCCTTCAGTCTCTATCTCTGGAAGGACTGACTTGATTGAGATGAGGATTGAGGGCGTTTCATTCGGCTATACACCCACCGAGCCTCTTCGCTGCAAGAGCAAAGACCTGATCCTGAAAGCCGAGACTACCTAGTACTAAAGTTGATCTTAGTTGATCTTAGTTGTGTGTTTTGCTCAGATGAAGAATGTTTAGTTGCTTCCCAATGATGGTCTGATGACTTCGATTTGATCAAACATTTCTTTCAGCCAACTCATCCACTTTTACAATTTGTACTGTTCTGCTGCGTGTGCCACTGTGAATATGCTGTTCTTTTAGGAAGCTGCTCCAGAACGTTGGCAAGTTGCACGTACCGTTGGGCAAAATAGAAACTTGGCTCAATTTGGTGCAGGTGGCGCAAGGCACTGTGAAGCTCTTGGCAGAAGCCGTCCGATGCTGTCCTTATAATCCACACTGCAGCAGTCAACATAATCTCACACCTTCCCTTGTGCATATTTGGAATCGAATTTCCCATTCGTTTTCTCGTTGTTATTTCTTTGGTTTCGAACTCTTAACTCTCTTGACTCAAGGTTGCCTTGGTGGGCGTCCATGGTTCAGGAAAGTGCCTTGGCCCTGACCTCTTCAGACATTTGTTGATCCTACGTCCTATGTTGATATGTTGATCCTATGTTGACCTGTTGTATTATGCCATTATTATCCATTATTGCCGTTGTATCATGCGCAAAAATGACCCCCTCTATATAGAGTTTTGGTTTGCTTACAAACGTTGGATACTGGAAATATACTGGAAATCGAACCATTTCTGAATCGTTCATGGATATGCAGCTGATGTCATGGAGTTTTGAGGGACGATACGAACCATTCCTTGAACATCTTAAACTCAACCCTTTTGTTTCAATACATATTACGCAACATTGCGCACCTGTATGTACACATATTATGTATGTGTACACAAAGGCACTGGTTTCAACAGTGAAGCAGCAGTTTTTGGAGCTGGCAATGGGAACAATAAAAACATGATGCAGACTCAAAACCATGGAAATATCAATAATGCGACATGCAATATGTATATCAAAGAGGATGCAATCAGTGGTTCCATTTCATGCAGATCAAGAAGTACTGTTACGTACTAGTAGGTCTGATCCAGACAAGGTATGGCAAAAAACCACTCTTGCAAGGGAATTGTGGTTTTTATGCGAGAATCTATTCATCCGGATTCAAGATTCGCTTGACCGAAGACTCGACACGGTCGACACGGCATTCCTGAAGAATACAAGACGTTCCGTGCTGAAATCAGGAACACCTTTTTGCGGCTCGTTTCCAGCAGACTGCTTCCAGACGAGGGTGAGATCTTTGTTCCAACACACCTGCGTGTGCTCTTTGTGTCTTGGCATAGTTGCTGAAACCAACTAAAACATCACTTGATACGAGTGCAACATGTGAGTAGGAGGAGCATTCAACTTAAATTGGCATGTTTTTTGTTGATGGTAGATGTGCACCAGTAACCAATAGACCTCATAGAATTCACATAATTGACGATTGTTTTGTTTGAGTTGCTCATGTTATTCCCTTCTATCGCACATGAAATCAAGCTGCTTGGGGGTCTTGGGATGTCTTGGGGGTATGTTTAGGGCAACAGATTCATGAATCAAGACACATGACATCAGATGAGCAATTCCATCCAATTCCAATACCTTGATGGATTGACACCATCACATGCCACACATGTTGGGGTTAGAAACATCGCTACATGGCCAGGTGGCGCAAGACCCAGTCCTTCTGGATGCTAGCATATGGGAGTACCTTGATTTTTTTTCAGGTTGCAATGGAAAACAGCATGATCTGGGTTCAAAAACAGTCATTGATCATGCAACACTGGTCAAGCGCACAAATTCGACGACTTGATTCTGTTCCCAAAGACACATGTGTTTCAAACAGGATCATTTCGCAGTAGATGATTTTTGTTCAATTTTGTTCATTCGTCTCCTGCTGCAAGGAATCTCACTTACGGAGCGCCTGACAACAGTGATTTGTCCGTCGTGAAGGGAGTGCTCAAGATGCTGGATATGAAGAACATCTTGCACCACTTGCAGCGGCTTGTCTGCGATGCGACGTTTCTGTTTAAACCTCAACCTCAACTAGGCGTTTGGGGCATCTAAAGTCCTGATTTTGCGTCTTTTGGCACTTGGGTCCAATATCACAGCTTTGTCAAAGAGAAGGGGTTCTCAATGCATTGGTACTTTCGGATTTTCATGTCCATTCGTGTAAATTCATGCTATCCGCGAACAATTTTCAGCTCAGCCCGTAGAGATTGAAACCTCTCCAAATTCTTTGGATCTGTTCCTTTCGCGTTCGTATGACTCCCCGCGTGCTGATTTCGCTTGCCCTGTGGGGAAGAGTTCTTGCTTCTAAATGTCCAAGTGGCAACTGCTATGATGACAATGTTCTCATGCAGGCAGGGATTTCGAGGGATGTCACTGCTGTATCTCCCATATCTATCATGAAGATAGCATAAGATACCAATCTCATCATTCTCCGGATGGGAAGGTCACGATTTCCAGCTATTCGGATATTTTTCTAGATGGGTTGTTCAGGCAACGCATACTTTCTCCAGCTTGGAACATGGAACCTAGCACCTTTACTTTGTTTTTGTTGCGTGTCTCGAAGCAATGAGCCAAGTTTGAAGGAAGGAATTCCATGGAATTCCCATGTTTTTCTCTGGGGCATTCTGGGGCCAAAAAGGAAATTCGCGCACTGCATCTGATGCCAGATGGAGAAGTTTCACAAGGGCATGACCTCGACCCAGCACATGCTCATTTCAAACAAGAGCCTGGACTAGACCATCCGCCAGATTTTATCTTTCTACATCTTTGTACTGTCATGTACTGTCCATTTTGTACTAGCTACTACTCGTAGCATAGTGTCATAATATGTCATAATGATCATAGTGACATAGTGCGTTCTTTTTGAGAAGATCGAAATTGATCGTGGGGCACGGTAGCATGGACACGGTACAAGGTGATCACACATATTCGGTAGAAGCACAGAGCGCGGATTTTAGATTTATGCCCTTAAAGCCAAAGGGTGCGTCAGCATGAAGAAGGATTGTGGAATAAAATGGAATATATATATACACAATGTGTATATATATATATATGACATAGTTATATATACGTATAAAATACATGGGAGCCGATCGTAAATGCAAGTCTAAGAATTTTGAAAGGGCATGTATGTTTCAACATAGTGCAAACTGTTGGCACACCTATTGTGCAAAGCACCAATCCTCTTCCTTGAGCTCCTTCGCAGTGAATTTGGACCATGATCTGAAAGGCCTGTAGTTCAGATAAGTCCAGCCGAGCTACAGCACCTCTCCAGGAAGCTCCGAACTAAGGATTGAAAAGGCGTTTGCACACATCAAAGGTCACGGAACCTATCTCGGCAAGAAGGCGTTTGCACACATCAAAGGTCACGGAAGCTATCTCAGCCAGACCCCTTCACCAACTTCACCAAGCAGCGTGATCGACAGTAAGTTCGCAAACATCACTGGAGACTGGGCTAGAGTTACTGTAGTCATAGGACGTAGGGGTTTGTCACTGCAGCTCACGGGCTTGCTGCTAGAATTGTTATTGTGGATGTGTGAACGTGAAACACTCCAGCTTCATTGTACCTAGCAGTGATGTGTAGAAGGGTGAGCTTGGTTTTTATAGCATGGCCCCTGCACTTAGGACGACATGGACATGGCTGAAAGCTGGACATGGCTGAACGCTTCGCTACTTGTATGGCTCAAGTTATGGCTCAAGAAAAGAGCTGCTGCAGTTTTTCGGGTGCTGCAGTTAGTTGCCAACTCATAACCCCAAAGGTTACGAGCCCAAAACGCTCTGCTGCTTAGCCATGTCGTTGATGCAGCGTCGACGCTCGGGGATGAGAGAAGGCGAGACAGCTGATGGAGCCTCGGATCGAATGATCGCTGAAGCCCAAAGGGAACGTGGGGAAGGAAGAGCCCAGTCAGTTCCAAGGGTGGCGGCAGGTGGTCTTCGAAGGTTGGAACTTCCAGCAGCTGAACCTAGTGGTGGTGA
>Ga0126342_10019186_pt1 | contig 11646 bp, 10 predicted proteins | sample Cyp1metagenome_FD_92528 | JGI IMG/M metagenome (GOLD analysis project Ga0126342, IMG submission 92528) | Coral microbial communities from Lord Howe Island, Old Settlement Bay, Australia - Cyphastrea 1 metagenome | ecosystem: Host-associated > Invertebrates > Cnidaria > Coral ... | reverse complement strand
TCTGTACGTTCAACTGTATTCAGCAACTACTGTTAAACTGCTGCTCAATTGCTGGCTGTTGCTCAGTTGCTGCCGCTGGCTACTGCCAAACTGCTGCTGGATTGCTTCTGAACTACTACCGCTAGGCCTAAAATGCAGTAAATACCATGCAAAAGAGAGATTTAGCTTCAAAATGCAGCAAATAGCAAGGAAAATTGCCCCAGACTGAAAAACAAAGAAGAATCCAAACACAAAAACAAAAAAGAATCTGCACGCTTTTGTCAACCCGCTTTGAGGGTCACACCTGCAGCTTCTGAGGTGATGCCAAGCCAGGATGAGCGTCCGAGCCGAAATCGTGTCCGAGAGCATTCCCTCACTGACATGCAATATGAAGGTGTTCTTCATCGCGCGTTCCGCGCTCGGCTAATCTTGGTGACTGACACAGATGACATCTCCAAGATCCTCTGAGAATGATTACGAAACTGTGACTGGAGGATGAAACAATGAATGATGATGAAAGATGGTGGTCTTGTTTCGAAATAATAGTGTCCGCTCCCTCAATTGAAGATGTGTTTAAAAAAATAAAACAGTGATTGAAAACTTCACATCATGGGGATTCATGGGGTGGGTCCCATTTGTCCAAAATAGTGCCACGCCATGTAAATGAGAAGAAACAAAAACGATATATAACACTTTCAGATACTTTCAGTGTATGTATATACATACATACACACACACACGCACACACACACGCACACACACATAATCACATGTATATATATATACATACACAGATATATACATCGTATATATATATACACATCGTATATATATATATATGTACATATATATATATATATACACATGTTAATTAATATAGGTAGTATAGTTTGTAAATTTTAAATGCACGCCAGGTTGGTCCAAGGTTTACAAAGAATTATTGAGATAATATTTCACCAAGTTGAAGGAAAGTCTAACGAAAACAATTGGTGTGGATGTGATTGTGTAATGTGGTAGACTTGGCGAATGTATGTGACCAAAACGAAAACAAACCGATAACAAAGCGATAGCAATAACGACAACAAGACATGGAATCCCTGGAAGCATAGTTATGGAACACCATGCCCCTTTTCTGTGAGCCATGGATATTGGACCCAATGATGCCAATCACATACTGCATTCTTCGAGACTTCGAGAGCCTGATGTTTATCGTGAAATTTTCGAACCGGGCACTGAGGAGACAAAATTCAAACAAGGCCAGATGGTGTTGGACAATCATGACGTGTAGATTGACCTGCAAAACCCTAAGGGAAAAAAAACGATAAGGCTAGACGGGGACATTGAACAAGATTAAGATGTTTTTCCCCACCTGCCAGGTGAGGGTCTTGAGATTTTAGCAAAAGGTGTGCCTCACTCGCTCCTTCCCTCTCTCACTCCCTCCCTCCTTCCTCTCCTCATCTCGTTTTCTACTCCTCTACTCCTGCCAGCTCGTTGCCGAGCAGTATCGCAGACTCCGGATGCAGCTGGGCACGCATAGACCCGAACGCGATCGCGAGCTACGGATGCAGCCGGGCACACCTGGACCCGAACACATGGCAGAAAGAATGGCAAATCGATTGCAAATAGGATGCCAAGTAGAATGTCACAAAAAATGCAAGATAAAATGTCGGAATATATGTCAGGTAGAATGCCACATGAATGTTAGAATTATTAGGACAGATAGAATGTAAGAATGTATGTCAGATAGATTCAGATAGAATTGAATGCCAGATAGAATGTCGGAAAATATGCCTCATTGAATGTAAGATAGAATGCGGGAGAGAATGTCAGACAGAATGCCAGAATAGATGTCAGATAGAACGCCAGATAGACGGTCAGCGTATGTGTATATAGGTATATATGTCAGATAGAATGTCCGTGGGTGGGGATCACTCGAAGAAAGTACTACAATTTTCCTCACGGCACGACACACTGTAAGCTGTGCGTTTCTTTGATCCTTAACCTCCTGATGGTCAAGTCTAGCTTCCTCTACAAACTTCCTGTCGAGTTGCTGAGTTCGCTCAAGGTTTGGAATGCGACCACCCGAAAAGCGCATACCGAAAATGCCGCAAAGCTTAGCCAGCAAGTCGGTTTGATGTTGCGAGTAGTAAGGAATCCTAGAAATGCAATGGAAAGCCGAAGCATTGCCCAAGCATTCTTAAAGCAAACCAGGCATGGCAGCGTCCTCAAGATGCCTGGGAAGCAGTTGCCTCAGCAATCCTTTCCCTGACGCTGACTTCCGCTGACTTCAATATGCCACAGCAAATTGCAAAGTTTGACTGTGACCTTTTGTGACCTTGCCTTCCTCTTCGGCCCACTTGCTTTGGTGAGGTCACCCTTTGCCAATGGAACCAATGGCAACGGCAAATTGAACGGAATGAATGGGCTTGATGCCGAGACTTTGGCAATCGCACCAGCATTGCGGCTTTGATGGCGGAGACACCGCAAAGAGGAATCATAGCTGACTGATGCTGACTGGACATTTGAAGTGTCCCAGTGTTATGCCTGGCCCGAGGCAAAAACGTGACAAGTGATGACCTCAATCTTGGAACTCTGAACGCGATAGGAGAAGAGTTTTAACGCAATGATACGTGATGTATTTGGCCCATCATGTTCCATGGACCTCCATCAGCAATGATGAAATGTGCCACTGCGCTCTGCAGAGAGAGAGAGAGAGACAGACAGAGAGAGACTGACAGAGAGAGAGAGAGAGATACAGGCTGGTGTTTGTTTTGTTGTGCTTGTGTCAGGCATGTTATGGTATTTTTACGGTATTATTGTATCAACTTCAAGGTAGCGACTGTGATGGGATGTGTGTGTGTGTGTGTTTGCGCGCGCGCGCATTATGTATACATTAAGCATAGATACGCTCGTTCATCCCTTCACATCATGCTACAGCAAGCACCTTACGAATGCGATGCAAGCTGGACATTGATAGTCCCTTGACCCGTATCCATGCAACATGCAACACTGAGGCTCGACATGTCGCTGGACCGCCAGGGAGGGTGAAAGAGCAGATGCATAATTTGTGCATAATATGGTAAATCATGTAAATCCAATGATAAATGATAAACCATCCATACTATCAGCATAAATGGGTGGCAGAAATCATCCCCCAATGGTAGGTTTATGATGGTTTATGAGTTTACCCCATTAAGCATTTCATCAGCATTGCAGCATGGCATCAGTATTGTATCGGCATTGCATCGGCATTGCATAAGCAGCCCGGGACACTAGGATGACCTCATCCAATCTGATCAAGTGATCGACTTGGAGGCGAGCGTGTTTGGCACTGGTAAGCCTGGTAAGCATTGTTTGGCAATCTTTGGCTTAAGCTGGCCATCAAACATGCTTGAGTCTGCTGACAGTCTGCTTGAGCTATTTTAAGCTCTGCTTGTCCCACATCCAGTGGCTTTTATATTGCATTGCATTGACAGTATTTTGACAGGCCGATGATGTGGGAGTGCTTGGCTCGGGACCACCGCAACACAGGGCGAGTGCTTGCAAGTCTGCCATAGTTTGGAATCAATATTTGACTAGGTGAGATCGCCGCATTACGTAAGCTTGCAAGGACCCATTTGGAGAAAAAGATCTCTGACCGGAAAGAGTTAAGAACAACTGAATGATCAATGCAAGTGGATGCAAATGGCAGTTGTTGCACATCTTGTGCTTCGCAGTGTGGCTGACTGACCTGGTTCCTGCCTCCATGTGCACCACTAAGGCCGGCCACCATCCCCGACGTGAGCAGGCAGGGTCTGCTCAGATCCCATGAAGACATGAAGAGACACTGTGGGCAGAGATGTTTCGGAATGTTTCGTGTGTTTCATGATATCAATGATATCATTGTCACCTGTCAGCAGCTGACTCTGCTCCCGTGCGGACTACCCAAACACGTCAACAGAATAAAATAGAATAAATGTAAAGTGATGAAATACATCATTTATCACATGTAGACAATGCCTGTGCTGCAGGTTTTGCGCTCCTTTCGACAAATGGGTTTGCATCCGGACACTGCGCAACTTGGATTCAGCTTCAGTTCAGGCAGCAAGAAAATATAACGACGGTGCCACCCAAAGCACGAGGCACCTGCGTCGAGCTCCGGTTGACAAGGATGGCTTCCACGGAGGTGGGAATATCGCATGGCCATGCATGGCCTTATCATGGAAATTTACTGGATATCACTGGCTTCATTTTCTGTCGTTCCTCGTCGGTTGCCCCATAGATTGAATTGACCAACTGAAGGCAGAAGGCGAGATGATGCCGGGCACTAAGATGCACGGATGGACTATGATGGACTATCATGATGTGATCAGCGCAGTCCAGACAGACCTCAGAGAACATGATGTTAATTGATGTTATGTGAAGCCGTTGGCTCATGTTTAATGTAATTTTGCAATATTTTGCCATATTTTGCCATTGTTGCATTTGGATGAAATGGTTCAAGTAGTTCAAGTAGTGCGGCAGACTTCCAGAACCTGGGGCAGGGAAGAGGACGACATCGGCATCGATGGAGTGGCGGACTTAAAGACTCCTCAAGCATCTTAAAAGTCTTAGCGGTGTCGCGATCTACGCGAAACAGCTTCAATAAGCAACTGCACGCCTTTTCGCATGTGTTTACATCTTTGACTCCTCTGACATGATCCGTGCATTTGCTTTGATACCCCTTGCCTCCTGGCTTTCCTTTCTGTTCTTCTATAAAACGTTCTCTCTTCCTTGTGCCGCATCTTGACGCTCTCTACATCTTGAATGATCTCTCTTTTGATCTTGCATTTCATCCTTACAATGTGTTATCAGCAAGGTCCAGCTGAGAAGGTGCAACGATGGATCGCCTGGGTCATCCAAGCAGGATACAAGGAGCAGTTGGACTCGACATGCGCAGAAGGGTTCTTGAATTTTTGGATGTCTGGGAGCGTGTGGTTCGGGATAACTCCGACTGCTCATGCCAGTCTGACGATTGCCACAACATGCCACGACCATCAGAGAATCATAGAGGACGCAAGACTATCCAAGAGTCCAAGTAAGTTTTTTTCCCAGGAGTTGGGCATCATGTTGGCGGAAGGCGGTTGCAACCTAAGCAATCTTGTATTTATATGTGGTTCTTGATCGTTTTTTTTGGTTTGTTGAAATTATGCGACTTTAGCAGGTTCAGTGGCTCCAAATTTGTTGCCGCAGAAATTCCAGATATTCAGTTCACAGGTTGGGTGGATTTAGCAGCCTTGGCTGCAGCCATTCCTCGGAGTAGGTGCTGGAAGAGTCTTCTTTTGGATGACCTGCCAACTTTGTGCCAGATTTTAAGATGGTTGTATCAGTTGCATCATGTTGTATCTTCTCATGTTATCATGCAATTTTGACGTTGTTAACTTGGGGTTGTTGCTGTTGCCCAAAAGACAGCGTGAGTGGGATCTGCCCCTGCACCCCCAAAGAGCGCAATTTTATGCAATTTTAGACCTCGGAGCCGGCTGGAACTGGACACAATGGGTTTATTTGTATTGATTTGTTATGTTTGTTTAATTTGTATTTGTTTTGTCTTCCGCAGTGCACAGGCCCGACTTTGGTGACTTTGATGCTGAAAAGCTGAAAGTTTTCATTCAGGCAGGGAAGGATCATTGATCTCTGATTTGATCTCTGGAATATTGTAAAAATCATTCAGATGTCATTGAATGTCATGCATCATGATGCTCATGTTCCGACACTCGCATGTGGACCTGCGGACAGCTTGATTAAACTTTGCAGGCTTCTCCCTTTGACACATTTCAAGGAGACATTCGAAGCACTTGAGATGCCAGGACAGCGACGTGGATGGTCGCTTCGAGATCAATCCAGCAAACCAGCTCCGAAAAGTGCCAAAGGACTCGGACAGTGACAAAGCTGCAAAAGGGCAGGGCCGGGCAGGGAAGCCAGACGGACTCTAACAAGATCTAATTTAATAATCTGCAATTCTTTCTCTCATGTCGTCCTGATATCCGGAGTAGCTGGCACAGGACATGCGAAAAGCCAAAAGCCAACGCTCTCCCTTCGAAAGGAAAGCTGCTGGGAATGGCAATGCTGCTCCGATCTCAGCACTTGCAGATCCCTTGCACAACTTTATTTTTAATAACAGCATCATCACACATATCACATCATATCACATTGCAAATGGAGTTTGCAGGTGCCCCGGGACCCCATGGATACTATTGAGGCTCCAGATGGCTCCACCTACATCGATTGCATACAGAATCTGCATCCTATTGGGTCCTATTGCAGGTGGCGTCATCGGCATCTTCAGGGCGTGGGCGAAGGCAAGCTGTTGAAGGATGTTGCATCATGTTGCATCATGTTGCATCATGTTGCATCATGTTGCATCTATATCCCCGCATTCACTGCGCCAGCTTTGCTTCCGTGATGTAAATCTTAATGTCCCGAATGTCCTAGTCTATTTCATCAATGACTAGGCATTAATAGACAGTGGTTGCATGCTGCATTTTCCGACATGTTTGTACATCGAATGGCAAATCGTAGTCGCACGCCAGGCATGCCAGATCACCATCAGTCAGCTCAGATTCAGATGGGTAGCTCCCTTAGCCTTAGACCATCTTAGACCCACGGGATGATTTGACGTCATGTAGGTGAAAGCGAGTGTGACTTTGGCACCCCGTTGCTTTCTGCAGCCATCCGCAAGAGCAGATTCAAAGATGTTCAAGCCGCTAAGGATTGGACCAAACGATGACCTCGAGGACCAGAACTGAATGGAATCTGATGAGAGCTTAATTTGGATAATTTGGGACCTTCGTGGCATTTCTTTTCCATTCTTTCCCATCGAATCCCGTGAGGGGCCGGAGAAGTCTCTATACCCTGGGTGCTCTCAACGATAGCTGGCCACGGATCAAACCCCATAATGCACTTTGACTCAGGGGTGATGAGTTATAGAAATCATGAAGCATCACTTAGTTAGTTGTAATTAGGTCATCTTTTGGAAGCCACTCATGGCCGAATGACAAGCGCAACGCGATGCTACCGGGTTTGCCACAGGATGCAGCTTTGGCAGCTGAGTGCGAGAACTTGCGGGTCTCTGGCGATGTGGAGGAAGTCCTGGGCCCAGCGTGACACTATGACGTTGCACAAGTTTCATACTATGATGATACTATAGATACGGTGTGTGTGTATAATATATAATTATATATATATTGTGTAAATTGTGTGTGTGTGTTCTACATACGCTTATCAGATGTAATCAGCTAATCTATGCTAGTCTATTGTGCAGATATTCAGTGTATACAGAACAGGTGGAGTTCATTCTCTGCACACCCCTGGCTTCGTGAATTCTAGATGTTCTTCCATCTCAGTGCTGTTTATGTCTAAATTTCTAAATTAAATATTTTTCAGATTCTTTCAGCCAAAGACTTTGTTGGAGACTCTTGGCCAAGCGTTGAACAGGTGGTGTGTATGATGTATTTTTTTTGCCTGTGATGACACGTTACCTCTAGATAGTCCACGACTACTAGCACGTGGCACGTGGAAGGCCAAGCCAGTGAAGGCAGAGACCATGAGGCTCTGCAGCATTGTCATGCGAGTGTTGACTTTCGGATATTCGGGAACCGCAGTCGGTAGATGCTGTAGACTCATGTAGATTCACTCTATATTGACTGTAGATCGTTGAGCTGGCAGCTGGTTGCAGCTGAGCTTTCAGTGCAGGTGGCCACAAGTCACTGCGTGGCACTAAGCGGACGGCTCTGACCGCACCTAGGGGACAATCTTCAGGTCTCTCTCTGTGGCGTTCAGCGAACTTTGTGGTTTCTGAAGCAATTCTTTTGAGAGGAGAGCCATCTAAGTTCTTATAGCTTGGGCCAGCTTGGGGTCGCAAGATCAAACACCCTATTGCACAGCAACACATTGACTGCTTCAATATGCTTCAACGACTTTCTGACTTTCAGTTGAAATCGTTGAAATTTGATTATCTTGAGCTATCCATTTTGAGGTGCCAAAACCAGATCCTCCACCTGGTGAGTATTGGACCAGATATCAGGCCTGCAGCCCTGCAGTCTGCGACTGCGCCAGGCCCCAGGTGATAGGCAAATCATGGCAAATCCGTGATCCGTGCTGTGCCAGGACGAGGGTGGAGGCCTGGCCCTCACAAAAGCAACACTGCTTTAACGGCATAAACGAGAATGATCACCAGGTAGCATTAGTATCATTAGTATGCATTGTTATTAATGGATATTGATAGTATTTGATAGTATGATAGTATTTATATAGATGTACTTAAATGTATTTAATGTACGTTAATAGTAATAGTAAATTTATCAGGCTATGCGGAATTGTGATGTACTGTATATATATATATATATACATGCGTGTGTATGTGTCTTGGCCTTCCGGTGGAAAACATCTGGGCGGTTAAGACATAGAGGACGTGGTTAGAGACCTTCCAACGGGGCGAAGGCTAGTGGCTAGTGCTAGGGTCACAACGCCCAGGAGGCAGCACTGACCACTGACTACTTACCAGGTGAGTATTGGTACTTCTATGATGGCCCACTGGGTCAATGGTGGGCTGGTTGGCTTCTCAGTGCAGCGATAGTGATCACAAACATTGATCTGGGAAGATCTAGGGATGTGTTCTACACATCGATCTATAAAGTGGTTTATGCATACCTGACATAGCTTGTGCATAGCAGGCAAGACTGGGACAAGAATCAGTATATGTATGTATATAATTGTATATGATATATATATATATATATATATGTATATATATATGTATATATATATGTATATATATATGTTATAATTATATATGTGTGTGTGTGCCCTTCCAGCATCTCCCCCTTGTGCTCAGGTGCTGATGCAACAACAATTATGGCATATGTCGCGGACTCCTGAAATTTCCAGTCTGTATGGAGTCTTGTGGAGCCGTGCGCTTCATTAGCTATTTGCGACTTGCTCCCTGCTTGTGCTTGGCTTTGATGGGCACAACTCGTTGAGCTCCAAAGTTAACAGAGTATCGCAAGGCTTTGTTGCAAAGTTTGGCACGATATGCACAATACATTCAGAATCAGATGGAATGAATTGGAATGATGGGCAAGGATGGGCAGGGATCGAAACAGATCGACATATATCGAAATCATGTAGTGCGCCCTTATGGCCACTCAGCTCCGAACCAGCTCTGGGACTCTGGGGGTCATTTTGCAATTTTTTGGCATGGGAATGCGCGGTATGAAGACTGGAGGACTGGAGGACTCTTGTCGCCCCAGAGCTGGGAGCATCCCATGAACACTTGCCCCGCACCACTGTGCCGGCAAAGTGTACATGCATACTTATATATTTAACAATTTGCAGGAACTCGGAGAGCTTAGCTAGTGAGTCGCTACAGTTAGAAGCGGCAATGGGTGTGCCTACTGCAGTTCAAAAAGCTTGTGTAAAACAGACCGGTGCAAAAAAGCAAAGAGCCCTTTTGGATTGCCCTCTCTCACGCTTGCCCACTTGCTTCCTCTCTCCCGCGAGGGACTCTTGTCATGCCTTTTCTCATGGTCGATCTCGTATCCAACCAACCTTTCTCGGTCTACACTGTTCAACGAATTTTCCAGCATGAGCAGAAGATAGTAGAGTGTAGTACCTGACAGATGCCTGTGTGGAACTGTGGCTCAGGATACGCGGTTCGGATGAATTTAAGTGTTTGCACCTAGGGTGCAACGTGCTGCAAATGTCAGCACCACAGCCAGCTCAGCCCAGCAAAGCCAAAGCAGGAGAGGAAGAAGTAGCGCGAAAGCGACTGTTCCGCGGGACACGACTTTGTCGCCTGACTGCACGTGATGGTGATTTTTCTTGCAAGCAGTTGTTGACATGGTCTTTTAAAGCGAACTTGCATTGAAACCGGACTTGCTGTGCCAACGCATAGTCATGATTTTTCCCAAGGGTAACACATGGTTCTATCCTAATTACTGCCGAGCATCACTTAACGGTGGTCTTTGATGAGAACATGAAAAAGCAACGTCAGCAAATATAAGATATATATATAAGGATGTGCGTGTGCGTGTATGTGTGTGTGTGTGCATGTGTGCATCTCCCCCAGCGAAACCGTATTAGAGAGATGAATGGCAATGCTCTCCTGTGTCAATATGCTGCAACAAGCCTTCCAACAATTCAATGTGTTTTGTTTCTCTGCCTGTAATGCATTGCAGAGATCTTAAAGCAATGCAGCAGCGCGCAGTGTAATGTAATGTTGTCCCACTGTTTTGCCAGTTCTGCCGTGCGATTTCTTCAATGAACACAAACGTCATTTGCCAGTTACCGTCATGCCAGAAAAGCAGGCAATGTTGCTTTCCAATGTAGCTATCAAATGCTCCCAATGTATGCAGCTCAGCGCAAGGCGATGCAAATGAAGGTAATGTATAGCCGTGGCTTCTGACCACCTCTCCTGGGTGGAAGTGCGTATGTCTGCCTTTTGATACCTTGGGTATTCTTCTGCGGGGTGACCTTCATTTTTTCTCTCTTGCACCTAAGACATCCCAAGACAATGCCTAGGCCTATGATTCATCATTGGTCGAGTTAAACAAACTTGCAAACATGTATGAGTTTGATCCGGTCTTGTGGTCACAGATGATGTGCTGCAGCAACTAAGTAGTAGAAATGTAATTGTTTCAGTGATGTGACCAATGTTATGAGTGATGAATGTGATGCGATGCCGCGCGATGTCAGTGAAGACGTGCTGCAGTGAATTGACTTCTAGTTGCAAATATGATGTTGTATTATGCATGCCTGAATCCAGGATAATCCAGGTGTATGTTACATGTTGTGAAATCAGACCCCTCTAAATATCCCTTATAAAGTTGCGGAACGGGTGACTTTATAAGATCTTTATAAGGGTATCCGCTTTTCACGAAAGCTAGCGTCAGCTAGCTGGAGTCTTCTTGCTTTAGCAAGTATTCCGGGGGCTGCTCAAGGACATCACGTGATTTTTCACGCGAAAGGGGGGGACCCCCCCCCACGCGCAAGGGGGGGACCCCCACCACCACCACCACCACCACCATCACCACCACCATCATCATCATCATCATCATCATCATCATCATCTCGTCATCATCATCGTCATCATCATCATCATCATCATCATCGTCATCGTCCTCGCCATCGTCCTCGTCATCGTCATCGTCATCATCGTCATCATCATCATCATCATCATCATCATCACCATCATCGTCATCATCATCATCATCACCATCATCATCATCATCATCATTGTCATCGTCCTCGCCATCGTCCTCGTCATCGTCGTCGTCATCATCATCATCATCATCATCATCGTCCTCGTCCTCGTCCTTGTCCTCGTCATCGTCATCGTCCTCGTCATCGTCATCGTCATCATCATCATCATCATCATCAACATCACCATCATCGTTAATCAATTACATTTTATCATTATTGGCAATTATTGGCATTATCACGAAAGCTAGCGTCAGCTCGCTAGAGTCTTCTTGCTTTAGCAAGTATTCCGGGGCTCCCCCAGGGACATCACGTGCTTTTTCACGCGAAAGGGCCCCCCCTGCCCCTTCCCCCATATATATCATTGTTATATATCATATATCATATATCATTGTTGCATCCTCGTTGGGACGAACAATGCCGCGACACGATGATGACAGTCCCTCCGCAACT
>Ga0126342_10019185_pt1:2500-11647 | contig 11647 bp, 8 predicted proteins | sample Cyp1metagenome_FD_92528 | JGI IMG/M metagenome (GOLD analysis project Ga0126342, IMG submission 92528) | Coral microbial communities from Lord Howe Island, Old Settlement Bay, Australia - Cyphastrea 1 metagenome | ecosystem: Host-associated > Invertebrates > Cnidaria > Coral ... | reverse complement strand
CTTTCCCCTCCATAGCTCATATCAAATTCACCAACCATTCACCGACTATTTTTTACGACTACCATACTCAGAGCTGCTTGAAGGACGTGTTTTTCGCTCTCGGGCCAACCGTCGTCTAGTTTTGTTACCTAGCCATGGAAAATTGCCATGTATAGATGATTTGCCTATTAAAAGTGATGATTTTCAATATATAGGTATGTGAAAAATTACCGGAGGGCAGCGAACATTTTTCATCATGAAGAGAAACATATTGTCAATCATCCACCCCTTTAAAAGGTGTTGATCAGTATCTTTCAATCATCCATGTTTAGCCACTTTAAATGGGACATGTTTTTTTCTGCTGAGATTCCCACCGGTCCAGCTCATGGGGTTTCTGTTTGGGGAGGTCATCGTTGGGAAGATTGGATGATTGATATAGTACCATTAATCTACATTAATATACCACCAATATTTTTGATGCCAGTAATACTGTGATATATTGATGCCAGTAAAAAATACTGGGATATATATATATATACTGGGATTGGGAGATTCCATCACTATAGTCACTATAGTCCAATTTGATCCAGGCCTTGTATCGTACCCTGGAAGACCCCAGGATACAAGCTTTCAAAATGCTGGTTGACTGTCGGGTGCTTGTTCCGGTTTGTTGATCACTTACCAGGACTTACCGATCGTCTAAAGAGCATCTAAGCAGAAAACAATACAACCGCAATCATCTGTTTGGGAAACTCTTAGTACTTAACTCCTTGGCTCCATACTATGGATATCTATGGATTCGGATACAAGCACAGCTCAGATCATCCAATCACCAGTGTTGCTGGCTAAAATCACATGGATTCCAATTAAATCCCCAGTAATATCCACTAATCATCACCAAATCCCCATGATATAAATTAAACCCCAGTAAATCACATGAAATCCCATGAATATTCCCATGAAATCCCCTAGAATTGGCACCTTGCGGTCTTGGTTCAACAAGCGCTCCAAGTCCTCAGACGTCAAGACGTGGAAAAAAAAAATGGCGTGGCACCAACTCATGTGACCCCGTATGTAAATCTGATTTTTTGGAAAAAAAAAAACATATTATTACTACCCTCCGGTAAACTAACATATAGCTATGGAAAATCACAATCTGTAATAGCCAAATCATCTATAAATGGTCTATTTCCATACCATATATGTAATTATATGTTAACATATATTGTGTGTGTACATATGTGCACATGTAGATTAGATTAGATTATCATAGATTATCTAGATTCGGGTTGGATTGGATTGGATTACATTGCAATACATAGATACGATACATTACGTACAGATACGTACAGTATAAATATATTTAGATCTTAGGGAAAACCAGGGGACATAGACCACTTTGTTGTGGGTTTTGGCAGGAAGTGACTCATGAAAACAGCCAATGATCATCAATGATCACTGTGATTCACTGTGATTCATAGTGTCATGATTTTGATACAGTGTATTTTGATAGGGTGTACACTATACAGTGTACAATAGTGTACACTATTCCGTGCCTATGTCATCTACACAAGAAGCCCAACTGCTGTGTCCGAACAGGTCGAAGCATGTCGAAGCCCTCCAAAGCCTCCGTGTGTTCGCGTTTAACCACTGATTGACAATCTCATCATGTGGACCCTTGATAATATAATACAAAATGAATAAACTCGTGAATTGACTAAGGCTGTTACCCGGAACCCCATTTTTTTTTAATGGTGATAATTTGCTTTTGAGGGTGCCCTACCCCAGACTGGTCATGAAAACTACCAGTTGGAGGCGACCACAGCTCCATCTCGGTCCTTGCACTTGTAGTCGTCGTCCCAGAAGGATCCTACGTACATCCTCGCGACCTCTGGCGTCTGCAGGATCTTTCCAAGATTCCACATCAGGGCTCCATACACCTCCAAGCCGGTGTCCGGAGTCAGGGATTCAAGAAGGATTTGACATGCAAAAAAATATTTAAAAATGTTGTTTTTTTCATGATTTCCCAAGCATGCTGGGATTTTGCAAGCAAGAGTGGTACAAATTGGTGATGCTCCCAGCCAAAATTCGCTAACAGGTGGCCGGGCTCCGCTCCTTCCTAACCACTGGTTTTTCCACTACAGCCTATTATTCCCATCAATTCAGCAATCATCTCCAGCACATCCAACAAGAAACATCCCAAACCTGGGGAAACCCAAACTTTGGCCAGTATCTCCGCATCTCATATGGCTTTGTCTGAAAGTAGATGAAAATTGATGACAATAGGGTGTCCCATCTCTCCCATTCTCTCCCCACTGATGAAACATCATAGTTCCCCATGAAATAATTAATTAATCATGATTGGGGTTATATACCACCATTTTCAGACATACCCACGAGGATTCTTGTTTCACAGGATTTTGAATGGTGTTATCTGTTATCCCTCAACCATCATGTTTTCCCTATGAAAAAAATGCGGTGGAAACTCAACCTCATTTGCTGCCGATTTTTCCGAATGGGAAAGCCATGGGTTTTTCCACATCTACCCTCTGGTAATTTAACATAACTATGGTTAAAATCACCATATTTAATGGGAAAATCCACTATTTCTATGGCCATTTTCAATAGCAAACTGTTAGTTTACCAGAGGGTACCAGGGATTTACCACATCGCAGCTCGCCTTGACCAAGTTTTCTCCATCGATCTCATCTGCCTCGGCTCCACGGCGGTGGAGTTCATGGAAAATTATAGTGGTTTCATGATGTTAAATTAAGGTGGATTAATGATGTTAAATGAACCATTAAGATCCATTAAGTTAACATAAGTTAACTGTGTTTAATGATTTTTGTTGATGGGATTTTTGAGCGGTTTGCAATGATTTAAGATGATTTAATGGGATATGAATGGAAGATTAATGATATCATATGCCCTACGCCCAAATCATCCAAGTCATTTGACCATTTTAAGTATTAGAACATATTAAAACAGCTCCATGGTGACTCGGGGGTCCCCCACTTGAAGGGTACCGCAGCTCCATGGCTGGATTTCTTGGGATGATTTTTGATCATTCCAGGTAGGACAGATATCGAAACACTCCAACATATTGAAAAACATTAGCCAGATAAAGCACGTTCTACACATAAACCTTGGGTTCTCCATAGATTCCATAGATCTTATCACAACGACATGATGCCAGCTATACCAGGCAGATGGAAACCTTCCATTTTTGCTGGTTGCCCCATCAATCCTCTGGAAAAAAATATTCACTGGTTGTTGGTGCAACAAGCATCTTGAAAAATATGGAAGTCAATGGGAAGGATGACAACCCATATATGAAATGGAAAATAACACATGTTTGAAACCACCAACCAGATAAACATCTCTTCGTGTTGTGTCCATCAAAATCAAGACCAATCTAAATCCTGTGCCTGGAAGCTCAAACGACAGAACTTAACACAAGCAGAAATAGCCATGGTTATTCACGGCTATATAACCGCTTAAATATGAGTGAATAGCACATATTACCACTAGACATGGCTACTAATTATCGAGAAATATTCTTATTACCATGGTTATTTATTACCATTGTTATTACCATTATAGTTATATAATGGTTTTTTACTAACGGTCCATAGCAGGACTTTCCGGCCATGTGGGGCCCGGTTCCGCATGTTGCGCGCCTTGTTCAAGACACATCGGCACTTGTCGCCGTCGCCTTTGATACTTTCGATGACCTCCTTGAATTCATCGGAGATGTCCTGGGCGAAGGGAAAAAAAGCGAGAAATTGGCCCGGTGGCACGAAAGTCACGAAAGTGCGAATCAGCGTGGAACAAGTGAAAACATTGACATTTTATATAGAAAATATATAGAAATATATAGAAATATACAGAATATATAAATATTTATAATATTTATACCTGATTAAATGCTTGGCTGATGAAGTAGGGGAGGAGCCAAGTTCACCCTCTGAAGTCCAACACGGAACCCCCACAAAAGGTTTTTTTTCCTGATCTGATAATCGGGATAACATGGGATTGTCTAAAGAGAGATAGCTGAAGATATAACTGAAGTTGGAGATAAGCTAACCTAAGTTATGACATGTTATGACATGTTGTGATGCAAGTTTCCCTCTGGTAATCGAACCTGGCTTGCTGCAAATCCCCTTTGATGGGGCCTATTTGCCAACTGGAGATTGTTCACTGCCAGTTTGGTGTATTTCTCGGCGGGTGTAGTGCATGTTGGTTCATTTTAACAAACCAAGACTTCGAAATCCGAGTTTTAATACTCAAGTGACCAGAATTGCGATATACAGTAAGACTCTGAATTAACCAATCATGGACCATCTGCAAGTGGTATCAATTGCACTTTCCTCTTGAAGACGATGGTGTTGCCATCGCCATGCTCACTCAAAAACGGGCAAATCATTGTGGGACTTTGGATTTTTCTTGCACTGACACAGCAAGATCCAGAGGTTTTAAACTATGGCAATAGCTCTCCAAAAACTCCTACTGTTGGAATTGTCCCTTCATAACTGCTGAACATGCGGTTACCATGGGACCACTTAACTATACTAATCTGCTTTCATTCAGGAGACTTCTTCGCCCAGGTGAGTTCCTGAACAGTTGTGAAGAACTGGGCTCCTAACTGGGGCCAAGATCCCCTTGGAAACAAACACATACGGGGTACCCCTAAATCATCCAAGAAAAAATGACCATTATTTTGTATTGAAACAACCATCAACCATGGGGATCATGACTCAAGGCATCTCAAGGCTCCAGCTTGTGCGCATCAAAGAGCAGCAGGATCAAATCAGATCGGGAGGCCAGCCATCTGCAGACCTTCATGAAGTCATAGCCTCAGCGGCTCCGATCGGACCGAGCACCAAGATCACCAAGACCAAGGTGGGATGGTTTCAACTTAGAACGCAAGGATCAAATATACATGTTCATGTTCGATATCTGATCAACGGAAACATGCACTTAAACATCCAGTTAACATCCATTTCTGAATTGTAGATCCGCTTTAAAGCCTTCGTTTTTTTGTCCGAAACATTTTAACGGCTCACCGAAAAGCCTCGGCTGATGCGCTGCTTGTCCCCCGACAGAACCCCAGGGGTATCGATGAAGGTGATCTGCTTTAGGATGTCGGCGTCCTCCACAAGCACTTGGAACCTGAAAGGACTTGGACGAGTCGTGGGAGAGTTGTGGGATAGACATATCACCCAAGAGTCTGATAGAGCACATATCAAGGATAGAATATTGAATATGTTATATAAGTTATATATATATGTATATATATAATATATATGTGTATATATATATAATATATATGTATATATATATAATATATATGTATATATATAATATGTATATTGTCAAGTTAGGATTAATAACCCCCGCGATATTAATCAACCCCCTCTCTGCCCCAAAAAAATGTAATTTACACACAGGTGGTCCCCCAGGATTCATAAACCGTTTGGCTAGGACATTATTAATCAACCCCCTGTGCTGAAATCCAATTTTGTTTATCCATTTTTTTTAACTACGTTCAAGTCTTTTTGTTTGTCATCATGTCTCATTGTTATTCTTAAGGTTTTGTTTTATTGTCTAACTCCCTTTATTTTCAAATGGTTTGCTTATGCTATACTTAAGTTGAAACCTCATAAACACCAGAAACCATCACTGCTGATCATTGAAAATTTGAAAAAAAAACTATTCCCCAAATGATCGATTTCCAATTAAATTATTTATTTTAAAAAAAAAACACATCAATTTGGATAGCTCCCAAAGGGTACCCCCCATGAGTCCATGTCCCCCATTAATAATAATGACCAGGGTTCCCCTTATTAATCAACCTCCATGAGATTTTAAGACTCAAATCTTATCAAATCCAATGGAATTCTATGAAACTCTAATTGACTTTTATGGATTCCAAACCATATCCAACATTTTATGGTTCCGGGGCCGTTTATTTAGGGGAAAACTAGGAAAGACTTGACAAGGTCTATGTGATCTTGTGGGGGGTTGATTAATCCGATGTTGGCATTAATATATATAATCACATATGTATAGTGTAAATATATATATATATATGTACCATCTAAGAGTCTAAGAGAGAACTTGGGAGGCTTTAGAATCAGCCGGGAATGCGATGGTATTGGATACCTGGTATCCGTCCGATTGGTTTGAACGGCTTTCTGGATTGGTGGTTGGACCCCTGTGAACAATAATATTATATATAATATGCACGTCACCTGGGTCATCATTCCATGTTTAGGGAAACACGCACACAAAACCACCAAATACGAAAGCCCTCCAAAACTTCAAACAAATCAATCCTTCATAAGAACATATTATATGCTATTATATGATATCGATCGATACTATATGGATATATATATATATATAAGGTGCATATCATGCATCATTCTGCATCCCATCTGATATACAATACCAAAATGTACCAACTAGCTATACTCACTTACCAATTACCCTCTGGTTATTTAACATAGCCATGGAAAATAGCCCATTTATAGATGATTTTCCTATTAAAACCTCCATTTATGGTTGGGATTTTCCATGGCTATGTGAGTCATAACCAGAGGGTAACTATATATCCAGATACGCCACGGAGCTTACTGAGGAAGGAGGAACCAAAGCGTGAGAGCCCGCTGTATGGCAGCTTCGGCAGGCAGGTGGCTGCATCTCCGTTGATGACCTTCTCCTGGTGGCAGGTGAGGGAAGGAACTTGCAGGGCAGGGGCATGGTTTCTGCATGAAATTATATATGCATATGTATAGGATATGAATATAGATATATATGTATGTGTGTGCATACATATATATATAAATTATGGATGTGTTGTTTGGTGGGTTTACATGGATTTAGAGCTTGCATGAGCTTGCACATGCTCACAAGTTGATGATTTCAAATGTGACAAAAATGGAATTTTATCCGTCCATTCTCTGGATTCTTCACAATCCCATCTCCATCACTGGTAATGCATCACCTCTTTGTTTGTAAACTCAGCTATGCTGTAGTATATAGTTTCAGTCTTACAACTGAAAAACACACTGTTTCGTTGTGTTGCTTAAGAAGCGCAATTCCTACCGATTCAACCACGATTGGATGGTTGCGAAATCCTGCACCACCGAAAGGATGGTTGAAACCCCCAAAATAATGGGATATTAATGGGATAAACAACCGTTTTCAACTGGTGCAGGATTTCGCAACCATCCACAGTATCATTTTCGTTCCCCAAAGACGACCTCCTTCCACTCCAAATATCTCCGGATCTCCTCATCGCCATGCACCACAGCCATGAATTTGTCTGTACTGGGCTGCGGTCGGATATCGAAGAAGGCGCTGTTGATGCCGGTGACCCATTTGATCAACGAGATTTTACCTGCCACTTGAAGGACGACTTGGCATCCCAGTTCAATAGTTGTTTTTCCCCTTGAGTGGGGAATAAGTAAATATTAGTATTATAACCCACTTACTATATGTATGTATATATATATATGTGTGTGTGTAGAATATCCCATTTGCATCAACAGGTGGGATATCCCGGTTGTATATAATTAGACGGAATATCGTTTGTGACACATGGGGGACAAATGGGTTGTACACCACTTGCTGGGATGCATATGCAAGCACCGGTGGCCCACGGTGCGTCAATCCGATAGACATGGTGTATTTGAACACAAGACGATGGTGGGTTCAATTTGTGTTGGGTAGGTATCATCAACTAAATTTGCATAGTCATGTAGAAGGGCCTGTCCCGTGAACGCATGCGTGCGCATATATATAGATAACACTAGATAACCATGAATAAATATGACGCATCTTGAAACAACAATGATGAATTCTGGACCTGCTCGTTTTGTAAAACGACGCATCTGCCCCAAGAAGTTTTGTTTCGACACATCTGCCGTCTGCAAAAACATCAAAGTCAACGGGATTCATCATCAACAGGATGGAATATGAAGACACATTTGAAACCACCAGTCAAAAAAACTACACATACCGATCTCTTGGGCCCCATCTGAATAGAGGTGACTAAACCAGGCTTCGATCTTTATGTAGTAAACACATGTAAACACAAAACGACCAACAATCTCCAAAGTCACTATAAATTGGTCGTGTGAACTATCCCCAAATGATTGGCCTAGTCCATGGCATTGGGTCGCAAAAACATTCTCCCAGCTTTGCCTGTGCTGTACCTCAGCCGCGAGCACAGCTACCCCGAAATTTTGAATCGTTTTCATCCAATGGCACAGAAGATATCATATGATGGCATATATCCCCAGTTGATGGAATCTCCCACTTGAAAAAACAGATGGTATATCCCATAATATCCCCAGTGGTTAACCTGGGTGACATTGCTATCATTCTGGATATCATCCTGGATATCACTGTACACAGATCAGCGAACCAAATAATTTCTTTCGGAAAAATTGTTTTTGATGGATATCAATGTACCTCAGATGTTTTTGATGGATATCATTGATATCATCCTGGATATCAATGTACCCTCTGGTAAACTAACATAGATATTAAAAATGGCCATAGAAATAGTGGATTTTCCCATAAAAAATGGTGGATCTTTCCATAGTTATGTTAGTCATTACCAGAGGGTACCTCAATCAATGGATATCAATCAGGGGTTGGTAACTGTCCCATTTTGGGAATATTGGACATCACCTGAAAAAGTCGCCGTCTAGTAGACCATAGATGCCATATACCATTCATGGTTGGGTGATGTTCAATGGGGACATTTAATGACCCATGTCAATGTAGCTATTAAAAATGGCCATTTATAGTGGATTTTCCCATAAAAAATGGTGATTTTAACCATAGTTATGTTAAATTACCAGAGGGTACCTCAATCAATGGATATCAATGTAGCCAATTGTTTGTCTTCAGCCAGGTGACTGGCCAATCAGCAGCACCTGTGGCCGTGCTTCCAGCTCTGAAACGGTCAGCACGGCGTCGTTGAAGTGGCCTCAGGTCGCCAGTTTTGACCCGAAATCTGTGGGTCCTAAGAGAAACTTCAAAGATTTTTAAAGATTTACCCGGTAATTTAACATAGCCATGTAAAATGTCCCATTTATGGATGATTTTTCCATTAAAACCTCCATTTATGAGGGATTTTCCATGGCTATGTTA
>Ga0126342_10019184_pt1 | contig 11648 bp, 8 predicted proteins | sample Cyp1metagenome_FD_92528 | JGI IMG/M metagenome (GOLD analysis project Ga0126342, IMG submission 92528) | Coral microbial communities from Lord Howe Island, Old Settlement Bay, Australia - Cyphastrea 1 metagenome | ecosystem: Host-associated > Invertebrates > Cnidaria > Coral ... | reverse complement strand
GTGAACACACTTCATGGTACGTTGCACACGTCTTTTGTACTTTGGTGAACACACTTCATGTCACGTTGCACACGTCTTTTGTACTTGGGCGAACACACTTCATGTTACGTTGCACACGTCTGATGTACTTGGGTGAACACACTTCATGTTGCGTTGCACATAGGGGGTTTTCGCCACGGCTCATGTGTACATACATTAATATATACAATGTGGGGCCCCCCAATTATAAGTTGGTTTGTAAACCCCATTAACTATAGTTATAAGTATAATAAACCATAGTTATTGGAGTTATAAACCAACTTAATTAGCTATCCAGCAGGCCCCACATTGTGTATATATATAATGTATATAGTGTGAACCCTGGATTAATAAACCCCAAACGGCTGTTTGATTGCGAAGGTACCATAAAAAAGTATCAAATCATGACTATTGGGGGAATACCCCCCTAATTGTCATAAACCATGGTTTATTCATCCGCGGTTGACATTACCCTCTGGTAAACGTTTACATAATTTATGGAAAATCACCATGTTCAATAGGTAAATCCACTATTTCTATGGCAATTTTCAATAGCAAACTGTATCAAATTACCAGAGAGTATCCATCAATAGCTCTGTTATAATCCCAACTGACGAACTCATATTCTTCAGAGGGGTAGGTATACCACCAACCAGCCATGGTTTATTAATCCGGGGTTGGCATTATTGATGTTGTTTGCACATGACCTCGATGTGCTCGCGTCCGAGGCGCAGTCCTTGCGACTTCGAAGAAGTCCCATCGGCTGGGGAACCTACGGAGCGAGGGGAGAATCTATAAGACGAGTTATCCAAGGGACCAACTTGGCCGAAAAAAATGTGTGGAAATTTAGTTAGACATGTTAAATCTATAGATCTATAAATTTTGTACTGTGAAAAGCGTTATATCTCTAAAATCTACAATTGTATCTATGCAGTTATGGCCCCATGTCAGTTATAAATGGCTAATTTACAATCATTTAAGCAATAACCAATCAGTTGCAGTGGCATTTCATCCCATGGACATAACTGATGTAGGGAATCTGTGATTTTTTTGGGGCCAGTTCCTGGCCTAACTCGGATTATCAACCGCTTAGTTAAGGACCGTGATGCTCCGCCAAAGGACTTGAATATCCCATGAGATTCTAAAAGGTGGTGAAAGTAACTTGTAGTATCCAGCGGCAGTTGTTCATGAGAGGTAGACGTGTGGTCTTTGGGCTTCGTTTTTTTTCAATGAACATCTAAGAAAGGGTAGATCGTGTTTTCTAGAGAGACATCAAATAGAGATTGGAGTAACTGCATATAGCTGCATGGTTTGCACAGTGATAAATATATATATATACATACATGCATAACTATTCTGTACTGTTTTTGTTTCAGATATTTCGATTTTTTTACCTCCATATCATTATTGACCTCAACACTTCATGGTTTCACTCATATTGTTGGTTCCAAACGAAGATCATCACAAGGTCCTAAAGCAGGTGGCTAGATCTGCAATCTATATTGCATACATGATCAATATACTATAACCGACAACCACTTAGAATATTATAAATTATTTGAATAAGATAGAATATGGTTTTTTTAGAGATTTTATTTGGTTCAGATAGCAGTTAGAATATATCGTTTAATAATGCAGATAGAATATGCAAAATAATATGTCCGTAACAATAAATAACCAATATTTTGCAATACGTCTCATCAAAAACACTATTATTTTGCAATACATATCAGCAATCCACACTTGCAGTACTGTAACTGTAATCTCACTGTGTATACATATATATATATGTACACAATAGCCTACTATTCAACCAGTCCTAAACCCGAGATGATGACTTTTCCATACAATATTAGATCATATATTGATTTTTGTGTGATTTTTTGAATAATCATGATTTTTAGGGATATTCTAAGTGCATGCCATCCTTGCAAAAATCAAGAAATCATTGGTTCTTGGATATTTTGTCCATATTCTAACTGCATTTTTCATATTCTAAGTGCTAAATGGCCTCATCTTAAATCTCAAATAAAATCAATGTTCGGAACTACTATGTTCTGTGAATTTTCGTTTAATAAATCTTAATTTTTCATATTCTAACTGAGTGTCCGTGACTGTGTATATATATACACATCTAAAATGTATACATATACATGTGCACACATGCTTCAACACGTGTATATATTGTAATATATATATATATATACACACCTGTTTCATCACATCACCCAGGCCCACTTCCGCACAGCACCGGTCATCCGTAGGAATGCGACCAAAAGGCGTTGAGCAGAAGAACACAGATTGGTCTCTGGGACGATTTGCGGGGGTCCAGTGGCAGATCAATCCACCTTCTCATGATAATCTCACACGCAGGTTGTGTATGATACTGTGACAGTTGTGTGTGTCAAGATACAACGAACTAGTTTTTGTTCATGTTTTTTCCCGGAGACGTGTTTCGATCGTTTAGGTTTAGGTGCTTTGCGATGGCACATTGTATTTTAAACGTCCTTTATGCCTGGTCATACAACCCCATTTTGCGGTTAAATCCCCATGCGCCCCAGATATAATCTGGAATGTCGGGTTTCCCATCAAGCAATTCTGGGAGGCAATGGTCTCTAGACCTTGGAACTCATGTTTCACGGCTCTTCCACACTGCTGAGACCACCCTGAGGCTGCATGGTTTGCAGCGCAAAAGGCAGAAAAGCGGGGCTGCCCACGACTTGACGCTGCAGGTTGGGGCGGCGGATTTTTGGATCTGGGAGGATGTGGCAGGCTATGGGATATTTATAGGAGCATTGTGGGAAGTCCATGGAAACCCTTTTTTATCGAAAGTTCCTTTGCATCTGGACAGGTTGCGGGTTGTAATATGAAAATTCAGGACGTGAAGTATGGGACAGGTCATTCTTCTTAGACCAGCATAACTGCCTTGGCTAAACGTAGTGGTTGTAAGTCAAAATGTGTTTCTTTGCATCCTTGTTTGATGCGATGATTTCCAGCTAACTTTGTATACCTGTGGTAGTTGAAATGAGTTATTCATCGTTTCAATAGTTTTTGACGGGTTCAATGCACCAACCAGCGACACTTTTGCTGAATTCTTCTTGCAATGTTCTCCGCTTTGTTTTTTGTGCACGCCGACCTGTGATAGACCAAAAAAAATCCATGTGTTTTCATTGGACCCATTTGGGTAAACATTGTTTAAAGAAATTGCACGCTTGAATCTTGAACAAATTTAAACCGCAGTGTTCCAATCCCTCACCTTCCGATTACCTATCAGGTAGGTAACCAGCCTCAAAATCAGTAGGTTTTTCATCACCTTCCAGTTGCTTATCTCAGAGGTAACCGAAAATTCAGGGATACCTATGGATAGTTTAATACATATAGGTTCAGCCAACTAAAGTCAACTAAATCTTCGGCCGGTTGTACATTAATAATGGTAAGTAGCATTTAAGCCCATTTACCTTATATTTTTTAATGGTGTGTTTTTCATTTAAGATGATTATAACTTAAAACATTTCAAATGTTTTTCCAAAGCTACCTTACAGTTCCAATGTTTAACAACGCCATGTGTTCTTCCATACGTCCATGAAACGCTCCAGACACCGATGGAATCCAGGTGCCGCGGCATCGGCTACAGCGAGCTCCGAGGCCCTGCGGCTAGGGCCCAACTAACAGATTTTAACAGTCATAAATGGATTTGTTTCATGATGAATAACTTCAGGTATAAAAGTCATTTCATCCCATTTTTAACTCTTAAGGGCCATAACTGTGGTAATTTGTATTACCGAACATCTACAATATATTATATTCCCTAGCATCATATGCCAGAATAGCTTATGTTGTTCATACGTTCCTCAATCACCTGCACATGATTTAATTTACCATAGCTTTGGAAAATTATCATTCTTAGCCATGGTAAATTTACCAGGATTTAATCGGACTTAGTGGGATATAGTAGGACAAAGACTTGGATATGCGTATAAGTAGTATCATTGTCACTATTTTGATTCCATTGAGAACGTTGGAAAATATTATTATCCGTTGATCGAAGAAAGTTTAGAAGTCAAACTTCCGACAATATGGACAGATGAAAAGCAGAGGTGCAGCAGAAGAATAGAGAAGAGAAGATCAGAGAAGAGAAAGAGTCAGAAGAAAGAAGATGCAGGTGCGCGAAAAGGTAGGAAAGTCACGAGACACTGTGTTTTTCCAATGATTTGTGGCTCCATAGGGTCGCAAAGTAGGCTCGCTAAAGCGGCGGGTGCGGAGCCAGCTGGCCAGATGAGAGATAAAAAATTGCACGCCGTTGTGGCTCGAAGCACATTTCCAAGCCCAAATGTACAAAACACCTCAGCTCCGGACCGCTTTTGGAAGTTGAGATGTCGAAAAAGTGCACACCGTTGTCGCGCGAAGCACATTTCAAAGTCAAAATGTACAAAACACACCAGCTCCGGACCACTTTTGGAAGTTGCGATGTCAAAAAAAGTGCACGCGGTTGTGGCGCGAAGCACATTTCGAAGTCAAAATGTACAAAACACACCAGGTACGGACCACTTTTGGGCATTCAGATGTCGTTTCGCGTGGCAGGCGCAAGGGATTGTGCACCTTCTCAAAAGTGAGCAAAACGTGAGGGTTTGGTAGCATTTCCAAAAACGATGGCAGGCGTGGGACATTTGAAGAGGATCTGCAAGATGCATTTTCCGTGGCAGGCGCAGTACAATAGACATGTTCATCAGAGCTGTTAGGAGGTCCGGGCGCTGATTTCCTGAGAGGGGCTGCAGTTTAACATAGCTGGGGGAGAACATTAATGGCATATATATATATACATATTAGGATATCTAATTCAACAGGTAATGGCATATTTGCTTGGCTGAATTTGATCACGACCTCTCTTCGTGACGTCATGGAGTGACGGTGAATGTATAGGGGGTAGTTGATAACGTTTTTTTTGAGTTGGTGAACTAATGTGAAATAGTATGGTTCAGCCAGATTATATTTGATTGAACTTTAATCGTATCCCTTTGTAGATAGTATGTGAGGAAAGTTCCACAGTTTTATTGTTTCACTGGGACGTGTACATAAATGTTTATATACATAGATAAGCCTGTAGCCAATGACCATCATTTGAACATCCAGCTGCCGCAGCCTGCCAGCTGCAGGTGCTTGCAGCCCTTGTCCGAAAAGGCATGGGCCTGGGACGGACGCTGATGTCTTCTGGGTCAGCGGTCAGCACCCATGAAGAGTGCTCACCCTGAAGTTGTCAAAGGGGATTTCATGGGATCAACCATCAACGATGTTTTAATATGATTCATGGGGGTTAATAAGATTTTTTTGGTTTATGGTGGTTCATAGGGACTTAAACAACAAATGCGTGGATCTTATGGGATACTGATATTCATGGGAAATATTATCTGTTTATTTAACATGGTTTAATATGGATGGCCAATGAACATGGGTTAAAGAAACTATGACTTGCCGTTTTTCCAAACGGTGATTTTTCATCGCTAGGTCGCATATAAAATAAGCATATATTACCGCATACCGCCTGGGAATCAAACATGGCAATGGAAAATCCCCTTAAAAATGGATGTGTCAATGGGAATTCCGGGAGAACAATCTATACCGATATATATATATATATATATTTATATATATATACACAGTACATGGGATATTTTGCATGGCTACGTTTGGTTACCCCATGGTATTTAAACGCAAATATGCGTAGTTTTGTATATATGTAGAACTTGTAGAATTGAACTTCCCCGTGGGCTTGACTGTTGATCACAGTCTAACTTGGTTTCCGGGTGTACATGTTTCTTATACTTCTACAGATGTATGGTGATATGGACATCCATGTGCAGCAACATGTGCAGTTTGTGAACCAAATCATCGTTTGTTGGCTAATTCATTGTTTGTCCATGGTTTCCCATCATAAGTCAAAATCATTTGATGCCGAAAATTGTTTCCGATATGTCCGCATATATCCCGATAGGTTTCTGTTCCCACCATTTAGCACCACATATCCCCAACATATATCCACAGTTTGCCAAAGGTGTGTCTATTTCTGTTGCTTGCTGTTTCTCCTTCGTCAGGACTTGGCAACGCGCCGCATTGGCAACGTAGTCTTTTGGCAACTCGACCCGCGCTGAATCGGAAATGGCAGCTGTGGCGGCTGTGGATTTGATCTCTAGTTGGTCTTGCGGTCAAAGCCGCAGTTTTGTCCTTCCGGGTTGCATCCCCACTTTTTCCCTTAAATTCAGGGTTGCTCCGATCGATTCTCAGAGAAGCATAGCCACATGGTTTTGTTTTTGGGTCATGCCTGGTAATGTAAGATAGGCTCTTGAAGATTGCCATTTATAGTTGGTTTACCTTTGAAAACTGGTGATTTTCCATAGCAACCAGTCAATTTATGACAGAATATCTCTGTATTTTCCATTCAATGTGGGCTGGCCAAGCCTCAAGAGCTTCCAGGCACTCCAGCGCCTGGCCTAGCTCCCTCCGGAGAGTTGCCAAAGCTAAAGAGGTGGGCGATATCAAGCAACACGGGGCTCCAAGAATTTTGATATGGGAAGATCATGGGAAAATCATGGGATGAAGATGAAATATACTAAATTGAACATGGTTAAACCATGGAATGTAATGGACTGACATGGAATAAAGCATAGTGTCTATAGCAAAAATGAATCAAACAATTGGAATATAGAACCGATATATATATATACATGTATATATATAACATATGTTGTGGATACATCCCATTACAAATATATATATATATATATATATATTTGTATAAGTATATCATATTCAAACCGGCACATCATTAGGGTATCATGTTTCGTCGTGACAAGCGTCGTGGGGGGTAGAACCAACAGTATGAGGATATATGCCCGCCATTTTGATGAGAATATAAGCCCCATATCTTCCCCTGCGCCCTACCCAAACCATTTTTATTCCGATATCATTGGGGCATACAACCCAAAAAAGGGGGGAGACGCTAAAATAGCCATCAGTATCTTTGAATGTCAGGGAAACAACAATTCAAGAGAGACATGCTTACACTTGGAAAAACAAAGGTTTGTTGCTAATCACACTGGAAATGGGTTAGGGTGGATTTTTCCTGAACATATTCTGGATATGAAATCAACCGGTTTGTGGATCGGGATGTCTGTCATGGAATTCATGACCAACAATACGATTCTGATCGAGTTGCTTGTGTTTTTGCACGATAGGGGATTTCCCAAAATGGCAATTTTATGATGGCAAAAATAAACTTGTGTACCCTCTGGTAATCAAACATGACAATGGAAAATCAGCCATCTATAAATCATAGATGGTTCTCAGTTCGCAGATTAAAAACTCCGGTTATAGAGCTTTACCAATTCCCATCTTTGATTAACGGAGGTTTGTTGGGATGGAAACTTCTACTTTTAGAGTTGTTCCAATGGGGAGCAAAACATCTTCAGACAAACTCACCTGAACATAGCCATTTTTTCGTAGCCCTTCGTAAGAGAAACGCTGCCCTTCCTTTGGGCACCACCCACCCAGGGTCATGGGATCACTTTGGAGGACCTCTGGGTGAAGGTGTGCATCCAGGTGATTCTGATTGCAATACCGTAAACCCCAAAAAAAACGAAACGTATTTCCAGCATGGTAGGTTGATGATTTTTTCCTGTGAATTTCAGCATTTCCAAGCGTTCGGCATTTTTGCGGGGTTACTATACATGATGAAATCAGAAGGATCGTGGGTATGATCACGGAGAAATCATGAAATCAGTGATCATCAAATGCATTTATACATATATACATATATAACTATATTTAAGTTTTGTGCAGTGTACCTGAGATTGTCGGAAGAAATTGCATTTCAAACTGCCATATGTTATCAACATCTCCGGCCGTTGACGACCTCACCAGTGATTCACCACATCTCGTAAAAGGTGTAGCCTCCCAACAAATGTGGCTGGCTCGCGGGAAAATCCCATATTTAGAGCTGATATTCCGTGATATTCCCAGCTAGAAACCTTTCTTTGGTGGGAATTCTCTAACGGCACCCAGCTTGATGTTGGTCATTCTTTGTTGACTTGGTATATGTACCTCTACATCTACGCAATGTCCAGGGGCTCAGGATGAGACTAGCGTCCTGCCTTTTAGCAAGTTGCTGAACTAGTTTGATTGGTAAATATACCATGAAGACAATTGATGATTAGTAGAAATAGAATCAAAAATAGATAGATAGATAAAGATACATAATATATATATATATATTCTACACCTAGTCCTCATATGATGACTGAAAATCATTCCGGAGAAACTGTGGCTTCGGGACGCTGGCGGGTTCAAAGCATTTTTGAGTTCCGTCGCATCCGCGGCTGGAATCACCCGGTAGATTAACCTAAATTGAAGAGCAAATGCTTTCATCGTTGAAGTTGAAGTCACCAATTCCTCTAGAGCTTCTGGCCCACATCAACAGCATCTTGTGCCATGGACTTTGAACACGAGTTTTCGGAGTTTCCTCATCGATCAGAAAGCGCGCGCGGAACATTGGAAGAGAATGCGCGAAGGCGACGACCGGGCAGATGACTGGGCGTCTCATTGAAAATCGAAGGTACCTGGATTTGGGGCCAATCAAAGAATGGCGTCATAGAATGACGTTTAGTAAGAGAAAAACCTCGCACAACTTCTGTTTCCTATGTTTTCGGATTTAGGCATCATTCTACTTCCCGATATGTTGATACGATGATACTACTTGCTGCCTTTCAGAATCAATCCGTCCCGACTTGACCCTTCTTACCTCTTGAAGGGGATGTCCATCGCAGAACGGACAGAGGTTTGTTTGTTGATTTCCAATATGCTGAATATTCAATCAGAACCATGCTGATACTAGACGCAATATCATGCCGTATTGTGTGTGAGTTTTTTCTCAATCACAACCAGCAGGTGTTTCTTAAAAGTACTCGTACTATCTTCATACCGCCATGCTGTTTATGCTTGATTTTTTTGCATATGCTGACTGCCGGCTTACACACATTCCATTTGAGCGACAAGTTCTCTCTCCATATCACCCCACTCTCGTTGGTAGCAACCACCAAAACAAAAGCAATGTGTATGCAATGTGTATGCCAACTGTTGATAAAGATATCCCACTTGTTCATTGCTTAAATCAACCGAGCTGAGATGCTTATGGCCAAGCCCCACCCTGGGTCGACCCCAAGCAAACCCCAAACAGAGCAACAACTTGAACCTGAAAATTTTGACTTAAATTCCATGTGTATCGTCATGGGGATATAATCACCTCCAAACAACGATGGTAAGTTGATGTGAAAAAGATCAAGGGTTTATATGAACCACCAGCAACCACAACAATAAGGTCGGATTTTCAACATCTATACTATATTGGTCCATTATTGGGGCTCACCCCTGCGGGAGGCTGAATCCCCATGACTTTTTCGAAGTAGATCATTTTCCTACTGAAACCCATGGATTTCCATATCTTTTTGTTCATGTTCCCCATGGATAAGTCTAAGGTTTTTAAAGGTTGATTACCATTTTTCCTAGATTGGTGCTACTTTTGGAACCTAAACAGCGACTTTTGATGATCAATTCCCTCGGTTTCGTTTTGGAGACACCCCTGTGGTCGTCTGGGCAAGGTCGGCCAAAGTCGCCGCCTGGTCACGCGGCATTCACGTGGCAGATCCAGAAGGGACCATGCGCCTAGGGCCATTTGCTGGGGCCGTGTTACAACTAAAAGTTTGGCTCTAACCTATTCAACTTGGGGGTAAAGGTAAGGCTCTGTAAGAGTTTACTTGTTAAATCCGATGAACTTCAGTGGTTGTTGAATTTTCCTGCATTTGTTTTAAAAAATGAACTATGACCTTCCAACGCTGTAAGGGGCAGCAACTGCATCAGTTGGACCTTCACCTACTTCTTGTTGCTTTAACATAAGCCAACCCCAGTAGTGATTGATCCTTGATACAGTTGATTCATGACCACGAAGTTGGTAAAGAAAAGCTCCAAGAGGGTGTTAAGCCTGTATTGATCTGGGGCCACCAGCTTCAACCTCCCCAAGTCAGGTGTTGCTTGAGGAAATATTGTGGGAAGCCTGTGAATAACTTAAGATATAACTTAAAACAACTTCGGAATCTATTCCCTTCTATACATTTTTGTGGTCAGTTGGATACCCTCATTTTGTCCGATTCCCTTCTCAGGAAGCGCATGTTTCAAAAGTTCATCGGAGACAAGCTCCAACAGCAACTGGAGATTCAGAGCACACGTGCTGCGGAGGACGCGTTAAGGATGTCATGGCTTTCTGGGAAAACCCTATGGTTACCAGCTATTATTGTATGTTGGGACAAATTGCTGCGGTGCATTAGAAAAAATGAGGGTAATGGTTGTAGGCCAATTTCCTTGTATCGATCATGGCCGATACTAAGATGATGAAGATAAGGCCCTTCCAGGGATTTTCAAATATAAACTAAGACAGGAACATACCTTGCCTTTTCATGGCGGTCACCGATGTTTCCTCAACTGGGCTCCAGCGTGTGAAAACGTGACCAGGACCCTGCGACAGAAAAGGCTCCAGCCACGCAGCCAGCCGCCAGCAGCTCGAGTTCATCGAGCTCCAGTTCCAAGAAGAAAACGAAGAAAACCAAGAAGGTCTGAGTCTGGGCAAACGTGACCTTCAGTTTTTTTTCCTATCCTTAAAAATGTTTCTATTGGGATTTAAGCCCGCCCAATTTTGAGGGGATGGCTAGCTGCTACTAGCTAATTTGATTGAATGGTGTCATCATTGTTGTTTGGCTTTTCCACACAGTGACTTTCCTCACTACAGCCATTGGCAGGTGAAAACAAAGAAGAAAGAGAAAAAGAAGAAATCGACTGGCAAAAAGATGCACAGCGAAGAACTGAATGCTTGTTTCGCCTTGCTCCCCACAATGGTCCATGAAGAATGCTCGGTGTTCCAGTAATCAAGAATTACAGCTTGATGTCGTGTCATATTCACGATGTTGGGGTGTGCCGAGTTTTGTCCTGTGTGTGTTGTTGCTGCTTTTGCAATCTGTTTATGGTATACCGGTGTTCTTGATTCGTCCGGGATAATTTTACGTCGTGAGGAGTCTCTTTGAAATCGAGATATGTTGAGTTTGTGTGACCAAGCACCGCAGCAGCCCAGGAAGAAATCTGAGATGATGGCGGCTTGGCAAAAATCAGACGGTCGACAAGAGAAAGCGTATTGAAGAGCTGTAAATAAGAGGCTTAATTATCCAAGAACCAAAGACATCAACCAATATACCCGCCGGTAATCAAACATGGCAATGGAGAGTCCCCCATGTATGGGTGATTTTCCCATTAAACCCTGCAGTTGTAGGGGATCGTCCATTGCCATGTTTGATTACCAGGGTAAAAGATATTGAGGATGTGTCCAACCAAGACCAGGTATATCATGGTATATTTTTCCACATATCACACAAAACAAACAGGGATTTTACCAATCAAGCAGTTCATGGTCAGTTTTGGTAGCGGAAAGCCATATGTTTTAGGCTTCCAGGTTCTCCACCTGTCAGCAGACACGACCCTTGTGCGATTTTCGGTATGTATAATTGCGTTAAGCCCGACGACCAACCATTTACCATGGT
>Ga0126342_10019183_pt1 | contig 11649 bp, 14 predicted proteins | sample Cyp1metagenome_FD_92528 | JGI IMG/M metagenome (GOLD analysis project Ga0126342, IMG submission 92528) | Coral microbial communities from Lord Howe Island, Old Settlement Bay, Australia - Cyphastrea 1 metagenome | ecosystem: Host-associated > Invertebrates > Cnidaria > Coral ... | reverse complement strand
GGCCACAGGCTTGAGAAGCAAACGGCCATATGTCTGTCTTGCTGTCCGTCTCCCTCTCTCTCTCTACAGTACCCCCCTCCAATTAGGGGGGTCGGCGGCACCTGGGCGCTAGCCCATTCTATTTAGATGTAATTGTGTACATATGATATCATATGATCATGTGTTTGCCTGTTTTTTACGCAAAGAGTAGCTCACTTGGTCCGCTGTCTCCGATTGAGGAAATGCAAACCGTTTAGCAGACTGGGCCCGGAGCATTCTCGAGCTTCAAATCACGGAAGATGACTCTGATACCGTGCAAATGTTCAAGCCTCAGCCAAATCCCAAGGGAAACCTAGCATTGAATCAAAATTGGTCAAAATCAACACCAACTGCAGTCGCGATGCTCAGTTGTGAAAACACTGCATTGCATTTCAACCAAAACACATCGAGGTGAACGCGGCAGAACTTAAAATCTAAACGCATCCTCATCAAACTGACTGTCTCTATCCATCTGTCCATCCATCCATCCATCCATCCATCCATCGATATTTCCATCTGCTGCCCATCTGCCTGTCCATCCATCCATCCATCCATCCGTCCGTCCGTCCGTCCGTCCATCCAACGACCTACCTATCAACCTATCAATCTAACCCCATCTCCATACGGTCTTTACGTATCTTATGCTGCACAAACTGTACAGTACCTGTACTGTAAAAAATACACATATGCGGGCGGCAATCAACTTCTCATGCGTTTGAAGATTCCAGGCGATACAAAGTATCTGACGCAAGCAGAACTTCTCCAGAAAATCGAGCTGCGTCCTGCTACAGACAACGGTTCAGTTGCAACAGTCACCTGGCTCACCCCATGTCAGGTAGAATGAGCGGCTTCGCTGACTTTGACAAACCATCACAAACATTGGTGGCGCACTTGATTTACTGGATATTTGGGGCATTTAGGGACCCAGCATATCGAAAGCCTGTCTGCACATGTGGACCATTTGAATCCATTCATCATTCCCTTATCTTACCCTCTGGACCCTGTTCTTGAACACCGAACATGCCCACGCAAACCAAAGACAAGTTAAAAGACCACCAGTAGTGGAGATGTATAGGCCTCCGCCCGGGTTGGTTTGGGAAGCTGGCGGCCTACTGTAGCTAGACTAAAGTACTGAGGTGCGAAGTTCTGGCCATAAGATCAAATCACAAGCCTGACAAAACTTAAAAACTTCGATGAACTTGGATGGCAATGGAGTGCAGCACCATGCAATACAAGTCTTTCAAGTTTGTCATGGCATGGACTGGTCTCCTCCAACAGTAGCCCCGGCGTTCCATGCTTCACCAAGCAGCCCTGGTAGCGATGGTTACTTTGACATCATGCGGTGTACACACACGCACACACACATGCACAGGTCTGCAACTTGTCTATGGCCTGAAGGTCCCCATTTGGGCAATATTCCATCACGAGTGCCTGTGTCGTGTTGAAACTTATCATTCCAAGAATGTAGAACAGCACTACAGACTGGGCCATTGGATTGCGGGTTCCGGCCAAGCTCTGGACCCAAAAGTAGGAGCATTGAAAAGCAAAGTGCAGCTGAACCACGAAGGGGTGCCTGGAAGAAATCACTAACTATGCTCCCAAATTGACTGACAAAGCCATGGAACTCGGTCAAGGCCTGGTGGTTCTCCTGAGTACCATGAGGCAGCAAGTTCAGCACCGAATTTAAATCCATGTGAAAAAGGCAAGTGACGAATTTCTGGGCATCCTCCTTCTGAAGCATTTTGAAGCCAAGCATCAGAATGAATTGCTCGCTGTGGGCTTTGCTGGTTATCTTCTGAGCTTTGAATTTGGCCTTCTCCATTGTCTTCATGGCCTGGGTGGTTCCATGAGCTCCATGACTTGCTGTTCATGACTTAGGAAGAAAGGACCGAAGGGACCGAAGGGACCAACATATTGCAAAGTAGTGCAAGATATGGATGCGCATCCTAGTTTAAAAAATCCCAGCAAACACGCGAGAGTTTAAACGTAGCGAACGCAGAATATGAAAGTTCAGTGGTATCCTCTGCGCACACGCCTAGACGTGCACTTGCACCCCTTGAATTGTTCTTGCGCCTTGTCAGTGTGTGTACTGCGTATGTGCAAATGCACATACATGATTGTATGTGAAAAACACACATATATATATATGTTTATGTGTATATAAAAATGAAAATATGCATATTTAAATAGATAAATACGTATATTTAAAAATATGTATATATATATATATGTAATTATATGTATATATATATGTAAATATGCACATGTATGTATATATATATATATGTATATATAAGTATATGTATATATAAGTATATGTATATATATATTTGTAGATATGTATGGGCTTGTTTTTTTTTTGCACCTGCTGGGCTCTGTTTAGACATGGTTCTATATAAGGAGGTTTCAAACGAACATGGTCGCTTTGGGGACTGTGCTTGCCACGGTTCCCTTTTGGCATATTTTCAGCAGCAAGGCTCTTCCTTGACATGTTTGCAGCAGCAGGGTTCTGCGTTGACATGATTACGCAATCCTCCAGGGCGCTGCTTCGAGCTGCTTGCCCGTGTCCCTGGGGGTTTCAAACTGACATGGTCGCTTTGGGCCAACGTCTGCCAAATTCCCTTTTGGCACGTCTGAGGCGGCAAGGCTCTTCCTCGACATGTTTGCAGCAGCAGGGTTCTGCATTAACACGTTTATGCCCTATCCAGGGCGCCAAGGTTCCCTTTTGACATGTTTTCGGCGGCAAGGCTCTTCCTTGACATGTTTGTGGATGCCTCCCTGGGGTTTCAAGCTGACATGGTCGCTTGGGGGGCCATGTCCGCCAGGGTTCCGTTATGACAGGTCTTGAGCAGCGAGGCTGGACTATAGGGTTCTCGTTTGACATGTTTTCGGCGGCAACCGCGCGCCGTCCCTCTAGCATCTGTGTCCATGAGCCAGAAATCTTCTTCCGCCAACCCATGCGTGCCAGTTAACCCAGCCAAGCAACCCAGCGTACCTACTTCCCAGTTCCCCGCGATCGAGCCGCCAATGCCCTAACAAAGTAACTGGGTTGGTACCCGTGCTATATAGGCCCCAACACGAACATGGCAAGCCGCCCCAATCCCGTTGCAGCCATGCATCGTTCCAGCAGCATCCGTGTACATGAATCACGTTTCATGAGCCAGACCTCGCAACCCTCGCCCTCGCTGCTAGTCTGTGTCTTCGCGACAATCTTCGGGCTCTGTCCTGCCTAGTGCGCTGGTGAGCACAGGCCTCGTGTCCGGTGCGGCACAACGAGCCAGGGAGATGGCGATCTTGTTGATTCAAAATCATATAGCAGGGATCAGGCACCCCGGCTGTAGCCATGGGCAAAAAAAGGGCAGCAGCGGGTGGGAAGTGAGACTCTGATTGGAGCCACGAGCCTCAGAAAAGAAAACGCCGCATGATCTGCAGTGCAGTGTCGCCTAGCGCACCTCAACCTGCCAATTTGAAAACGCCAAAGATGCCAAAGCCAAAGACAGTTTCGGGAACGACCCATCAAGGGAACGACGCAGTTAGGGGCAAAGACCCAGTCAACTGATGCACCCCGTCGAGGGAAAGGCCCAGTGAATGGCCCCAGGGGACAGACCCACGCAAGGAAGACCCAGGGAAAGACCCTCCTCCAGTAGCGGCCAAGTACCCAACCTTGCCTCCAGGACCCTGTCAGAGGCCAGAAATCAAGTGGTTTGCATGACATTTTCCCATTCTGGCGCCACTCATTCACATAGAGCTCTTGTTTGTTGCCTTTCGCCCAAATTCAAAGTTGATGCCATGGACTTGACGTTTGGTCAGGCCTGGGCCAAGTACCACCAGATTGGATGCCTGAGTGCTCGTCGACGAAGAAGCAAACGGGGGAGCAGGAGGTTCAACCGTGGTGTACGCAGCAGATTCAGCTGCACAGGCAAGTGGATCAACAGGTTGTTGGTCAGTGCTGTCTGACTCCGTACGAAATGATGGTGGCCAGCTAAGGTTTGCCATGGTGTGCAGTCTCGCTTCGTACCGGGCATGGCAGCTATCCCCTTTGAGAAGAAAAAGCTATGAAGAAAAGAAGTTGAACCAGTACAAAGAAGAAGCAGCAAGGAGGGAAGAAACCCATCAAAAACGAAAGAGAAACACAAAGGAACAGAAGGGCCAATCAGGGAAATTCAGCACTGAACAACATTTTTAGACCTGCAGCATAATGTCTCAAGATCTCAACGTTCACGGAAGGACTGTATTGGGATCTTTCTGATGGCACGTAAGTCGCATGATGTAGGGCTGGGTGAAGTCCGCGAAGAGAAAGGAATTTAAGGCCATCATCTTGCCTGCGACACCATTCAGGTCGATAGGAGCCCAATGCACCGATGAGGGAAAACAACGAATGGAGCTCGAAGACCTCCCCAATCAAGTTGGCATACCGGAGGCAAAGATCATCAGGGTCCAGTTGAATGTCACAGGTCGCCGAGATTTGAGCAGCAAGATCTTGAAGAAGGTTGGTAAACAAGGTACAAGGCAATTGCAAAGGAGCGACCATTGAAAAGTCCTTCTTGGTCAGTGGCAGTCAATGCCGGCAGCAGGTCAGAGCGAGTATGGATCATATCGCTGGATCCAGCATGTTCCTGGGTCATAAACCGAAGGTCATGATATGAAATCAGCACCAAGACTGGTCGTCGCCTCCTGACCACTGGGGTAGAACGCGCGACTGCTGGAATGCCATAGTATAGATCCCGGGATCCACGGTATGTGAAACCATGAGAGCGAGAGCGCTGCATCGTGGGAAATGGTTTTGATGAAGTAGAGCCAAAGCTAAAGAGAAAAAAGAACCGATTGCAAATTCACAGCTGACAAGGATAAACACAAGCAGCGAGAAGAGTGCGCAAGAATTTTTGACATCCGGACAAGAGATTAGTCCTCAGGATTTGGGACAGTGTCATCCCTAGAAGGAGTGTTCTTCAAGAACATCCAGCGTGCACGGCAGCTCTCAGGAGTTCGACGAAGATGTTGGCCAATAGACTTCCAAGAAGGACGAGATCGAGAGTCCTGCTTGTACTCCACCATGATCGTCCAAGTCAGTCCAAGCTCGATTGCCCATGGAGATTGATGGCGGAGGTGTTTCCTGCCTCACTGGGTCACGGGGCCTGAGCTCGGTCCGCACGAGCTGTAGATGCCGATGAAGCCACTGGTGCTCCATGGCAGCATCTGGTTCGAGAACAGGGGCTGGTGGAATGGTTTCTGGGACAGGTGGGCGTATACAACTGTGTTTGGGATGGTTTAGATTCGGTGTTGTAGTGATAGATTGAGCACGGGGAGGGTGGACGGTTGCAATTGATGCTGCAGGGGTTCTGGCGGCAGGAGGCGCAGTTGAAGAAGACGGTGGTCTTGCGGTGGGGCGAACTTCATCAGGAAATTAAATGCCGGCATAGAAATTGAAGGATGATCTGGACGAAAATTCGGTGCTGTATTGATCACCATGCGAGAAAGGATTCCTCCATGAGTCATTAAAGTTGGAGGATGGTTGGGTCTGGGCATTGGCACAAAGGTGTGCAAATGACGTGATCCAGTTGAGAAGTTTGGGGAAGCCGGGGGAGTGATGGGCCCGATGACATAGGTGTAGATTCCCAATCCAAATCCGGTTCAAAGAAAGGTCAGAAACTATAGCGATGTACTTGAGATGCATGATGGCCCTCACCAAGTTGGAGTGAATCTGGCGCTGCAGCAGGAAGAACGAGTTTGAGCCAAAGAGCTAGAGAAGAAAGGGACCAAGAAGAAGAGATATAACGGAAGAACAGGCAGTAGCAACAATTGGGAAGAGAGATCTTATGTCACTGATGACAAAATCTTCGAAGAAATGCTGTTGAGTTCTTCGAAATCGAAACCAGCCAAGTGGTAAATACGAATTAGTTGTTGAAGGCCTTGATGAACTCTGTACAATGGGAAGGCTCTTTTCACTGCGGTGTGGCACCGCAATCGAAATCCACTGATAAGGACTTGTGGGGGAGAGGCCGAGAATGGGGACAAACGCTGCGAAACATTGGCAGGGCAACAATAGATTAATTCAAAAGGATTTGTCTCAATCATGAGGCCCAAGAAGTCCTGGTCAGGCTAGTCTCCAGAATGATGGGTTTGCCATACAAGCCTTCATCAAGCAAGATCTCATACGGAGCCAGGTCCTGAATGAGCTTGTTACGAAGAATCATCCGATTGTCCCATATCGAAGATGCCGAACAAAAAGGTTCTGATTGCGAGAGTCTCCTTGAAATTGATGGACCAAATTTGTTCGCTTCAATAGACACTACCATGAGGCATAGTGCCGGATAGTGCCGGTGGCAAGGGACTGCCCATGGGACTGCCCCGGCGTTGGCGAAAACTTCGCGGGCCTAATGCAAAGGTTTGCATGTTTAGGGCCGTCTTGAAAAGGTCAAGGCATCGCGAACTGCAATCTTCCGAGTGACATTGAGCCTCCTGAAGGTGCGGGCTTGTTGGTCTTCCCCGGATAGAGTGAGAAAACTTCATTGCCATTCACATTCATGTGAGGCAGGTCTGAGGAAATCAAGCGGGAGCCTAAAAGCCTGTCAGGTTCGATGCTCATAAAGAATCCTGCCAGATCCTGGTTGAAAATTCTGCGGTCGTCATACCTCGGTGCCTCTTTGAGAAGCTTGAGCAATGCATAGACATCACCAACTACGAAGTGATTAGGGCATCCAACCTGGAATGCGTTGGAAAATTATCCGGGCAAGACTGTTGAGCACTGGCCAGAACGGAGAATCGACAAAGGATATGATCGGTCGTCCAGCCGTGTAGTTCTTCTTCTTTTTGGCCAGGACGTAACCTCAGGACAATTCGCGACAGAGCCCAGGGGTAAGTCTTTCCATAGGACTGTTCCAAAGAAGAGACCATTTTGCTAACCATGGCTGCGGGCGTTGCCTCAAGACCCAAGAGATTCAAAACATTCAAAGACCTTGTCATCCAGGAAGGTGGTTTCCAACGATTGGTAGTATAAGCATGGGCAAAAGATCTGCAAGGACGAAGCTTGCTTGTCTTCGCAGTGAAAGACAGCACCATCAAAGGATGTGTGCAAGGCTGTAATGGTCGATTTCGTGATGTGGTTCGTGAGAGGCTTGCAGTGTTGACTCCAAATAGGTGTGTGATGAGTCATGAGACCCAAAATATCTTGCTTGATGATGGATGGAAGCCCATTGGTTCGTGTCCACTGGTTCAGAGCGCGAATCATCATCACAGTGTACTCCTTCTTGGACGGGAACACCTTGTTGGACAAAGACCCTTCAGCAACGACGGCTTGTTCAGGGGGTAGTAAGTCAGCAAGAAGAGTGCCGGAGAGGGATAGGATCCAATGTTATTTGGAACCAGGGTTTAGACAAGCTTTCTTAAATGGAGCCCATGTCTGGCAACAGCACACTGGTGTCATGCCCGTAGCCCATTCTGTGACGGCATTTTTGTGGTTGCAAAGGAAGTCCATCACCGATGCATGTTTCACAAAAATAGTCTTGAACGATGGGTTGCGGCAAGGAACTTGATGGGCAAGAACTTGTAGATGTCATCCCCGAAGAAATTGGCGCAGTGATTTGACAAGGTCAGGGCTCAGGGACCAAGGCGCACAAAGTGCAGATGCTCGAGGAGCAGCTTTGCCTTTCCACCAGCTGATGGAGGCATCGATCGCTTGCAGCGAAAGAGTTCTGTAATGTTCCTGGACGTTGGAACTCAAGCGGTGAAGCATATAGCACAAGGTGAGACCAGGTGAGATCGAAGCATCTTGGTGATTTCAAATCTGGCCTTTATGTTTGAACCCGATGCGTGAATGATCTGCCAAAGTTCCAATCTGGATTGGAACCGATTGGATGCAAGAATTTCTCGAACCACTTTGAGAATGAATTTGTGTGTTTGCCCCGCGCCAAAGCGACGCAAGTCCAAATTGTGCATTGGTATTCATGGCCGGTTTCTTCAATAGACGCTTTCGGGGATGGACAAATTGACACATGAACGGGTAGTTCAACCAAGGTCACAATTCCTGGATCAAGGCAAGTTCGAGACATCTTTAGTCAGCTCGGCGAACAAAAAAGGGAATTGGGGCCCAAGCAAAGAGGTTTTGATGGTCCCGCCAAAATCGTAATGCAAGTTCGGCTTGGACAAGTTTGTCATGTTGAAAATACTTTCTGGTTCGACTGTACTGGCGATCCGGGGTGCTGTGAGTGGCCGATCCGATCCCACATAGTATTTGGGTTGCATGTTGAGAATGCGCGTGAAACGAATGTAGACCGCGTTGGGCTGGAAGAAACCCTTCATAAAGAGTCCATGAGATTCTAGAGAGGAACCCCACAAGTTGGAGAGATTGGCACAGCTGGAAGGCTGTGCCAAAATCGCCTTCAACTTTGTGTTGGAGAGAAAGCCATGAATGATCATCAAAACCATCAACCGTACTTGAGCGAAACGAAAACCATGGAAAAGAGTCAACGAAAAGGACATAGTAAATGGGGTCAGAATAAACAGCACCAAGATCATCGACTGTAAAAGGTGAAGATGTGATTGAAGGACTTTGTGCTTGAGTTTGGGTCGTAGAGCAGGTGCTAGTCAACAAGTCATCGTGATGGCTGTTGTGCGGATCTTGGTAAGGGTGACATCGTTGAAGTTCTTCTGGAGCTTGCTTAGAGGGATGCGCTGGTTTTTCCGCCAGTCTTCAGCCATTTCATGTTGGTCTGCAACACGGCTCTCTGTGCATCTGGGATAGACAGGGCTTTGAATCAGGAATTGTGTATCCGATCGCTCAATCACAAAGGAAGATTGTCCAGAAGCCACGTATTGGATTGAAGAGGGATTGAAAGCCAGCTCGCTGGATCAAAGGCAGGTGGAGACGCAGGGGCCGCTGAGCCCAAGAGTGCGCGCTGGATGGGCGTGGCTTGACTGGAAGAACTGGCTTGACTGAAGAGCTGGCTTGACCAGGACGAGGAGGTGTAGAAGCTTCAGGGGTACCTTCATCGAGCTGGGTGATTTCATGTTGAGAATTTGGATCCGTGGCCTTCATTGGGAGCCATCCCTGAATATGTTCTGCAACCATCAAAGCGAGCGGCATACATGGTGTTTGCCGTTTTGTTCAAGTGTTTCCCATCCTGTCTAGCAGTCTAGCACGAATCTGAGAGATTCTGTCCAGGTCAATTCCTCGATTTCTCGACCGAGAGAGCAGACCACTGGGGATGAGATGCAACATTCGTCCGTGGGCTAACTTCCGCAACCAGAAGTTGCTTGCCTGCTGATATAGCAAGGCAGCCAAGGGAAGGGCCAAAGGATCACATCCTTCCACATCAAGCTTTGCAGCAAATGCTGATGTCCGAATAGTGCGAGGAAAAGTGAGGCCGTTGACCTTCTGACTCATAATGTTCACGATCTTCATGCCAGTTCTCCTTCAAGTCAAAGCCGTAGACCCGTGGCTCATCAATGGAGCCCCGTGGAGCCGATGTATGTGGAGAAGTGGAAATGATGGACGGACCATCGGTGGAGGAGTTGTTGGAGGGGCCGAGCATGGCTGAGTGGGTGAGCAGAAGGATTGTTGGGAGCCCGGAATGGATGGATGTGGAAGTGTAGGTGCTGGAGATGGTGGAAATGGATGTGGCGATCTTGTCCAACTGGATGGTGGTGCAGGAGGAGGGGCTCCAAATTGGCCCGTTACCCCATGAAGAGTAGGCCAGCGATTGGCAAACTGAGGACGGGGCATATTTTGTAAGGTCCGGACTGCTGCTCCCATAGGTCCAAATCTTGGTAGATCTTGTCGTGGAGCAGAAGGCACAGGTCGATTGCGAGCTGATGTTGGTGATCGAGAGCGGTCAGAGCTTGCCATGACACCACAGAGAAGCGACTACGTTGCAAGAGCCCATCAAAACTCAAATTGAAGAAAGCTCCACATGTGAAAGGGACTGAGAAGACATGACAAACAATGCAATGACTAAAGAAAAGTCAACTGCAACAAATCATCAAATGCATCAAAGCGATCACCCCAGAAAACCAGAAGGAATGCAAAAAGCCCCATAGACGGGAGAAATTCAAGCCAAAGCAAGGCCAATCGTGAAAAAATGCAAGGTCAGATTGAGGCAGCAGTGCAGTTCATGCAGTTCTGAAACTGTCCAAGCAAAATCGTCCAGGGTAAACCTAGAAAGGCAATCACCGTGTTTACCGGTTGCAACCAGGCTGGGCTCACGCGCTATAGTCAGGTTCTTCCTTCTTGAAAATCAGGGAGTTCCTCTGGAGGATGGGGTTCTTCTTTGGATGGAGGCTTCTCTGATGTTTTCCGTTCCGATGGAAGGGGATAAGGCAAGCTATCCCAGGTGATAGCGATGCTGCTGACAGTGGTGTGTTCGCTGCGAATGATGGCATATTTCTCTGACGTGGTCACCACACCCTTTGCCGAAACCTTCAACTGAGCCGATCATTTCCTCCAGCACTGAGATGAAGATGTGGATATGCACTCCCGGTAAATGAGGCCAAAGAGAATCGGTAATTGGCCTTTTCCTTTCGTTGAAGCTCTGTCCAGGAGCTCAACCACGGCGTAGTCCGGGATGCATTGATCAACACGACCTAATTGCGTGCCTAAAAAGAATGCCCCAAATGTGGGAATGTCGCATTTACTGAGGGTGCTCCGAATGTCCAATCTGCCGGCCGCAACAGGATGGCCTTTGCTGTTTCCGTGCCAGTGCCGTGGTCAAGAGCCCAAGTATATGCAGTTTTCCATCCAAACGGTGGCTTTGGTTGGAATGGAGGAACTTCAGGCATAGGGATCACCAAGGCATACTTATCGGTGTTCGGCAGGACCATCCTGCGAGCAATGGAAAAACCAACCTTGTTGAGTAATCCTGCTCCAGCCAAAATCTGAACCATGAGAGCGCATCTGTTGTCAGGAATATCTGGGGCAATCTGCTTGATCTCTTGTTCAGCTGTTAACTGGTGAAGTTGGGAATTCACCGTCTTGATGGTCCGTGGTCGATCTTCTTCGGCGATCTCATTTGCGGCTTTTGTGCGGTTTGGATCTTCAAGGGCATATTTCACTTGAGCGGTCCAAGTGTCATTCGAGTGGTTGATCCACAAGTTTATCACCTTCTTCAAGTTGAATTGATTCCTTAGTGGATGAAGGTTTCTTGAAGGTTGAATGATGCTTGGATCGACGGGAAGTGCGGTGGTGAGAAGTGGGATGAGATAATTCTGTGATTGGCTTGGAAGTTGCAGGAGCTGCATGAAGGCGGATGCGCTGACGGGAATCATCTCGACGTGGAGCGCGAGAACGAGATCGAAGACGAAGACCGAGGTAGCAGGGACTGCAGGGGATGGACCTGGATTGGAGTCCTGTGGTTGAAAGAAATGGATTGAGGTGTGGGAATGGTAGGTGACGAGAGGTCTTTGGCTTTGGACGATGAAGTGGACGACTGCGCCTCACAGCATCCTTGATATCCTTCTTGAAGCTCTCTTGTAATCGTACTTCCATCTCTGAAGAGTGAGAGTGTTTTCCGGACGACACCCTAGCTCATCCCCTTAACTGCAGGGGTGGGGTAGTGGCCCGCCTGTCCGCCTAGTGTTGCACCCGGGTATTGAACCCGGGTCTGACGCATGAGGGATGCGTCTTATCCACTAGACCAT
>Ga0126342_10019182_pt1 | contig 11650 bp, 14 predicted proteins | sample Cyp1metagenome_FD_92528 | JGI IMG/M metagenome (GOLD analysis project Ga0126342, IMG submission 92528) | Coral microbial communities from Lord Howe Island, Old Settlement Bay, Australia - Cyphastrea 1 metagenome | ecosystem: Host-associated > Invertebrates > Cnidaria > Coral ... | reverse complement strand
TGATGAGAAGTGGACCTGTGAGAAGTGATGAGAAGTGGACCTGTGAGAAGTGGAGCTGTGATGAGTTGTGATGAGCAGTGGAGCTGTGATGAGTGAGGTGTGAGAAGTGGAGCTGTGATGAGTGAGGTGTGATAAGTGAGGTGTGAGAAGTGTGAGAAGTGGAGCTGTGATGAGTTGTGATGTGATAAGTGAGGTGTGAGAAGTGTGAGAAGTGGAGCTGTGATGAGTGAGGTGTGAGAAGTGAGGATGGGATGAGTAAGGTGTGAGAAGTGAGGATGGGATGAGTAAGGTGTGAGAAGTGAAGCTGTGAGGAGTGGTGATGTGATAAGTTGTGAGAAGTGGAAGGCGTGATGGGTTGTGATGTGATAAGTGAGGTGTGAGAAGTGGAGCTGTGATGTGAGTGAGTGAGTGAGTGAGTGAGTGAGTGAGTGAGTGAGAGGCGGCGCGGTGGAAGGCGGAGGAGAAGCGGCGGGATCCAAGCGAAAAACAAGAACCCCACACAATGATGTGGGGAAAAAAACATCAAGTTGCTTTCAAGTTGCTGGCAAATGGCCATTGACCACCTCAATCAAACAAACATCATGACATGACTCATGACCAAGGTAAAAATCAAGGGGAAGCAGAAGTCGAAGCCAAAACAGCAGTCAAAACCTATGTGCCCCACGCCAGTTGGCATGGTCCGAGAGAGTGAAAACTTTCTTGCTGACATGGGCCGCCCACTAGGGTCCACAGGACATCTCAGGATTCTGAAAATCTTTGCAGGAGGAACAGTGTGCACAGATGTTAGTGCAATCGGGCTTCTTGCTGGACTCTTGGGGCCTAGCTGCAGACTGCTTGCCATCTTCCTGAGCGAGATCAAACATTGCAAACCACAGGTTGTTTTGCATGAGTGCACATCCCGTTTTGTGCGGGATGTCTTCCACCGCTATCTCCCGGAGTACACTGTGCATGCAGTGGAATGCCCTCAGGTGAGCTAGCTGAAAGTGGATGATGTCGCTGTCGCAGTGTTGTTTTGTTTTTTGGTAGAAATATATAATATATATATATATACATATATAATATATATTTATAATTTATATTGTATATATATATATATATAAATTTATATGACTGTATGATTGTATATATATATATAGTTACTGGCAACAGCCAGAGCCAGAGGGTGAGAAATGCATTGCATAGCCATGAATCAAAATGAAAACGGGAGTCAAACAGGGTAAAGCTAGTGGGTTGGAGAACTCTGGAGAAATAATGTGGAGCAAACATGGTATCGTGTCAAAAAGCAAGCGCTGGCTTTCGTTCCAAACCCTCTCAGGTTTCATTGATCTGATCTGATCAGATGATGATCCAATCAATTTGCTGCTGGTAATTTTAATGGGATTTTTTACTAGCTTCCTTACAGCCACCGCCCTAGGACATCCCGCTTGAGAAAGCCAGCCAGTGCCATGTGCATGACAAATGGCTTCTCTCGCAGCATATGTTTGGCTGGCCGATGTTCAGGCCGCGTCTTTACACAATCCTTACAAGAAAGGACTCGGGCTTTCTCCAAATGCCAGCATTGAATGTGATTCACCGGCTCTATCGACAAGTCTTCGGATCTGTGATTGACCTTTATGTATCACCTTCTGAGCTTTGACTGCCATTTGACATGACATGAACTGAATTGACATGATGACATGACATGTCGGCAATTTTGAGCTGTAAGCAGTGAACAGCGAGCAGACTACAAAATGATTACTGTCGTGAGTCGTAATGTAATGATAATGATGGGCGGCCTGGCCTGGCCCGGCCCCCCCCACCCACCTCTGAGAGTTGGTACCACCAGAGCATTGACTGACCAGCCAACCAGCCTAAGGACGAAACAGAAGCTTATCGGGCTGAGCTTTGCTATCAGCAGAAGAAACCTGCAGGCACCAAATTCGAGAATCTACTGACAGGATTCTTGGACTTAAGAGTTGGGATGTGATTGATTGGGATGATTGTGATTGATTGACCCAACTTAACTAATTATTGCAATGCAATGGGAATGGAACTGAACTGATCGCTGAAATGAATCATGAATTCTAATGAATGTTACCTTACTCCGGAATTGTGAATGCGAATGAATGCGAAGTCAGTCAAATCTCATATTTTTGAGTGAACCTGAATGACAATGAATTTATATAATTGAATGAATGAATGAAAGTGAAAGAATATTAATTATGTATTTATGATTCTGATGATGGTTCTGATTTTGATTGATTGATTGATTTGATTGATTGATTTGATTGATTGATTGATTGATTGATTGATCGATTGATTGATTTGATTGATTGATTTGATTTGATTTGATTTATTGATTGATTGATTGGATTGATTGGATTGATTGATTTGATTGATTGATTGATTGATGGATTGATTGATTGATTGATTGAGTTATGGTTTCTGACAATCTATCATGTCTATCAGTCTGTCATAGTCATAATGTATGATTCTATGAGCTGAGCTGAGTCAATCCAAGACTAAGTCTGGACATGACAATGGGACCTGTGGTTTTGCAGACCAGGTACTTGCCAAGTTTGGCTCGACCAGTACAAGAAGCATCCAAAGGTGCTCGATCATTGGAAAAAATGGTCACTTGGGCTAAACCTGGCTGTGCGGGAACTGGCCATGACTGATGACCATGAAACCATAAACTATAAACAATGATAACAGCGCGGCGCAGCAGCAGCAGCATCAATAATGTGAATTGAATGAGCATGGGAAGTGTGAATGGGAATTAGAAAGAAAGGTTATTGTTTCTGGTTTGTTTTTATGTTCGCTATTATGGCAGGTGCTGTTGCTGCCACTGCAGGCATTTGAGTTTCAAACTCAGCTCCTACTGTTGGACTGTTGGACTGGTTTTATTCACTGTTGTTGATTCTGCAATGGAAAGCAACAGCATGCCAGCAGCAGCAGTGGCAGTGGCAGCAGCAATAACAGCTGATATGACACCAGTTAGGGCCGAGAAGAAGATTGCCAAGAACGTCAAGGAGGGTCAGTTTGAGACGCCGCCACCAGTGACTGAGAAGAAGAAGTCTAAGTTCTTTGGGTTGGCAAAGTCCACAAAGAAAACTTTTCAAAAAACGATTTGAAGAAGGATCTCAACAGCATGAGTCTTGTGGAGTTGTCCAAATGCAGTCTACCTGCTAGCAATCCGACCAAGCTGAGTATGCGACAGCTGGTCCGTGGATGGTTTTAGTCTTTAGGCTTTAGCGGCTTTAGGCTTTGTTTTTGGCTGCCTGTCTGCAGTCATCAGTTCAGAATGGCAACCCTGGCTGAGGGGTACTTGGGTTTGCTAGCTGCTATGCTATGCTATGTGTCAAGTTGTTTCCCCATGCAAATTCCTCAAGTTCCAAAGACTTAACTTGACGACTCAGAACCGAACCAAAACGATTGTCATAGTGTCATAGAGATAGAGTCATCATTCATGATTCCAATTCCAATTACATTAACTCCAAATTCCAAATTCCAATTTCAAGATTCTAATTCCGGACTTGGCAGTAGCATTGTCAGAGTCGAGTCTGAGTCTTGACCCAGTGGGATGATCTGGGGTGATGCAAGCAGCCTGAGCTGAGCTCAGCCTCAGCCAGCCACTTTAACTTTAGCGACTTTCAGATTTTAGGCTTCATCTTCAGTCACATCAAAAAGTTTGGGCCCAGGGGCCTAGGGGGGAGTGCCACTGATTCAGTGACACCGAGGTGTAAGTATGATTCAGTGAACATAGAGACAGTGACATAGACATGACAAACCTGTTGTTACAATACCATACTAAAATATAATATACTATGTATAGGTACTATACTGTTTTATACTCATGTAAGAAGACAAGACATGTGAGTCACATGAGAATATACATGGGATGAAAAGGATGATGAGGAGAAGGATGATGATGATAATGATGATGATGATAATGATGATGATGATGATGATGAGGGATGAGGGATGAGAAGAATGATGATGAGGGATGAGAAGAATGATGATGAGGGATGAGAAGGATGATGATGAGGGATGAGAAGGATGATGATGAGGGATGAGAAGGATGATGATGATGAGGGATGAGAAGGATGATGATGATGAGGGATGAGAAGGATGAGAAGGATGAGAAGGATGAGAAGGATGATGAGGAGGAGGATTATGATGAGGGATGAGAAGGATGATGAGGAGGAGAAGGATGATGAGGGATGAGAAGGATGATGATGATGATGATAATTATTTACAGTATATATATATATATATATTGTATATTTATATATATATATATATTATTGGTTCCAGTCACCCGGAAATATGCGGCCACAGCCAAGGACGATGTGCGGTGATTTGCAACTTGACTCAAAACCCAAACAAGCGGAGTGTCGTGAATTGGCTATGCCCCACCCTGCTGAAGCAGGAGATTATGTTTCTTGCAAAGAACCCTGACTTTGCTTCTGATGTGGAAGAGAGACCTCTGACTGGGAAGGACTGCCTAGAGACACACACACACAGCACACATACAGACAATATAGACACATCATCAAAATAGTATATATATATGTATATATAATGTATAATTATAATAATATATATATATATATATATCATAATAGGCTGGTAGCTATGCTCTCTTGATTGGGAATCAGGGACCAGGATCAGGGATGATGACAATGAGTGAATTCTGAATCATCAGACCAGACCATGACCAGATGTGGACCAAATTAGAACCACCATGCAAGCCATGCCATCCCATCCTATAGAGATTGAGAGTATACTATACTATACAATGCAATATGGGGTTAGAGCCAGCCAGTAGACATATGCAGGAGCACTTGAATGCCATGGGAGCACCACAGTGGTCAGAGTTTTGCGCAGACACTCCGTGGCCGCCTTTTTCATTGGAACATGTCTCCACCAATGCGATGAAATCCCTGGCTGGAAATGCCACTCGCCTTTGGTTTGGTGACGGTGACAAGACTTGACTGGACTGGACTGGACTGGACTCTGCTGGATTGGAGATTGGATTGGATTGGAGGAGGGAGGAGTCGAGTCTAGAATTTTAATAGCTAGGACTAGCACCTAGACCTAGAGTTCACTGGTAAAATTGCTTATGGTCTGTAATCACACACTGACTGACTAACCTTGCTTTGACCTGACTCACCCAGTCGATGCGTACTGCAGTGGCTGGCGCTGTATGGGCTGCAGTTTTGACTACTTGGCGTGCTAAGCCTGAGAATCAGTCAGATGCACCGGCAGCACTGTCTCACTCATGACAACCTATGGCCTATGGACAGAAAGTACAACAGAGTGATTGAATTCAGGCGATGATGACGATGATGATGATAATGATGATGACGATGGCGAACGTGATGGTGATGATGATGGTGATGATGACGATGAGTTAGATTCACACTCGGTCAGTCTTCCTTCAATGCCAAAAGTTGCTTTGAAGAATTCACTTAGTAATGAATGGGTCGACAAATTCTGGCTTAACCAGGCAGTAGGGGTAGTGTCTTGAGTCTCAACTTCGTTGACGACTTGACTTGGTTTTGCTTGTCATGGACGACGGCATCGAAGAAGCGCCTCCTCATTTTGAGGCTGGCTGCGAAAGTCTTGAGGTGGTGACCGCTTCTGCCCAAGACTTGCCCCCAGGGATGTGCCTGTGTGAAGTTTGTGGGTGTCAATGCCAATACCGACCAAAGTGGTTGCTTGGAGCTTGGGTTGGATCAGCATCAGCGTTGAACACAGATTGAATAGACAGAATAGAAAAGGTAAGTAAGTAAGTGAAGTAAGTAGGTAAGTGCAAGTAAGTAACTAAGTAAGACTGACTCTAATAAACTGATTGTAAGTGTCAGTGATGTCAGTGAGCCCTGCTCAGCGAGATCTAAGGTTCACTCAGCTTTGCCAGTCCGATGTTGGACGTCGGCGAAGGTGGCATGAGCAAGCAGTTCGAGCCGGTAAAGAGAAAGTGCTCAGTGACATGGAGAAGAACAACCATGAGACTAGACTTGACTTAACTCGGCGGTGGTGGTGATGGCAGTGCTGGTGGCAGCTCATTTTTTGAACTAAATTTGGAACTTAAAGCCTTGAAGCCCAATTCCAATCCTTGACTTGACTTTTTGATTTTCAAGTCAAGCTTGACTTGACTTGACATGACACTTGACTATTGGCTGAAGTCAGTCAGCTTTGAGTTTCAGAATCAGAATTGCATAATTTCTACCAGTCATCCAAATTCCAAATCCAACTTAAACCTGGCCCAACCTTCAACCAAAGCAAACCCTTGAGGAAGTCTATGTGATGCACTTCAAAAAGTTCTGCCACACGTCCCTTGGCAGTGCGCTTGGCACTGGCACTATTCATAATTCATGAAGCTGTGGATGAGTATGGTTGTGTAGATTGACACTTGATGATGATGGTGATGATGATGGTGATGATGATGATGGATGACAATAATGATAATAACTATAACTAATAACAACAAATAACAAAATATTTGGATGTGATATTGATGGCATGATGTTGACGATGATAGACAATGCTAGATGCCTAGCTGATCCCAGGTCACAGGAGTTGCATCGCGCATCTGGAAAGAGGGTGAACTCTGCAACATCAACAGGCTATGACTGGTGCACCCTCAGCCAGACAGTGAGTGCTGGCAACCGCCAGGAGGATGTAGGAGAGGCAGAACCTTTGGCATGGCCTGAATATAAGAAGTGGTATACCAAGGAAGCTCCAAGCTGGTGTCGTTTCCAAGCTGAACGCAACTACAGTGTATTCTGTGTGTATGTCTTATGTCGTCAAATGATACCACCACCAACCCACTAGCCGCCATTTATAATTATATTATTTATATTATAGATTTATATAATATATTTTTATAACATATGATTTCTGAATCAGAATCAGAATCCATGCGACTACTTGCAGCTGATCCAAACTGAATGCCAAAAACCAACTTTCAAGCCAAACCACCAACAGTATAGCAACGAGTCATGAGCCAAGGTTTGAGTGAGCATGGTGCCAAGCTGAAGTGGGATGAGGACTTGAAGGATAGGTCAGTCCGGAAGGAACAAGTGCGGAAGTTGTCAGAGGCTACCGGAAAGCCAACCAAGGAAGAGGTGACCCTCATTTATGTCCCATGTAGCCGCAAAGCAGTTGACACGCAGTACAAGGACTGACTTGGTTTTCAATTTTAGTTCAAAGATTGAAATTGAAATATATTTTTCTGGACAAAAATCGTTTTAAACATTACAGCAAGACCTGACGGACACCATTAAAACAATTTGACATTTGACAAATATTTTCCATTTTTTTGACCAAAAAACGAAAAATTGATCTTCCGGATTCCTGATTCCTGATTCCTGATTTGAGTTTTATTATGTTTTTGGTGTATCACTATTCCTATTATGTTTAAAATGAATTAGGCCACCAAAAAAATACTTTACTTCGTGTGATCCCCACCACCATGACATGTATACATTTTGTTACTGGCAGGCAAATCTTCTGGCATTCTATCTGACATATCTTCTGGCATTCTATCTGGCATATCTTCTGGCACTCTATCTGGCATATCTTCTGGCATTTCTATCTGGCCGTTGAAGTCCAGCGGTGCACACTGAGCTGGGAAGGTCCCAGGTTGAGGTTCTGCGGTGCACACTGAGCTGAGAAGGTCCCAGGTTGAGGTCCAGCAGGTCTTCGGCCGTTGGGGCTTCATTCCACCACCGAGAGCTGAGCCCGTTGTGGTTCCCGTTGGTGTAACATCGTGTTGAGGAGGAGAAGGATGATGAGGGATGAGAAGGATGATGAGGAATGAGAAGGATGATGAGGGATGAGAAGGATGATGAGGGATGAGAAGGATGATGATGATGATGATGAGGAGGAGGAGAAGGCTGATGATGATGAGGAGAAGGATGATGATGGATGAGAAGGATGATGAGGGATGAGAAGCATGATGAGGGATGAGAAGGATGATGAGGGATGAGAAGGATGATGATGATGAGGAGGAGGAGAAGGCTGATGATGAGGAGAGGGATGAGAAGGATGATGAGGGATGAGAAGGATGATGAGGGATGAGAAGGATGATGAGGAGGAGAAGGATGATGAGGGATGAGAAGGATGATGAGGGATGAGAAGGGTGATGAGGGATGAGAAGGATGATGATGAGGATGAGAAGGGTGATGAGGGATGAGAAGGATGATGATGAGGAGGAGAAGGATGATGAGGGATGAAAAGGATGATGAGGAGAAGCATGATGAGGGATGAGAAGGATGATGAGGGATGAGAAGGGTGATGAGGGATGAGAAGGATGATGATGATGAGGAGAAGGATGAGACACAGACTCAGACAGACACAACTACCAACAACAACACCAACAGCAACAGCAACAGCAACAACGTGTTGTGTGTGGCCCCTGTTGTCCCCTGTTGTTCTGTTGTGTTGTCCCCTGTTGTTCTGTAAGAATATATAATATGTAATATGTAATGTAATTATAGTATAGTATTAAATATTATTATTAATATCTATTATATAAATATAAGTATAAATAAATATAATATATATATATTATTGCATTTAAATATATACATGTTTTATAGTCAGGACAGAGGCGCCCAGTTGGGCCTGGAGAGTAGATCGAGGGCTTCTGAGGCTGCACTTGCTGGAATGCAGAGCAGGCTGCAGGCTGCTGTGACTGCTGCTTGTGAGGACGAAGACATTGACCTGTCTCGTATTGCAACATCGTCTGCAGACCCTTCAAGTGCAAGTGCTGCAAACCACATGAAAGGAGTTCCGTTGGCCCTTGGCAAAGGGGTTGGTACTAGCAGAGCTTCTGGTGGTAGGGGTCAGGCATCATCAGCTCTGTCTTTGCCTAGCAGTTCTTGTGGTTTCCTAGTTTTGGATCGCTTGCTGGACAAGAAGAAGGATGCAGTGGCTGCAGCTGCTATTGCCCGTAGGACCACGCTCAAGGACACTGTTTGGGCGGGCGGGGGCTGGGGGCGGGGGGGAATGTCATTAATGTCAATATCACTGCAGTGCACTACACTAGACCCTGACACTGACACTTTTGATTTTATTATTCAGTTTATCAGATTTATCAGTAAGTAAGTATATGATAGGACTCGACCGATAGGAGATGATGAAATGATGACACATGATATTGATATTATAAATCATAAACATCTCTGGTCTCTGGGGCTAGAGAGGACATCAACAATGCTGTCCTCAAAGCTGAGAAGGCATTGGGCATAGCGTTGAAGACCTTGGATAAAAAACATGAAGATGTTGGGATCGAGAGTCTTGACAAAAAGCCGGCTGATGAAGACGACATTGAACGACGATACTTGATGGTCCACATGCTCAATTCCGTCACATCCATTGACAATGACGGCAATCAAGAGGCAGTTGGGAAAGTCTTGGCTTTAGCTGCAGTGGATCCCTACTTCAAGGAAGCTGCTTTGGAAGCCGGCTCTTTGCAGACAGTTGGCTTCATGAACAATGACCGATCTCTATGGGACTTACTTGACTCTCCTGACTCAGTAACTTGCCGCATGACATTAACTGGGTTGGCCCGGCCAGACTTGATTGAAATTGAAAATACTTGACTTGAAAGTCTTGTGAGTCTCGTGACTGTGACTTGGAACATAAACTTGGCAGTAGCAGTAGCAGTACAGTATATACTATACACCGAACACTTTATCTGTAGCTGTACCAAGACAAGACTGAAATTTGAAACTTGAAACTGGAACTGGAACTAAGGTGAAAACGGCAGCGGCTCAGTGTTTGAAAGCTGTCAACTACTTCAAGGAGATGGCAGAGGCGTTGATTCAGTCGTGCAACCACTACAAGACCACCAAGGTTGCATCAGCGGCTGCATTGGCAGCAGAAAGACAATTCCAAATGAAGGAGCAAGCACGTTTGGAGAAAGAACGTGACAAAGAGGCGAATAGACTTCAGAAGCAGAAGGATCAGGAGGCTGCAAAGCAAAAAAGGAAGGCTGAGAAAGCTGAGATTAAGAAAAAGAAGAAGGAGGAGGAAGAACAGGCGGCTGAAGCCGCAGCTCTTGCAGCATTGCAGGATGGAGAGAAGGCAGAGGAGGAGGAAGGTCCTAGAAATCGACGTGGCAAAGGAATTAATGAGTTGACTGAGGCTGATGCTCCATTGATCAAGGAAAAGATCGCAGGGGCTGAATGCCGCGTAGTTGCCACTGTGGATGACTTCGTCAGAATCATGTGCAAAGATGAGCCAGTGATTCTACGACTATCTAGGTCCGCCTTCAAGAAAGTGATGGAATTCCATGCTGAGTTCACTGGGGCAAACGTCAAGGAAATCAACTCAGTGAACAATTCTTTCAAAGCCGAGTTGACCCAGTTCATCTCTGAGTTTGCGGAGAAATGCGAGGCCAGGCCCAGCCCAGCCCAGCCATGGGTAATATGATTAACTTACGATCAATCTTGATCCAAACATAGCAACAGCAAGAAGCAACAGCAACTAACAGTCTGTCTGTCCATCTATGATACTATTGAATTATTTTAACGATTATTATGTGACAGTGATTCACAGTGAATTATATACAGCTGACAGTGACAGACAACTGACAACTATGACTATGATTTGATTATTACAGCTGACAACTGACAACTGACAACTATGACACCAGTTACCAATCATGGGAGTTGGTCCACCTGATCGAAAGGCTTCGCCTGGGAAGATTTGCAAGAAGATCCACTTGTGCTCAAGCATGGTGCAGGACCGCGTGGATGCCTTGAACTTCGACAAGGTGGCTCTGAGCTTCATTGAGAATGACTCTAGCGGACCAAAGTTCTTCCCCCCCTATGTCGTCGACATTGACGGACTTGAGTCACTTATGAAAGAAGTCTCCAAGAATGGCAATGCGGATGCTGACATCAAGAGGTACAAGCAGTTCTCATTGGTTGGATTCGAGCATGGCACTGACTTTTCTGGTCTTTTCCGCGGGTGCACTGGGCAGATTCAAATGCAACTTGAGGGAACGCGTTCATTGGCCATCTCAAGCTTGGAAGATGTTTCTTGTCTTTAACTAACTCAACTCAACTTCCTTCATGTTTGTTTTGTGAAGAGGAGTAACCAAACAAACACAAACTACCCAAAAAAAACATTATTTATGATTTATCATTCAAATTCAAAATCCTCGATCAATTCAACTCTCAACATATCTGGCCCCAGTTCCCGCTCCAGTCAACTCAACTTGGCAAGGTTCTGGGTTTGCTACCAAGCAAAGCTGACCAAATTGACCTGAGTGTGCTGACAAATGCAGTGAATGCATTCAAGTGCTTGCATCCCAAAGATGCACCCGAATGTATGACCTCCCTACGTCAGGCATGGATCTGCAAAGGGGATGTGACTCAGCTGAGGTATAGTATGTAATGCAATGGTAAGTAATATATGAAATGGTAAGTAATATATGTAATGGCATGTAATTTAACAGTATGTAATGTAATGGTAAGTAATATATGTAATGGTAAGTAATATATGTAATGGCATGTAATTGAACAGTATATAATGTAATGGTAAGTAATATATGTAATGGTAAGTAATATATGTAATGGCATGTAATTTAACAGTATGTAATGTAATGGTAAGTAATATATGTAATGGTAAGTAATATATGTAATGGCATGTA
>Ga0126342_10019181_pt1 | contig 11651 bp, 12 predicted proteins | sample Cyp1metagenome_FD_92528 | JGI IMG/M metagenome (GOLD analysis project Ga0126342, IMG submission 92528) | Coral microbial communities from Lord Howe Island, Old Settlement Bay, Australia - Cyphastrea 1 metagenome | ecosystem: Host-associated > Invertebrates > Cnidaria > Coral ... | reverse complement strand
TGAAGGCCCCGGAAGAAATACAGCTATACAATGCTATACAATGCTATACAATGCTATACAATGCTATACAATGCTATACAATGCTATACAATGCTATACAATGCTATACAGTATCATTGTACGCCATCCATCATCAGGGTCTCCAATGCAGCAAGAGTGCCGCAAGACTGAATCAGGAATCCTCCGGAAATACAATATATAAAACCATACAAAACCTGGGCCAAACACTTGGATTATTCATGAACTCACAGCGACCTCAGCAAAAATGGTGAGCAATCACAAGAACCATCAAGAACCTATATATCCCTCGACTGGCTTGTCTTGTGCTCAGTCTAGGTTTGCGAGATTGTTTTTGATTGTTTTTGCATCTTCCCCCCAAAAGATTTCAATAGATTTCAGCCCTGAACAACACTGCGGAATGAGAATTACGGGGTTGCCCTTCCACAATCCTGAACCGCCGAACCGCCGAACCGCCGAACCGCCCATCGATGCGGTCTTGCCAGTCTTGCCAGTGCCATCCAAGGTTACGTGGCTTCTCGTCTCACCAAAGTGCATCAAGAGTGGCTCAGATCGCCCACCCAGGCGTGGATGCCTTCCAGGTCGTAAGATGCCGTAAGATATCCGGAGACGACTTGCTCAAGAAGTCCCGCGACAACGAAGCTGACAGCTGACTTCCATGCTGGAATCACATGGAATCACCCTGAATCCATGCTGGGCTGAAGAAAATCGATGCAATGGAACGTCTCTTGGTGGACAGGATGAAACTGATGCAGGGTTAGTGCTACCCGGTGCTATTTCTGCAAGGCACATCGAGGCCTGGAGCAAAATCGGCCGCAGAGATTTAGCACGAGTGGCGGACCAAGAGGTAGCGGCGAGCGCGAGGCTACCTGTCTGTGGTTTCGTTTGCTACATGTCTGTGGGCCTTCGAGCCATCTAACGCACAGAAGTCCCAGATTGTGCTTCTCACCACCGCTGCAAATTGGCAAAGACTTAGTGAGTAGTGGTCGTCCCAGAAAATTGAGCTACTCTGATGGACACAGCAGCAACTGCACTTTGCGCCTGATCGACATGACCTTTGCTTGCACGCAGATGCACGCAGTGATGAAATGCCACTGCAGCAGTCCTTGAGCAGCGCTGCTAGAGTGAGAGGCATACGGGTCGCCTGAAAAGCACAAAGCTTCGCGCAGTATTAGCTTGCGTCAGATTGCGTCAGTGGATATGTCACTAACTCTTAAGAGCCACCACATTCCACCACTGCAAGCTTCGACAGGTTCTGGATGTGTCATCAGCCGCAGCCGGTTCTGGCATTACATTAACATTTGACACAAGAGCAAGGGATCAACCGGCGAGCAGGAATGAGACAGATCAATGAGCTCTATGTGCCCTGATTCAAACTGTCAGAACAGGATCCTCCGAGAAAGCTAGATCAGACATGGAATGAAATGGGTGAATGCTGTACTTATACTGCATCGGCCAACAGGCCCTACTGAAAAACTGCGGCGTGTCTTTTTGTTCCAACATCAGGATGACAACACGTAAAAACAATTGAACGATGATGAAAGATGAATCAGAACCTGAGGTGTTCCAACTGCTCCTTCACCCTGAGCCAGAATTGACAAGAAACATCAAGAAACTCAACAAGCAGCAGATTACAAGTTCTCAGATGTGGCCTGCGTCGCCGTTGCGGCCTTTTCCTGCATGGCTGGCATTGCTGTTTCTGGTTTCAGCTGAACAGCATCAGTACTGCATCATAGGCGTGTCCTCCTCTTCCACCCGTGATGCTTGTCCAGCATACTGGTGTACATGCAGTCGCCCGAAACACCGAACCACTCAATCACAGTCATTTATATTTTAATTGATTGATTGTTGAAGGATTGTGTCCCTTCGAGATTAGAGCCTCACAGCCCACCCTACCCGCACACACACATTCTTCAGACATCGCCAGAGCCTGCAGGCGCTGGACCTGCTGGTGTGCAGCTGGGTCACTTCCTGAAACATGCTCATCGAGATTATGTGATCTCTGAAAGGCCTGAATTACTTCAAAAGGGGCGGAGACTGTTCTGAGAGGGACAGGGTCCATGTTACAAGATGTCACGAGTTGGATCCTAAGCCAGGAAGGGTTGGATCTCCACGCAGCTATGCAAAGGATCGGTATGATTAACGAAGAAGCGCCAGAATTGCGATGTTTGGAGACCGTCGACCATTTCACGGTCTGGGCCTTTTAAGATTTGTGTAGCAGCAGTCCGTATCTCACAGTGTTATACCTCTGCCGTTGAGTGTCTTACTGTAGCTAGCCATTTTTTTTGGGGGGTATGTTGTTTCCCATCTTCATCCCGGTTAGACAGGTTGGAAAAGGTACTTGTGACAGTCTCCAATGCCACATGGCAGAGGCAAGCTCGACCTGGCAGCTTTTTTGAGCACTACCCTAGACATCGCAAGCTCATCTCTCTCAACAAGCGGACTTTCTGCTGCATTACATGGCGGAACTGGGATTGGGGGTCGGGCTATTTTTCATGAGCCCTGAATTTTCCCGACTAGTCTTACTGGGCTGCGTCCGTGCTGACGACAGGAGGAAGAAGAAGAAGAAGAAGAAGAAGAAAAACCCAGCAAGTAACAACACCAGCAAGTAACAACAATTAACAACACCAGCAAGTAACAAGACCAAACAGACCAACCAGAACAACCTGAACAACCCAAACAACAAGAGAACAACAAGAGCAACAAGAACAACAAGAACAACAAGAACACCAAGAACAACATAAACAACAAGAACAACAAGAACAACAATAACAACAATAACAACAAGAACAACAAGAACAACAAGAACAACAAGAACAACAAGAACCAGAACAACAATAACAACAATAACAAACAATAACAACAATAACAACAATAACAACAATAACAAACAATAACAACAATAACAACAATAACAACAATAACAACAATAACAATAACACAGAAAACAAAAACAACAACCAAAACCAAAACCACAACCACAACCACAACCACCACCACCACCACCACAACAACAACAACACCACCAACAGCAACAGCAACAGCAACAGCAACAGCAACAAGAACAAGAACAAGAACAAGAACAAGAACAACAACAACAGCAACAGCAACAGCAACAGCAACAGCAACAGCAACAGCAACAGTAACAGCAACAGCAACAGCAACAGCAACAGCAGGAAGAAAAAAGAAAGAAAAAAGAAGAAGACGAAAACAAAGAAGCAGAAGAAGAGGAAGAAGAAGAAAAAGAATAAAAAACAACAACAACCATAACCACAACCGGAACCTTAATGACAACGACAACGAGGAGTGATACTTTTGGCGAGGTGCTTCTCATTGTTCCTGGGTCCTTTGCTTTTTGGAAATGCCTGGGCCACTGGGGCGTCCTGTCCTCATTCCAAGCCCAGGAAAGTTCGAGACGACCGAAGCGCAGAGTTTGCTTTCCGACATGACTGGAACTCGCTGATTGATGTCCGCGAGGCGAGGTGCCTGGAACTTGGAAAACTCTTCACCTTTTCACGGAAGGTGAGCCCAGTCCTGTGAGGTAATTGGATTATATAATATTATATATATAATATATATATATATATAATATATACATAATATTGGCATCTCTGGCCAGGATCACTCTTACAGTTTTTTGCATGTTTTTACATTCAATCCGGGTCTTTATCCAGGTGAAAGAGAATGAATAAGTCGCTCGCAGAGTCCTTCATGGAAGAAATCTCGAAATGAGTTGTAGGACTGAAATCAATGGAACATGATGGAACCGCTGCCAGGAATCCTTGCGCACGAAACCCGTCACTGAGCGTTCCAAAGTGCTCTTCCCGCATGTGCCTCGCCATGCCTTTTCAATCCTTATCATATCTTGTTTTTTTTTCCCCAGGATGCGGGGCATATGGAGGGATCGGTAGGTGTAGTCGCGTTGGTGGGAACTTTGTTTGATCAGACGAGCTGCAAGATCATACGTGTCGCATTCTTGATGCCTTTCTTTGATGCCTATCAAATTCTATGAAAAACAAGCGATCACACGAATCAACCCACTGCTGCATGGAGCATAATTAACATAATGAACCCAGATTAGCCCACTGCATTCCTGTTATTGACTGTTATTGTTGCAGCTGCGATGAATGCCCCTGACCCGAGGCTTCGGTGCTTTCTGAGTACCTCCAAGAGTTCGCAGCGGAGCAGCAGGATCACATCCGCTACAACACCGAGGTGTTGAAGGCTCGCCTTTCGCGTGGTGGAAAGACTTGAGCCCACTTGGATACGTTATGATCCGTTGGGGTTGGGATTGTGCTCAGATTGTGAAGTACCCCGAGTGTCAATGTGCTCAACATGATATCGACGCTGCATCGACCTCTAATCAAACGTGTGAGGTGCTGCCAGTGCAGTCAGCAGAAAGTCGTTTTGAGTTGCAGCTCTCAGGGACAGGCACGGCCGCGATATGTGGCGGAGAAGTTCACAGAACATCTTGTGAGTTGCAAGAGCCGGTGTCTCACATCATTTCAAATCATTTCAATTCATGTCATGCCATCTCAACATACTTATTCATATATTTCAATTTCAACAATTTCACTAGTCCGGCAGTGTCCAGTGATCTTGAGGTGGTCTCTTGCACATGGTCTCCTATGGATTCACATGGTCTGCATATGTCTGCATATTTCTGCAGGTCTAACGCGCTGCCATTGCCAAGAGCTGGTATTGGCCACTGGGTTTTTCTTGCCACGCAGCGGGGCCGAAAAGGTGGACGGCAGCGGCTTGACTGAGCCAAAGTGGTCGGGGACAGCATTTCAATGTTTCGCGGCGTCCTGCGGTTTTTCAGCGAATATATTAGTATAATTTAATATATTGATTTATTTATTTGGTTTTTGTGCAAAATGTATATAATTATCCTCTCCCTCTCTCCTCCTCTCTCTCCCTCTCTTTTTCTTCTCCATTTTTTCACTTTCACTTCCTGGCATCGAAAGGGTCTCTTGCCCTTGCAGCCCACTGCATGAAGTCTCTCCTCTTCTCTCCTACGTAAAATTCCACCTAGACATATACATCAGTTATCAGTGTAAATATATATGTATATAGACATATATATATATACATGATGATTCTGCACATTTGTTTATATGGAGAAAAATGGCGAACGCACATACACACACACACATCTCCCATACATGCGCATATATCAATATACATCACACCCGTTGAAATAGAAAGATCAAAAGAGACCAAGGCATGGCTTGTTATATGAAGATTAAAAAATGATTAATTTTGCACATTACATACGTGTGTGCATATATATATATAGATTACAGTATTATTATATATATGTAGACTATATATATAAATATATTGTTATGTACGCAAAATGTATCCACATGAGCACAAAAACGAACAGATAAACAAACCATTTTATATGCACATGCAAAGAAGGTTCAGCACGTCACGGTGCACAAAGTCGTGGCATGTCGTGGGAACCCACATCCCAGGCGAGCTCTTGTTGGCTTATGAAGATTTGCCATCCTCAGGCAGCAGCGTTTGTTCCGGGCATGGAGCTGATGTTGAGCACAGGATGCGGCATCCTTTTCAGGACCTAAAAAGGGAAGCGACCATGGGTTGATTAAGATCATGTTGAAACAGTAGCACATGTTCAAACAGTTCAAACTAGTTCCCTATCGGATTCAGCAGTCATGAGAGTCATTAGCGTTTCGGCAGTCAGTCAGCCTCTGAGTTCTTCGCCAGGTGAGCCCTTTGAGGGGAAAGCTGTAATGATCTTAGGCCAAGGCAATGCAGCTTTGGAGACAGCGCAGGCACGTGCAACACGTGCAACACGTGCAACACGTGCAACACGTGCAACACGTGCAACACGTGCAACACGTGCAACACGTGCAACACGTGCAACTGCTCAAAGGGGCCTTGTGGTTTTTGACATGTCTTGACTGGATCATCCCCAGGGGTCACTGTTCACAGAGAAAGAGAGCTGAGAAAAGTATTGACGACCTATGACAAAAGCATCAGCTACAACTTGTCCAATCTGCAGAATTTGCACCAATATATGTGGTTGGCTCGAACGTTGCACTGTGATGTAGAGACCTGGCGGGGAGTCACACAAAAATCACGAGAAGTAATGAGTTCTCCTCTGTGCTGACGGAGGGCATTGGAGTGCTCTTGCGTGGGGCCAGCTTCCTCGAAACAAAGACATCTGCATGCCCATAGACAAACGATGAAAACATGTTTGCGTGAACAAATTACATTCCAGTCGCGAACTGCTGTTCGCGCAGCAGGGCGAAGTTGAACACATTTCTTTTGAAGGGGATTCAAAGTTTGGGGGTTTGTGGACTGGTTCTTAGATGTTTTTAGATTGTTGGCATGGATTCATTTCCCACATGGAATGAAACGACTTTGCTTTTTATTTGACGCGTGCAGGAATTGCAACAATACACCTCCGAAGTGCATTTGCTGGCGCGCGGACGGGCTTTGCCAGAGGGTGGCAGTGGAGTGCGCTTAGCGTACCAGACGCACTATGTCACTTGAGCTTGAAGATGTAATTAAGTTGAACATGTTGAACCACCAAGGTGTTTTGAGTCGTTGGTGTTGATTTGCCCTATATGTTCAGACGGAATGCCAGACCATAAACTTACAACCCCGCCATTTTCACCTTGAGTTTTGGTTGGGAACTTGCTGCAAGCACAGTGAACGTGTTGGGATCAGTTGGGTGGGATTTGGCGTGCTGCGGAATTGTCTTGGTTCAAGCCAGATGTGCTGCTGGTTGCGAGCTACGATTTAGTGCTCCATCTCCATAGGGCTCATACCGAGCAAACATGTTATATCCTAGAATGTCACTTGGCAACATATTTAAGTTTCATGGGATTGGCGTGATTGTTTTTGTTGTATGCTGATGATTTTGGATATTTTGGATTATTTTAGTGGAAATTGTTACGGAGACTTCAGGCTTTTCGAGCATTGCTATCCAGGTTGGCGCTCTTCAGACTTTGGTTTCTTCCGCTGGCCGCGTTTGCTGATGAATGTGAAGACCCAAATGCAACATCTTGGATACAGATGAAACTTCACTATGAACTCACTGAAAAGAGCGACGAAGGCTAGAGTTTCAGTTTGATGTACTGGTCTAAATATTCTGCACTTTGCTGCGTTTTTGACAAGTTGAGTCGTGGCAGTCATGTAACATGTGCATTTTATGTGCTCGGTTTCTCTCATCAATGTTGGACCAAAAGGTTACTATTGGGCGAAGCGTGGAGGCGATAGATTCACCAGCAGCTCTGTGAATTGGAGTGTGCCTGACATCTCTCAGACCCCCAGTTGGATTTGGCCAAACTTGGATCATGAGCAAGTGCGTCACAGTCCACTTATCGATGATCATTTGGACATCTATGTGACAACGACCACAAAGGTTCGGAAGTTTGACCAGCTGGGGAACTTGTTGTGGACTTGGCACCAGGGTGAGAAGATGGTCACAGCTCCAACTTTATACCGGGGCAAGATCTACTGTTTGGCCGGTTGTGGCAGTGACAAGATGCACATCTATGCTATCCACATGGAAAATGGTACAGTTGATTGGAACGTGACTATGTCTGGCAGATGTGGCCTTGAAGCCAATTCCCTCCTTGCCGTTAGAAGCACGCTGGTGATGCCCTTTGCAGATCCTTCAGATCCTGTCCTGCGTGTTGGTGGAGCCAATGGCCTCAGGGCTGTAAGCACGGGCAACGGAACTCACTTGTGGGATTTTCAGACTGATGACATCTTTTGGAATTTCGCCCCCTCCGCCATCGATGACAGCTCTCTGATTTTTTCAGCTAGTTGTGGTGCCGTTTATCGCCTCTCCTTGAGCACTGGGCAAGTCATTTGGAAGGTATCATCGCCACATCCAGACCCTTGGCCTTTTATGTGCGGCACGGGCGGAGGTGCCATGGGCCCCAATGGCATTTTTTATGCAGAGAGCAATGTGAACAAAAGCGCTAAAGCTGGGAGAGTGGCGGCCTATGATGCCAGCAATGGGCAAAAACTTTGGCAAAAGAATATGGATGAAGGATACGAAGGGATACAATATCCTGCTGTGGGCCGGTTGGGTCCTAATGGGAAGTTGGCCGTTGTCGTGGGGGTGGGCCAAAATACAGGCCTCCCGCCTTTGCTGAAGGGCGAAGCCACACAGAAATATTTGACTGATCCAGAGTTCAGAGCGGAAATGCAGGCGGGGTGAACTGGGTGAACAGCCGGTCTGGTGGGCCTTCCGATAGATCCAATAGTGGGTGACTGGCAGGGTGAGCCGCACTGCTGTAAATGATTCCTTTGGTAGTCTAATCTGGCACTGGAGTTACATTCACTGAAAACAGGTTATCACATAGACAAGAGCCTTATAAACAATTGACGGTTTGCCTTCTGTTTCACTTCTATGGTGACGGGTATTTGGGACTTTTTTGTGCATTGATGTGCGTTTTGGTCCTTGGAGCCGCCTATGCATCAGGTGCCACATTTCAACAACCGGGTGATGGCACTTGATGCTGCAACTGGTGAGACCCTGTGGCAATACGATGAGCCGGTCCTTAGTCTGTCCAGCTGGCCCTCTGACAATCATTGGAACAAGATGATCTCATTCTAAATAGAATTTCCTGCTGAACCATGATTGCCAGAGGGACACAGTGTAAACGTTTGATTGTTTTCTTGTTGGCAGAGCGACCTTGACTTGTTTTCTTGGTTTGTCTTCACTATATAGGTGCAAAAGGTTTAGATTGAAGAGTTGAAAAACAAAGCAGCACACAGTGTTTGCTTTCCACATTGTTGCATTTTTTTCACCTAGGTTTGGGATCACTTTGGTGCTGCTGGAGACGAGGAGAGAGCTTTTTTTGAGCCCGGGGCAATCAGCAGCATTGATGGTATGATTTGCCTCCCCGATGCGCAGGGTATTCCAGTGCCTTGCCAAAGCCTTGAAGCAGCCACAGCCGGCATATTTGTTTTCATGTGTTAGACCACATACGACAGACCTTGGGGAGTGCCACGGCAATAGATACTACCGATTCAGTTGTGCCAGTGTCAGCTTCGAGCCTGTCCTGACCACCTGCTATAGTAGCTAATTACTGTACTAGGTTCCGCTGCTGCCAAGATTCCAGGCCTGGTACATTGACTTTGGCCAGGTACAGAATAGCACAGATAGGAGTTTCAAACCAAACTGGTGGTAAGGGATTGCCATGGCTCTTGGTGGCCAAGGTAGAAATTCAGGTCCGGCCATCAGAAGGTTGCAGGAGGGTGCAGGGTCATGGCAGGTTCATGCTGGATGAGTGCCTGCCTGCCACTGCGGTCATCATGATCATCATCATCATCATGCCCTCATCATCGTCCCATATCGTGTCATCTCTTCGTCTCTTCGTGTCTCCTTTGGTTGGATGTTGTCGAAGTGATCCGTTCCCACTTCCCACTAGCATTTTTTTGCATTCTGATGCATTTGTATTTCTGAATTTCTAGCCTGTCCTGCTTGTTCTCGAAGCTATTACCTAACCATCCAAGCAAGTCTGAGTCACTAAGGGATGTGAGCCACCTTTGTTTCTCAATTGGCCCAAAGTCACCAGGTGATCAACCAATTCGACGGCACAGTTTTCTTTTCCAGCTCTCACAGCGGGAACCTCACGGCAATCAGAGACTCCAACAATGATGGCATCATCGATGCGAGCGAGGTGAAGAATTTTGCGCCAGGCATTGCGTTTTTGAACTCGCCTTCGATGGCTCCAGGACTACTGGTAGCAGCCCCATGTTGGGGACCTGTGTATACTTTTAAGCAGACAGCGGCGACAGCGGACGTAAGTTCTGCTTGAGCTTCATTCTGGTCATTTCGTTTAATTACAGTATGTAGCATGTGGGCACAGAAGTGCGGCGGTGGAACGCTCTGGCCCACGTGGCAGAAAAATGGGGAGCCACTGTATGGCGCAATGCTGAACATGTTGAAACCTTCCAGATGCGTGATTGTTCGATGTGATCTGCCTGCACAGCTTTCAGTTTCATGCAGTCATTCCAGCATCACTGCAGCGCAGGGCGTCTCTTGTTTCATCACGTTTTTATGCGTTTTTTTAAATGTTTTTTTGAGAGCCGGAAGACTTTTGGAGCTGGAAGACAGGATTCAATAGACAGGGCAAACAGTACTCAGTACTCCTTGCTGATGTTTTGGCTGATGGCATCTACTGAGGTTGGTGATATTCGTGCTGGACGCACTACCATTTTAGGCCCTGAGGGTGGCTGAGGGGCCACCAACCGTCTAGGACTTACGAGCGCATGGCGCACGCTAGCGGAAATTGTTTTCAAGACCTCCACTGGCATTAACATGTCAGATCTTGAATTACCGTGCAAGATTTGAAACTATTTAGGAACCTCCATGGGCTGCTTAGTCTGAGCCTTGTGGACTCGCAGACAACTCTCGTGGATACGGATACTGCATCATACTGCAACTGCTCAGATATGATCAGATACCGTCAGATGATGTCAGATCTGTCAGATACCTATTTGCTGAAGAGCCTGGACACATTTGATTTCGATGCCTTGGACAATGAACGCCTGGCACTCGTCCCTTGTGAAGGCCCGGTGCAACGGTGCACCCTCCAATCTGGTAAAGCAGCCCGAGAGAACGTCAAACCATTGCGGTTAACCGCTGACATGTCGATTGGTAGATCAGGATCAGGCGAAACTTTAGACTTATTGAGCATTCAGCTGTAATGGAGGGGTATATCCGGATATATCCGGTATATCATATCTGACAAGTCTTGCAAGACCAACGGAAACAATAAATGCCAGTGCATTGCATGACCAGGCAGACTTTGTGTATGGGCTGTGGATGCCAGTGATTGCATAGACCGAAGATGTCGTGAGCTCCCCGGCAGAAAGGTGTTGCCACCTGCTTGGTGTTGTATTGGAACTTTGCCCGGATGCGCAAGCAAAGGTGCTGTTATTGAAGTCCCCATCATACTAATTGAGCACCTTTGCATGCCTTGCAGCGTTTCCATATTTCAATACCGTTTTCATAAGTGAAACATACGTGTATACACCTTCTGTGCATTTTCCAGGGCCGAAGGTTTCTGTCTGTGCTTTGCCCAAAGCTGCCTGCTGACCCAGGAACCACGAAAAGAGTGGACAAAACTTAAACTACAAGCTTCATATTGCAACTTGGCAATTCCATGCAAATTCTGTGAAAGCTCTGGGTCCAAATTGTGGTCATCCAAATGGCTTTTACCATTTTTTTTTTGCAGTGTCACTGCGTCTGATCTTACCGGTGTTCCTATTTTCAGGTGGTGGTATCGCAAAGGATTTCATTCCAGAGAGATATAAAAATTGATATGTATTGTCAAAGGAAGTTGGGAAGCAATACTTCCGAGTTACGAATGACTTTTACTTGATGCAATTGACTATGATGAAGGGTGGTAGATCACAGAACAATACATTATCTAACAATACACAAAAAAAGAATAAGAAGCTATGACACAGGGTGGTGACGAAGGGAAGTGGTGAGGAAGGGAAGTGGTGAGGAAGGGAAGTGGTGAGGAAGGGAAGTGGTGAGGAAGGGAAGTGGTGAGGAAGGGAAGTGGTGAAGAAGGGAAGTGATGATGAAGGGGAGTGGTGAGGAAGGGAAGTGGTGAGGAAGGGAAGTG
>Ga0126342_10019180_pt1 | contig 11651 bp, 8 predicted proteins | sample Cyp1metagenome_FD_92528 | JGI IMG/M metagenome (GOLD analysis project Ga0126342, IMG submission 92528) | Coral microbial communities from Lord Howe Island, Old Settlement Bay, Australia - Cyphastrea 1 metagenome | ecosystem: Host-associated > Invertebrates > Cnidaria > Coral ... | reverse complement strand
CATAATCTCTCTGTGGTTGTCCACGGTGTCAGTGAGTAATGTACCTAAATAGAAGGCTGACCTTTTTCTCGGGACCGGTGTGCCGTCCAAGTATTTGATGGATGATTGTTTTTGGTTTAGTGTCATAGCTGGTTGGATCTGGAATTTTCTTCTTCATAATATGTATTTGATTGAATTCAATGGCTGATTTAAGAAATATATATCTATCTATATATATATATATAAATAGTGTTACCCACTCTATATAATATGTGTATATATATATTATATATATATATGTGCCCCAGGCCCTCCCCCCCTTCTGGGTACCCCCCTCCCCCCCTGTGGTAATGGCTGTGGTGGAAAGGGGGTGGTAGTTATGTAAATTGGTAGTCAACAGATATTAGGTGTATAGTATATAGTATTGGGAATTACATACGGTTGTAAATAATGTATATAGATGTATAGGTATATAGGCATGCAATTGGTAGTATATTAGGTATGTATTAGGTTATACAAGGTATCTATTAGGTGTGTAGTGTTAGGTATGTAGTGTTAGGTTTTCTGTATGTAATATTTAGTAGTGTTAGGTACGTATAGTATATGCTGCAGTAACTTATATATATGTATATATATATGGCGTATATACATATATGTAAATACTATATATTATACGTATATATATTATATACATATGCAATAATCTATGATATTATATCCATCCTGATCTACTCCATATACTCAATGTAATCTAATCTAGTTAATCTAATCTCGGTCCCAGTATCTCCCAGCAATTATCACCCCTTCTTGTGGTGAATCCGGTAGAAAGCCATAGAAAAACCTGGTCTAAGGCACCGTGGCCATAGCAAGACCATAGGTGTAGGGCAAGTACTCCGCCAGAAAGACGTAGCCCCAATTGATGGTCCTGCGACGAAACGACGTGAAGCAATGATATATAAACCAATTACTCTCTGGTTATTTAACATAGCCATGGTATAGATGGCCCATTTATAGATGGTTTACCTACTTAAAATGGTGATTTTCCATGATTATGTTTTAAAAAAAAAGATGGTATTCATCCAATTTAAAATCATTCGTTGATGGTTAAGCAGTCGCTCGGCGTCGGAATAGAGTGGAATGCATTGGCACCAACGGACCATCACGTGAGCTGTCAGCACGACAGCAAAAATCTGACCTGAACCGATCATACCAATGTCCCCGGGAGTCCCATTTTCAGCAGTTCTTCAGTGAGGACATAGGGATGAACCAATGGACGATGGGAAAAAAACCAGGGTTTTTTCCCCATGCTTCCCGTGGAAATCTTCAGAGAAACCCATATGGGTTTCGGGTTTCCCATCGGTTTCCCGGGTTCGCATCTCCTGATTCGAAGCGATTTGGGCTCCCAGTAGTAGACATCTTTGTCCACATGGTCCAGGCTGCTGCCCATACTCACCGATCGCCTCGGCGGCATTGAAGGCAGGGGGATGGGATGATGGGATGCTTGTGCCCGAGCAAAAGGTGGTGTTCAAGGATCAACATGGGTGAAGAATGTCAACATGTCCAAAACAGCCTAAGTAATAACTGAATATAATGCATGGTCATGAATGGTCAAATAAAGTCACAGCGGTTGTTCAGATACTTTGGGCTTCTGCACAAGCCAAAAGGCAACTCCTTTTGTGACAAGTTCAGCTGGTAAAGTGATCGTTTTGCTCATCTTTCGTAGCTGAATGCAGCTAAAGTCACTTGGTTAGCACACCAAAGTCTTGCAGGTCCATGGCAAGTTTGCCTGGAACCGCTCATGCGCGTACAACTGCAAGAGACGAAACTGCAAGGAAAGAAACCACAAACATCGCCATCTTTGGAACAAGGGTGATGGCCAGAAGCAGCCCATGCCTCCCAGAAGTCTCTGGATAATGTTCTCCATGGCCTTGACCGATAAACACCAGCAATGTGGTGCCAAGCGTCTCCCAATCCCAGACCTCGAAGAAAGGCCCGCTATGGCCCGCTGGGGTCGCTGGGATCGGCGGCCAAGGCTTCGGCAGGAGTTGCCAGTCTTGCCCGATGCAAAATGTGCGGTTTTTGAGCTCTGTTCTTGATGCATCTTGATGCTTTTTAGCTGTTGATCTGCTCGAATTTGTGGCGAGGCATGACGTGTGCGGGGAAATTGGGGCACCGCTTGATTGCAGAATAACCCCGCTGCACTTTCATGTGAGAAGCGTTGTCCTCTTGAGCTGCACGCTACAAATACCGAAGGATGCAGGCAATGAACAGGGTTGCAGGTGCAGCAGCTTCAGATGCATCCGTTCAAGTGGGAGAATCTGCAGCAATCTATAGGGCTGTGGTACCTTCTACCTTGGACTGATGTGATCCCATACAGCCCATACACATGTTTCACCACATACCATCCACACCCACCTGGTTTCAGCCAGGTCTCGCTCTTTAAAACCTGCAAGGCCAACGTTGAAGACAAGCTGTTGAACTAACTAAACTAAGATTCGACCCACTATGCAAAAACTTGCAACAACATGACAAGCCACTAGCCAGCCGGTATGGTGGATGATAAAGTTGTTGATGGCATGTTAAATCATGTTATATAAATCTTGATTTGGTCCGCTCGACTTGCTTGTCACCTCAACTGAGGCAGCTACTGTGCACCTTTGCAATCGCCTGGTGACTGAGCGCATCCACCAAGTGCTCACCTGTTTCTCTGCAGCTGATCAAAGGCATAGCATTCAGTGGACAGAGCTGCTTAGCCTCGTCTATCTTGTCTACATTTAGATTCCGTGCAGTTCATAAGTCACAATGCTATACTGCGTGAATGTGCACTCATCATAATCAATCATGCGCAAATCCCTGGCATGTCAATACACTATAGTACTTCTAGTGCTGGAAACGTTTCGAGGGACGGCCTCGGGGGTTAAAATTGGTGCGAGCGTCTTGGAGCCTTGGACTCATCACTGCGAAGCTGGGGTGAGGATCCGACCTCTGAAAAGCAATGTCCCACGCGCCCACGCAATGTTCGAGAGCTCCTTGGCAGGACTCGGATGAGATCAGCTTCCGAATCCTGCAGACTATTGGGCTGCCCCAAAATCAATAGATCCAGGTTTCTTGGTTTCATAGCGTTGTTCATCTGATCTTCAGACCTCTGTAATTAGGAAATTCATGGAAATTCATATAATAAATAAACCGAAACTTTCGGCTTGACCAATCCTGTAGTCAAGAAAAGGGATGTGCATTTCCTATCATTTCCTATATTAATTGGTTCATTATAGCAGCCCTCCATAGCCCACAACCAGAGCTTTCCAGGCCGTCCTGCGGCCGCATGGCCGGCAGCATCTCTGCAGCCCTCCGGCCGAAGGCCGCCAGAAAGGGCGTCCTCGCGAGCGCCAGCGCGGCAAAGGCCTGACCTTTGGCGAACGGCGGGGCAAGGGATGTTGATTTAAGGTGATTTTCTATGATGATTTTTGGTGATTTATGTTGATTGAAACTTTCTGTTGATATTTATGGTGATTTGTTGCTTTGATAGATGATTGATTTATACCGATTGGTTGTTTGGATATTGAGATAGAATGTACCGCAGGTTCTGTAGCTATTTCTTGAGGTACAGTTGAACAATACATAACAGTACCATGCAGTACTATACAGTCCTCACAATTGATTCATGCCCACATGTCACCGCGATCAGGCCATATCAGGCCTCTGTTGGCAAGCCCCTGCGTGGTGAATTCAGACATCATGGCAGTGCACGCAAGGGACACCTGAAGAATCAGCAATTGCTACATTGACTCTTGCTGTCACCAATCAGCACACTGATGGTGGTCCTATGTGGTCGTGCCTTTTCCAAAGCTGGTTACTCTTGATGTAGCATTCTTGCACAGGTCTGCACCAGGTTTGACAGGTCCTGCGGCTTGGAGCACCAAAACGATCCAAAACGTGTACAACGTCAGGTGTCCCATTCCACTCCCCATGGTCCATCCACCATGAATCCATTGTCTATCAGAATCCATTCAGAATCCATTGTCTATAGAGTCTATCGTATTCGAATGTATTCGAAGTCTCTGGTCAGGAGCTATCGCTGCCGCTACAGCCATTGCCGTTGCAAGTTTGCGCCTATTCGCTGGATCCAGGCATCAACGGCACGGCTGCCTATGCGCCGGACAACATTACTAAACAAACGACGTGCAATGAAGTGTAGGAAAAAAAATGGAAGGGAAAAAACGATCCTGACACCATTCAGAGATCGCATCAAACACACTGTGATATATTGTGCCGGTACAAACTGCGCATTCAATTTTTTGCCAGCCACACTTTCAGCGCCATGCTGTGGAGACTTAGAAATCAAAGCCACTTGAGCTTTGAGAACGTTGATTGCTCAATTGGTTCATGACTCGACTCAGTTTATCTTCTCGTTTTCGCTTGCGCCGAGGTTCTTGACCTTGAGATGTTGGACCTGCAGGAGCAGCCTTGGGCGCAGCTTCACCAGCCCTGAGCTCAGTGGGAGTTGCAGCCTTTTCATCCAATCCTTTCGATCCGATTTTGGCCTCTGAGTCCTCCAGATTTGGAGCAACCTCCTGAGCTGAGCTCATGGCTGGGATCTTTGCATCCTTGGGATCCTGCCCCCCTTGAATCTCCTTTGTTGTTTGAGCCTGTTGGGCCAATGCCTTTGCCTTAGCCCTCTGTCGCTTTGCAGCTCTGGCAGCGTTTTTGGCTTCTTCGGCAGCAGCAGCTTGTCTCTTCTGTGCCACAGTTCGAAAAACCGCATGGCTTCCATGGCTGCCATGGCCGGAATTCGGCGACTGTGGCGTGATCTTTTGCCTTCGTCGTTTGGGCAAAGGAATGCGACGACGGTGACGACACACTCCACAAGAGTACTGGACGTATCTCTTGGCTGCCTTTGTCTTGGCCTTTGGGTCTGGCTTTGCTGTCTCCATGCCACCTTTCGGCTCGCCGCCTTTACTTGGGGAGGATTTTGGCTTTGATGGCGTCAGCTCATTCAAAGCTCTTTTAGTCTTCTTTCGTGGTTTCTTTCTGCGGGGCCGTGGCCGCGTGGAAACACGGCAGTTGCAGCCTGGAACATAGGCTTGAGAGCATCTGGGACAAAAGAGTTGTTCAGTGCTTGGGTGCAGCAACACTTTGGAGCTTTTTGCATAGTTCTTCAACCTTCGCCCCAGTGATCTGGACACCGCAGGTGCAAGAATGGCATACTGTGTAGCTGCTTGGCAAAGGAAGCGCAGGGTACGGTCTTGACATTGTTCAGCGTCAAGCATGTCTGGGAAAACCCTGCATCAAACCTCAAGTTCCTGTTTGAGTAAACCTGGAGGAAAACAATTCGCTCAACTGATCTTCAGCAAGAACATGCAAACATCTCCACACAAAGACAGTACGCCACGCTGAATTTAGGTGTTTTAAAATGTCTTAATAATGAGCTGTAAGCATCATTCTTTCGCATCCACGGTCTGTCTCAACACAGTCACAGACTTGAAGTGCCAGCCGGCACATAAACCATAAATATATAGCACTTACAATTATCATCATGGTGCGCAGTGATGTGCACTTGGCTTGAGCCAAGAGCGTGAGACATATAGTGAAGCAAATGACTTCTATGTCATGGAGTGAAGGCATGACTCTTAGTCTTGTAATCAAGCTTATCAGAAACAAAGGACTCAGGCCACTCTTACAGAAAAACATGACAAACCACAGCCCATCAGTCGTTGTATTTCGATGTCCTTAGGATGCGACCTGAATTAAGGAGGCAAACAACGGAAGGTCACAGCGCCTCAGAACCAAAAAAATGCAGCTGACACATCTGACATGATGAATCCAGAGACAGCGCATTGCCAACGGAAACGTGACCAAAGTGATGGCAGGCGACAACGACTGGAGCCATGTCGGAAAAATATATGATCATATATGGCCATGTGACATCCACGCAATCGACCAAAGCGTGCTCGCGATGGAACGAGGAGTCCAGGTGTTGCAAACCTGAGCAAAGTTCTGCAGGGATCTCTGATGATCTCTGTGCCAGTGGGGCTATGCGGACTATGCGGACTGTGGTCCCACCCTCGAGCCTCAGCAGCAGTCACCAAAGCCTGCAGATGGTGTAGATCTGAATAGATCTGATCTGTCAAATGCACTTTGGAAGGATATCATGGGAAAAAATCATTCATGGGAACCGCTTGCAAAAGAAAGAAAATCAGAACATAATAACATAATGGTTAAAGTTAGTAAAGAAGCACATCACTAGCTCCAATGAGTTTCATGATGTTCCCTGATTTCCCTTCCTTTTCTCAGCGTGTCGTGTGCCTGAAAGGCCTGTCTGCCAGCAATGCTTGCATCCTCCACATGCCGAGGACATCGGATAATGGGACAATAACAAACATAGCCCCTGGTCAGAACAAACGATACATGGATTTTAGTCATTCCACCATCAATAAGGATACCATATTTCTTGTAATTACTGGCCATGATCCAACTTTTTTGACGATGGCAAATTTAAATCTTAATGTGCGTCCAAAGGATTCCATGAGGGCGACGAATGAAAGACATTGTCAAGGCACTGTTTCCAGGCTGCTGCTTGCATCTCTGATCATATTTGCCGTTTACGGTCGGTGGACATGCTATTAATGCACATTGTGAATTTTTGACATAACATCATATGGCAGTGTGTCAAAACCTTTTACCCCTGGTGAACATCAAAATAGCTGGTAAATGGATGTTCATCCCATTAAAAATGGTATTAATAGGTATTGATCCATACCCATATCGATGTCTACACACTTGGGCGAGCCTCTAAGCTCCAAACATGTTTGCTTCATCCTCTCAATGAATAATTGCGGCGATTTTGCGGCGGTCCCTCTCAACACTGAAACTGAGTTGCGCGCTTCACATCGTGCCAGCTTGTAGAAAGCAGAAGCTATTTGGATGGAGTTGAACTCGCTCAGAGACCTTCCATCGTGGACCCGCATTCTGCAGGGAGTTATGGCAGTTATGGTTCCATGGTTTCCTACCTACAAACGTGCTCAAGAGAATTGCACGCATGGATCCTTCAACGCTTCCTCACCAGGGTCGACAACTATTAGTGCCCTTACTTGGCCTGGCACAGAAGTCCAAGATCTCTTCTGCAGATTTCAAACCTGCCAGTTGCCTGCAACATGGACGACACGACGCAAAGTTTGGTCAAATCTGATCGCTGGAAGCAGTGCACGAGCGTGATCTCTTCTGCCTTTCTGCTGCGATATGTTACAACTTTCTGTCCTTACAGGTGGCACTGTGACTCTGAGTGCTTCAAAAAACGACACAAAACCGAATCAATTGGAGTGACCCTTTTTGTGCGCGCTGTGGCGTTGCAAAATCCTGTAACTGACGCTGGTAGCTTCTGAATGAGTCAACATATAGGTACTGGCTCCATGGTGCCGTTAACACTTAACACCAAACTCAGATCATCAAGTCTTCACAGTCAATGGATTCAATAGAAGAAATGCGGGATTCCCACATCCAAATTCATGAGTTTCGTGTAGATTCCATTCAAATTTCAACCAAAGACATCACGCTCTTGTCATTCGTACCTGCTCAGCTGACCGCTTGCCGCATGCAGCCGCACCCGGCGAAAAGGACGTGAGGTGGCCTACACCATTCCCATTTTTGTTGGGGAAAGGATGATCAAACTTGGGAATTTGGGGGTATCCATGACACATGGGGTCATGGGGATCATATCCTCCAAGCATCTCCAAGCATCAGACATGGCACCATGTCCAAAAGCCCCTTTTTCGCAACTGACAATGTGACCCTATCCGACCAGATCACAGAGGGAATTACCAGGTGACTGATCAAGACTAATCAATTCGTGACAAATCAGTTGAAGCGTCCACTATGGTCATTGCTGAAGTCATTGCTGCAAACATGTCTACAATTCATCATGCGCAGTCGTTGGCATCCCTCCCGCCTCGTGTCAGAATAATGTACTAAGTACTTCATCAGCAGTTTTATTCCAACTAATGTGGCGGTTCAATCCCAACCTAAACCATCCGCAATTTCACCAGACATGGATATAAATAAACAAATAAATAAATGTAATATTATATTATATATATATAAGTATTAATATGTATTACAGTAACAATCAAAAAAACGTGGTCAATTCGTGGGTTTACAGCACTATGGAACATGCTGCAACATTGATGTCACGCCTTCTGTTGCCAAGCCAGCAGCACTGCGGCAACGGCTCCTGAAGGTTAGGAAGCAGTGTTCGGAGTACATCTTGTGCATGCTACCAAGCAAAAAAGGGTCGCATGGGCATGAGATTTGACGTTGATGTCATTTTTTTTGTTCACAGGTAATTGCTGATAAATGCCGTAAAATATGGTCAAGAATTGATGGAATTGTAATAATTATATAAGTCGAGCCGTTGCTAGCTGGACTTCCAAATGCCTACATAGACCTGTAGATATGCCTCGTGACCACAATGCAAATGCCCTGTCCTCCATTCCAAAAAGTATGCCCTACAGGCAAGAAACTTGACCTGCTGGCATTGTCCGCATTCATTTGGGTGTCTGAGTACAACCAAAATTCAGCAAGTGTGATCAAATGGCCGTGTGTCAAAACCTTGTACCCCTGGTGAACATCAAAATAGCTGGTAAATGGATGTTCATCCCACTAAAATTGATAGTAATAGGTTTTGACCCACCCCCAAATGATTTCCAGTGTGTTAACCACAGGATTTTGGGGTATCCCATTTTCGGACACATCTGTTCGTCACACTATGTTCATGCAAGTTCTATCATTTTCTGGGGTCATCTCGGGATGCTTTGGGCCTTTAGGCCAAAGGCCAAATGGCCGGCGGAATGCTGAAGGCTTTTAAATATTGCAAGTTCTGTTCTTGTAAAATCATAACGGACATACATTAACATACTAAAAAAGCTCAAAGGCCGCTCCCATGTGGTCGGGCGGGATGGCACGGATTGGCCTCTAGGCTGGGTTTGGTGGTCTTCCTTGTGGGGCGGTGGCAGCCAGCATTGTGACGTGCAACGCGCTGTGTATTGCAAAGCTTGTCTGAAGCCTCTTCCTGCAGTCCATGCATTGTTCCACTTTATGATCTTTGTGATTAGAATCGTGTCTCGAATAGTCACACTGGCATTGGTGACATACTGTTCTGCATGGATCTTGCAATAGCATTCTAAATATCAGCAGCTGGTTCGAGCCTCAAGCTCTGGCACAAGTGACACTTGATGCACCACCATTGTGCCCTCACTGGGCACCATCAATGGCCTGCATAAACTTTCTTTGCCAAGAGGCCTCATTAGAATCTGAATGTTGCCTCAAAGTTAAAGGATAAAGGACCCGAAAGTAAGTGAAAGGCCTCCACTGCAACTGGCACTCCTACATGTTTCAAGACCACTATGGACCATGGAAACCCACAGGCCGACTGCATGTTGCTTTTCCAAATTGCACCAACTTCAAACAGATTTAAGCGCTGCATCTGCACGGGCATCATCCTGAGCGATTTGCTCCGAACGCTCAGGATGCTCAGGGACCTTGCCTACAAAAATCCTCAAAGCCCCTGACATCAAAAAAAAAAGCCAAAATCCTGCCTTTGAAAATCACGGCATGCGTACAAAGCGGACTCCACATGGCAAAGAGTGGGAGTGTGTGGGACCACAGCTTCAATGTCCCTACCAGTAGTTTCGACCTCGTTCTTGTATTGAAAGAGCCTCCTTTTGATCTTCCCAGCTCCTGCAAAGTTTGTTCTCAGGCAGTCATCAGGTGCCGCTGCTGAAATGGCCTGACCGCTGTCGATTATCTTGCAGGAATCATCGTCAAAGTCATCGGGATCAGGTTTGTCCGAGACCTGCCAGGCTGCTTCTCGCATGCAGCTGTTGAGTTTTTGTCTCTTTGGAGGTTGACCACACTGTTTCATCCCTTTCCTTCTCTGTATTTGTCTCTTCCCTGAACCAACCTTTGCTCAGCCCTTCCTCGCGGATGTCGGGGTTCTTTTCCAAGAAATCTGACACAACCTGGTCAGTCTTTTTGGGTACAGTATTGTTTTGAGTTTCTGCAGCTGTTGTTCAAAGCAGCCGTGGGTCCCAGAATGACACGAACGCAATGAAGGCGGGTACGGGTACAGTGTACAAATGTTGTAGGAGCTTACATCAGCGGATGTACATCTGTACCCTTCATTGCGTTCGTGTCATGTGAGACAAGTTGGGTCTGCTCCGGGATCAGTACTGAGTTGCACATGTTCACGGCTGGACCAGTTCAACACATTGAACTCAGTACCCATAGGATCCATGTATGGTATATATGCTAACATTTGGGGTATATTGATGGTAAATGTTCACATATATGGCATACATGGATCCTATGGGGTATAATTCAGTGCAACATTCCTCAAGCCACGAAACCTTCTCCCCTTGGGTGAAGAAGGGCCATGCCATGCAGCTGCGATTGTTCCAACCACAGGCCCGCCCACAACAGCCCAAGATCTCTGCCTCCAACTTGCGCACCACTCGATCGGCGCAGCTTTGCTCCAAGGGCAAAGCAATTATGAGGATGTCCATTTGGACCATTGTCGCCGTGTTCTTGGTGGTTTCTTTGACAATTTCTTCACATAAGTCTTTCTGCAAACATGCTTCAATACGTGATGATGGCTTCCAACGGAGTCCCTCACCAACGGGTCCAGGTGCCCTAATCCATTTGTTCCGGGGTGCTCAGATAGCAGCTAAGCACAGCTGCGTCGGTGTACCAAGTTCCACTTCGTTCCACTGTGCCTGTGAGAACCTCTTTCCAAGCTCAGGTGTCAACTCAGAGCTGAAACCAAAGAATTCTTTGGCACTTGCTGGGGGTCGTCCTGGTTGTCTCGCCTGCATCTGCAAGTCATTGAACTTTTGGGTCGCTGCATCCACGAAGGAAGTGCAGAACTTGAGAGCTGAAACTGTGACCGGGACCGAGCGAGTCTTAGACTTTGTGACGGCATCGCGGCAACGACAGGTCTGAGGATCCGCTCCTACCAATGAAAACATCCGTGGGCGAATTTCGCCACAACCTTTCGATGGAGAGTCTCTATCTTTGCACTCACACCACTGCTTGTCCATGTTGGCCTTGAAAGTCCTGGCTGCATATTTCAAGCAGGGATCCTCACATTTGCATGTCTGATCAACCCCCTTCAAAGGGAAGATGTTGCCGGTGCCACCAAATGGATCCTCCCAAGGCCAAGTCTCTGAAGCCCTTGGCTCCAGCCCGGGCGGAGCCGCCTCAGAAGTGCTGCTCAAATCGCTAACGATGAAAATGAACACCAAAAAACGTACGCGTTGCCGGCAGCACATTGCTCCGGCCCGGGATGCCCTTTAGAATTTTGTGCCAGCATGTAGCAGTGCCGGCGAATTCCCGAATGGATCGCAGGAGATGATGATGATGATGATGATGATGAGGATGATGATGATGATGATGATGGTGATGAGGAGGATGATGATGATGATGAGGATGATGATGATGATGATGCTGATGATGATGATGATGATGAGGATGATGATGCTGGTGCTGATGATGATGATGATGATGATGATGATGATGACGATGAGGATGATGAGGATGATGATGATGATGATGGTGATGAGGATGATGATGAGGATGAGGATGATGATGATGATGATGAGGAGGAGGATGCTGCTGATGATGAT
>Ga0126342_10019179_pt1 | contig 11652 bp, 14 predicted proteins | sample Cyp1metagenome_FD_92528 | JGI IMG/M metagenome (GOLD analysis project Ga0126342, IMG submission 92528) | Coral microbial communities from Lord Howe Island, Old Settlement Bay, Australia - Cyphastrea 1 metagenome | ecosystem: Host-associated > Invertebrates > Cnidaria > Coral ... | reverse complement strand
TAAACCCAACAGCAGTCCAACCAAGCAGCTAATCGGGTCCAAGTCACCGAGCTTCAAGCCCACCAAATCACGCAGGTCCAGCTCTGGGCAAATGGGGCACTCAAAAGACAGAGGATGTTCAGGGGTCGATGCAAATTCAGTGATGAGTCTGAGAACTAAGGCTGAAAGACTTCCGGAGGTTGCCCCTATTGCGGCGACCGACCGGTCCATTCAACGCTTAAACCCAAATTTCTGCAAGCAGGTAAATGCATGAAGAGATCATATATATGCGTGTGTGTGTGGAGATAGATATATATATATATATGTGTGTGTGTGTCTATATCTATATTTATATCTATATCTATATCTATATATCCGGCTCAATGGTTACTTTTCACTCACCTGAAACGAGAAAAAGAGTGATTTTGGGGTGACTCCTCTTAATGACCATCACTTTAAAGTGTCATCATGGTGAGGTCGTGATGATTCATCCCAGGTGTTTGGTGCAAATGGTCTTGCTATCTTGGGCGCTTCTCATGGTGCCATGGTTGCCCTTTCCTGGTCTGTTTCAGATCCCTTGGAGCCAAAAAAACAAGAAGCCAGGATTGCCTGGAAGATAGGGCCGCCCAACCAGGACCCTCACAACCATGGCTTTCTGATCAACAACAAGTTCGTCTTCAATGGGTGCAAAAATTCAGGGGGAAGTTCCGCGTTCTAGTACTTTCTAGGTGGCAATGCGAATGGCCCACATGAACTGCCAGAAGTTTGAGCCCCAGAAAAATGGTCCAGTCGGTGCAGTGATTGCAGCGGAACATGAAACCTGGATCAATTCGCACTGGATTTGGGGTTACCCTCTGGTAATTTAACATAGCTATGGAAAATGGACCATTTACAGATGATTTTCCCAATAAAACCTCCATTTATAATGGATTTTCCATAGCTATGTTAAATTACCAAAGGGTAATCAATAGTTTTGGGATATATTCCCGAATGTCCCCCTACAAGAAAAAAGCCAGGCTTCAGATTTCAGCTGAGCTTCAGCTCAATCACCAACCCAGAGCCACACCTTTCCAACCAGCTTGACCCCTTTGAGGGCGTTCAAGTACCTGGAAATTTCATCCCAGCTGGTGGCATCGATGCAACTGATGACCCACGAAGGAAGGTAGAACAGTGAATTCATTGCAGCTACTTTAGTAGGATTCTACCCAATTCTACCTTGTGGGGGGTTGCCGTGCTATCATGAAAGTGAAATAGAAATGGGTGCCCCAACCAAGGTTTCAGGGTCGAGCGCTCAGGCTGCCCCCGAATCCCAGTTGCTTTTGAGGAATTCATGGAGGAAAACGCGAATTAGCCCAATTCGGTGCCAGAGGTTCATGTGAACCCAAGATGCATAAACCCCAGTTTACGAATGGAGAGGCGTCTGCCACTTTTATGTTTTTACGTAATTTACCATTATGTTTGGGGGAATGCCCAAAATAAATATATATATATATATTCATATATTTATTAATCTGAATCTAGGGTTGACCTTCGGAGTTGCAGATACTGGATGTTATTGCTATTGACCCAGTCTACCCACATGATCCCTGGGAGCTTCATGGAGCTTTCCTAGGCCCACCCCAGGAACCCTCGCTTGGAGCCCAGTGGGCACGTCCAAATGAAGATGACAGTTGGATCACCGCCGGATCCTGATTACTCAGAGAGCATCTGTTGGGGTCACTTTTGGGGTTCCCCAATGACCCAAACCTCCGCCAACTGCAGGAGGTTTGTGGTTTCCTGGGTGCCTTCACCCTTTTAGGGCATTGGCCGAAGTTCCAAAGGCTGCCCCTAGATCTATCACAGAAACATATCAAAACCTCACGTACGAGCGCAGCTCATCTCCTGATTGCCCACCACACATGGGGTGGAAAGGGACCTTGCACTGCTTTACACATATAGATGGAGCCACAACTGCCGATGATTGCGGGCACCTGGGAGGAATTCACTGGAATTCTGGAACCCCATTTATGATATTTATGTCTGATGTTTGATTAAAACACACAATTCTCCGCAATCTTCGTTGACTACAGACGGCCATTTATAGTTGATTTACCCATTGAAAATGGTGGATCTTTCCATAGTTATGTTGGTTTACCAAGGATGATTCCCCAGCAGCAAAAACTGGATCCGTCTTGGTTTTCGAGAGCAGAAATTTCGGTCCTGGCGCTTTGTGTCGCTTCAGGGTCAGCAGCTCGTACCTAAACAGCTCTTCAGTTGGCAGAACAATGGCAGGTTTACATCTGGTAATCTAAATGGGTTTGTCTGAAAATAGTGTATCTCATATTCCAATGGATTATCACCATGTTCCCCATTAAAATTGCTAATTTGTGGGTATCCCCTATTTTCAGACAAACCCAAATTAGGATCAGGATCAATTGCGGGTATCACCGATGGGGATCTGATGAGAGCCAATTCATATTCTACATCTAAGCAGGGCACGGGAAAACCCATCAGTTGTAGATGGTTTGTCCGCTTCTACGCGGTGATACTGGAGTTTTACACATGGAAGAAGAAACTGAGACCAAAAATGACCAAAATCTCTAGTTCATCACCTCCAATGATCAGAAAACTCTGACATCGTGGTTTGGCTTACCTGCAACAATACAACAGCACGCTTCCCACGTTTACAGATTCAATGAAACACAAATCGTCTTTTTCAAAAAGACGTCTTGTTGTCATAATCTTATTATACCAGTGCCAAAAAAAAACAAAAGTATTATTGCACCACCTTTCTTACCCAAAAGTTGGAAGACAAACGGTTCGATGTCGTTTTAAGCTCCCGCGTTTGCTGATCCCAGGTGGCCCCGGTCGTGGCGGTCACGTGGTGACGCTGTAGGAGTCGATCTGAATGGCATTGAAGGTGGTGAGCACCAGCAACACTACCTTGGTCGCCACGTCATGGGGCGGTTGAACAGCAGGAACCTGTTAGATATCAACCAGTTGACCTGATTCACCTAATGTTTTGCCTGTTAATCCGATGTTGAACCACGGGTTAACTGTGGTGGTTTGGGTTGGGGGCCGGAATCAACAACTACGAAGTGTCATCGCTCAAAAACCATCAAATTCATCAAAGAGACCTGTGTTTCGAGACTGAAAAGAGGCTTGAAATGGATTTAAAGCAATTGAAAGGGCAAGACTTGAGGTTTGGCCACACAAATGGGGAATAGTAGACTTCTTATGACTTCTTGATCCATTATGGCTTGGCCAAACCTGGCTTGGCTTGTGGCTTGGCACCCCTATGGCTCGCCTCTTTCCCCGACGTGCGAGGCTTGGAAACTTTGCATGTCACGGAACGGATCGAACGATCTAAGCCGACCAAGAACCCCCAAGAAGCCCCAATGACTAGTTCGAACACCTCCAGGTTCGAATTCTCCACTCATATTCCACTCGAACTCGCCATAAGAATCCTGAAGGATCCCCTAAGTTTCTCCAGTTTCCCCTGTTTGTCCACCTTGCAGACCGGGGAAAAAACGGTCCGGTCGCCAAGGGGCCACGATGATGTAGGAGAAGAGGATGATCGGAGCCACCTGCAGATTTTCAGTGCCAGGATGGATAGTGCACCCTCCAACCACAAGTCCAACATGTGTGAAGTGTGAAGCCCCAGAGAACCAAGGCTCCGGACCAAGCTATTGTTCTTGTCCTCATGGCGGAAACCCCCACTGAGATTGGCTTCTGTGACTATGGCATAAGAAGTAATGTGCCACTATTTCTTGTAGGATTTTGCTTTCTATCATATGTACCCTCTGGTAAACAAACATGGCCATTGAAAATGGCCATGTATAGTTGATTTACAAAAAAAAAATGTGATTTTCCGTCGTTATGTTAGTTTTCCAGGGGTATTCAGATGTTTCAACATGCTCACTTGCATCCAACTGGATGGTTTCATCCATCATGGGACCATCCGATTGGTTCGCATCGAGGGGTACCGAATTTTGGCCCGCAAAAAAAAAACTGCACAGGTTGCAGCTACTCTGAACCGCTTCCAAACCCGGCTGCCATCCCCAGGCTTCACCAGATTTTGGGGTGCCTATAAACCCATGGGAAACCTATGGGAAACCATAGGAAAACCATGGAAATACCATGGAAATAGCATCCCATCCAGGCCCCTGCCGCTGGGCTCTTCGGCAATGACAGGACCCAAATCCACCCCTCCAGCAGGCGCTGTGGCCACAGCCACCTCAAGACATCCCCAGCTGTTAGAACCTACTTGGAGGATAATTATAGTTATCACCCATTGATAACTGGGATAACCCCACTGAATGGGGACTTACAAACTAGGCCACTAGGCTCAATTGACCAGTTACTAAGTGGGATGATCATCCAGGTATAGGACGCAAACATACGCAAAATCATGGGAATGTGGGATGTTGCGACCCAAAGGGCACAATAAAACAGGAGTATCCAGGGATGGAAGCTCCGAAAGTTGGAGATACCCTCTGGTAAACTAACATAACTATGGTTAAAATCACCATTTTCAATGGGAAAATCCACTATAAATGGCAATTTTCAATAGCTATTTTGACATAACCAGAGGGTATCTTGCAATGTCGGGACGATCAGTGCTTGAGCCACCCATCCCAAGAACAACGACAGTTGAATTAGGCCCCAAAAATCACCCCAGGGAAAGATGCCCCAAATGATGAAATTTAATGGTTTATGATCATATAAAGTTGGAAGATTTAAAATCATCCCATGCCCCAAAAATTTTAATAGAAGTACTTTATATGAAATTTAAAATCTTTAAAACATAAACCAACTGCCAGCTCCAAACACCCAGAATTGCAAGTTACTTATATCCTACGGACACCAACCAATTTTCCAGAATTCCAACTGGCCGGGAATCCCCGCGAAAGTGCTCCAAATGCTGTTGTAGATCCCGGCCTGCATTTGAGCCGTTTTCAGCAGAAGCCATCTGGGATCTGGGGGGCTTGGGTGTATCCAAGTTCAGCAACCGTCTAAAAAATGTTTTGCCATGTCCTTTCTGGATGGACCCCCCCAAAAAAAAAGCAGGAGTCGGATAGTTCATACAGAAAAATCAGAACGGAGATGGATATGTAGTGATATCCATGGATATCTGTGCCTAAACCATCCTAACCCGTTGGTTCAAGTTGGTTCCTACCAAGCCATCAGCCACAGATCGTCCAAGGGGCCTCCGTGCCGAAGCCAATGTAGATGGCGACCTGCAAAGGTCACCAAAAGGACTGTAAAGGATTGTAGAACATGGTCAAACTTTGCAAACCGGTGCATCTATATTGACATTGTAAAACGCATCATGTCACCAAGGTGCCCTGCAGAACTGGCACGGCTGAGACCCCCCACGGCAAAACCGAAAAGGCTCACGGACAGCAGGGCAGAGTACTTGATCAAGGCCTCACAAGGCGGTGCCGTATGTGAGGGTATCTGGGTAAACTGGGAGGCCCATAGCAATGCATGGCGATTCCCGATTCCCCCCCCCAAAAAAAAAACTACAGTAATTATATCAGTATATGATATAGCTGCCCATAATCTGAGTCTCTTGAAGGTAAAACGTAGCTGAATCATGACTTGAACGAGGCTGTGGCGATGAAGCATCGCTCAAAGACCCGCACGAACGGTAGAAACCTGAGTCGAAATTGATTGGGAAAGGACTGGCAACGGAGAGAGTTCAATGATTTACAGGGTCAGGACTGCGTGACCTGGTGCGATAGAGGGAGAATGCCAACTGGCACCAAAAATAAACCATCCCCAATCAACCATGAATGGGTGGGTATCAACCAATCAACTTCAATCAACCAGCCACAATTGGGGATTGATGCCACTGGGTTTACCACATTCGTTGCAGTTCTGCCTGCCCATCCCAGGACTTCCGGACGTCCGCGATAGCGTGAGGTACTTCATCACCCGCAGCCAGGTGATCTCGGGGCGAGGAATTCTGGCTCCAGATTCGGTGCAAAAATGAGGCATGAGCTTGGCAAAATCGCCGATATGATATATATATATATACCTGGGTATATATATATATATGATATATTATATATATTGTATAACCCCTCTTGTGGCTATCGTCTACCTGTGGCTATCACCTGCAACATCCTGCAACAGCTTGGAGCCCCAGAACTGAGGCCACTGAGGCCACTGACCAGGCCCAGCAGCGCCTGCAAACCCATCACCAGTTCCATGTTGGGTACCTCGGACCACGGATTTCAGCAACCAAAATGCTGCCATTTGCCTTGCGGAGTTGAAGGATTTAAGCCATTGAAGCAACAAAAGTGATAGGAGTTTGGCAACAAGCACGAGAACACAAGACTTGTGATTGGACAAAAAAATACAGATTTATATGCGCAACAAACAGTGAGAGTGAAGCGACAAATGACGGGAACATAGACATCAATTGTGCATAGACAGTACTCCTCTCCAAAGCATTTGGACCATTGGGGTTCGCTGAGGGGTACAGTACCACCCTGTATGGAAACCACTCGGCTCCCGGGCCAAGAAGCCTACAGGGTAGAACATCTCCTGAGGTTCCCCGAAGCTGGTTGAGCCCTGAACCCCTGAAACATAGGACGCTCATTTTTGGATCATCCCATTGCAAGATGGAAGGAAAATAACAATGTGAAACCAACAGCCATTGTCCCCTGCAACAAATCCAACTCTTTTAGCTAGTTATATAACTCTTCTTTAGTCTGATTGATGCAAATATGTTTGCATTTACATCTATACTGTATATATACATTTATTTATTTATTTATCTATTTATATTATTATATATGTATATATACATTTATTTACTTATTTATCTATGTATTTATCTATTTATATTATTGTAATATATACACACACACAGTATCCCCATCAAAATGGCAAAATACCATACCATTGGCCAAGCTGCTGGGTCGCTGATGGCTTCCGGAGTGAGGTTCGGCAAGGTGTCCTCAAGATTTAGCATCAAAACTCGGGATTTTGAGCATGTGGGATGAAAAAAAAAGCGGGATTCAGCCCATTTTACCCAGGGAAAAATCCATCTTTTGCTGGGCCTGAGAAGGTCCACAAGCAGAATGAAGCCGAATGGAACCAAGGTTTACCCAAAGGCTACGGGTCAATCACTTTGGGTTGACTCTGCTGGTTTTGGTGGGACAGCACTGCATTCCCTGAATGAGGCCAAGCACGCTCAAGAAATTGAAGAAAAGAGCCAAGGCATCCAATCAGAAGAAAACTACCAAAATTCGCTCCCAAAACCTCCGGCAACATCAAGTGATACAAGACATTCAACATATGGCAACCTGAAATCTCCTCCTAGTCAAGGCCCCCCAAAAGGTGACCCCCCCTCTAAAAAGATTAGTCGTTGCTGGTGGTTAAGAAGCCCTGAAACCCAAACATCCTTGGGGCAAGGGTGACTGCGGTGACCGAATCCCCACTTTCCTTTGCTGAGGACCCCAACCGCTACTTGAAAGATCTGAATTTTCAGCAGCAACATCCAGGCGCACACCTGCGTAGGGCAAGGCATAACCGGTATGACCCCTCTGGTTCGGTTAAGAGGCAAGGTTCCATTTTGAGAGCCATGTGTTGCATTTTTCGGGGCGACCCCTGTTATTTATCAACCAGTAGCAACTTGGCTGCCGGGGATACACCACAAAGACTTCCACCCAGGACATGGCCTTTCACCGCGCATTAAACTAAACCACGTCAGCCACCGCCGGCCCCGCGTTTCAGGACCGGTTTTGTGACACCGCCACCTTTGTACAGGTGCGACTGCACCGCTGGTGCTGATCGTGCGAAGTCATTGCAGAGGTAAACGGGTACACCATATGGCTTTGTGTATGCGAAATGATGCGAAACCAAACATGCGTGGGATACTATACCTGCACCTATGCACATCATTCACCTAGCATCACCTAGCATCACCTAGCATCCGCCAGTTTGTTCGAACCTTTGCATCCTTACATCGTTTGCATGTTGAAACCCTCCGCACGTACCAGTCACCAACCCAACTCCCAGGCGACTTCAGGCCGCTTCAGAGACCGCGGGGTCCGTCTCGGTGGGTTCACTGGCTTTCTCAGCCGCGTAGAACGTGCAGCGACCTGGTGCCCCACCGGGAGTTTTGAGAAACGTGCTATTCAGAATCTATTTAGCTAACAAGTAAATACAAGTCGGGAGCCTTTTTTTGAGAAACGTGCTATTCAGAATCTAGTCAGATTACAAGTAATATAAGATAATAGTATACCAAATCGGGGTGGCATCCGCTTCTGATCCTTTTCCGCTTTTGTTCCTGGCGTTGCTCATCTCGAATCTCATCCCAGACACCGTCCCGATCCGCCGCCGCACTGACGTCGATGAAGAAGTCCTGAGAGACTGGGACCGTCGGGAGCGGGAGCCCCATGGAATTCGGAGTAAAACGTGTGATTCCATATGTTAAATATGTTAAATTTTAGAAGGGGTGATATGATATTAGAATATATTAGAATTATACCCAACCTGGTTATGACTAACAGTTCGCCATGGTTTTTCGATGGCCCTAATCGAAATAGATGGTTTACCGTTCTTTAAAATGGTGGATCTTTCCATGGCTATGTTAAATAACCAGAGGGTAATTAGAATACATCAGACACCTACATCCCAGTCATCTACCCATATCCCATTTTGAAAGGATGATCCCCGTTTTTAGCCCAACGCCATTCGCGCCGGGTCTCCATCATCTTGTCCAACTTCATCTCGTGCTTCCGCAGGCCGCCGTAGCACCACTGCAGCAGAAAGGTGCCACCTGGGCTCCGGTGAAGCGGAATGGGATTAGGATGGGTGGAGTGATAATCCTACAATTTGTTGGTGGAATATATGGGAAATATATGGGAAATATATGGGAAATATATGGAAACTATGAGATTCGATGGGGAAAGCCAAATAATCCAAATACATGCTAAGCATGTGTAAACTTCAGGAAATCCTACCAGCATTTTTTGCAGCACTTTAACCTTCTGTCTGGTGGCTTAACGATCCCTGCCTGGTCTCAGGAGCTTCTGCGCCAGGCGCAGGTCATGGCTTTCCATCGGCCGCTGGCCCATGTCGCTGATGACGGCATCCTGAGGCGGGCCAGATGAGTTTGGTGGCGAATGTTGCAACATGTTAAGGCTTTGTTTTCACGAGCAGCGCCAAAGTCAAAGTTAGTTTGGCGAAGTCATGAAACATCCACCATGAACGGGGAAAGGCCACAGCCTATTCAAGGTAAATGCACAGCTAATTCCCGATTCGTAAGGATTGCTGCAATGATCACTGTGCATCTGTCAGGGGTGGTCATAGGTTAAGAGCTCACCACCCCTGCCAGCCCCAACGGCACCACGATAGCCAAGCTTCAAATTTCGCCCCGGACTTCAGCAACTGCTTCATTCCAGTGCTTGCATCGGACAGCATCACATCACCTGCACATAGCAGCAGAAGGCGGTGGATGTTTGGGGATGAGATGATTGGATATATCATGGGGATATATGGACATGTATCTGTGTAAATTATAATAATTCACTAACCTGAAATAAGGCCATTTGGGGATGATTTCCCTTACTAACCATGATTCCAGTGAGGTCGCAGTGAGGTCGTTATAATTTACCCAGATGTATATCTATGCGTTATATTATTGGATGTCGGGGTGGGATGGAATTGGACAATGGAAAGGCCGAAATGCCCGAGAAGTGCGGCGTGAGGATCCACCACACCTTCGAAACCAAAGAAGTCCCGGGCAGCGGCCACCACGGTAGGGTTGCTCTCCACCGTGAGGATTGTGGAGCCGGGACATTGGTTGTAGAGGTAGCTCTGGTAGTAGCCACCTGCCAGGGGCTGGGCTATGAAAAAAATTGGAGAAAAAAAACACATCAAACTAAACTCTTATATTAAAAAGAATTAAAAAGGATATTCAAATACACACAAATATGATTTTGCTTGGCCGAGTAAATTGGCCACTGGTGGGTTGAGGGCTGCACTGGCCTGCGAGTTTTAACCCATTTGGGGGACACGCCTGGGACCAACATAGGTGCCTTCTGACCCCTGGGAAAAGCATCATTTAGCTACAAAAGTTCCCCAAAAGTACTTTAGACATTTGAATTTCATCCCACAAAATGGGTAATAACATAACAACTAATAACCAAAATCGTCTATATAATAACTCATAAGTATAAATTGTACATCTAGTAATATAGCCCCTCACACCACTTACCAGTTGTACTAACCATTGGTCTGGAGGGGTGCCCAACTTCCACTGCGCTGCGCTGCCTCCCAGGCCCAGGAATAGGATGCGCTGGGGCGCAAGCCGACCTGGTTCAGCAAACTTCATCATGCCAAACATGTTTAATTTAAAGGGGGCACTCAAAAATTCCACATCTCGAAAATGGCATTCCAAGGTTAAGAAATTCTGTCAATAGAATTGCAGCCAGAAAAAGGGATACTGTAAATCTGATTTGTTGCAACCCCAGTTCTCCGTGAAACCTCATTTCCAACAAGACTGCAGGCTGATGAACCCTCCAAACCAGACGTTGTCCAAAACTAGGGGTGATGTATCAGGATCATGGTCGGTACTTTTGTAATGTGGGAACAGTATGAAATGCTTCAGATGTTGAACCTTCTGAGACCAACTGAATGAATTCTCATTCTCAAACTCAAACCTCTCAATTTGCGGTTCAATGGTGGTTCTTTTCTCATCCCAGTGGCAAGTTTCCAACCACGGCAGCCATTGCACTGGCCAGTCCGTCTTGTCAATATTGGGCGCCTGCAGGAGGGGCTCAGCACAGTGGATTCTGCCCCGAAATGCTTCAAAAAATGAGTTGAATCTTCTTCCAGACCTTGGGAACATAGATCCAATTGCCATCCATAAAATTCCTCCCCTCCACCTGTGCCAAAACACATCAAGCCCTCTGGGGGCGCTCCAAGCGATCCACTTTCCGGCGCTCGAAGCGAACCCCCGACCGCCATCCCCAGGGGCAGCTGACCTGACATCGAAACTTCTCCTGCACCACAGGGTCCTCGCAGCTCAACGTCTGGGGTGCCTTGGACCAAGGCCAGCGCAGGAGGTGCGGCTTGCTGCCAGTGCCTTGGTTATGCGAATCTCCAGGTTTCAAGCTACACGTTGGCGAGGTCATCTACAGAAAGTGCTCAACAAGTACATGGAGTCAAGAGTCCAGGTGTCACTCATGACTACTTGATCCCGGCTGCATGTTACTCAGATCCCTTCAACAAAGGCCAGCAGGCACAATCCGCGTGAAACCCCTGGAAGCAATGGGCTCCAGCCAAGACACAGGCCACCGATGCCTCAATGTAGCCTTGGGAACAAGATGGGCTGAGGGAGGTTATCTCGTTTTGCATGGTGGTGCGGACATTCTTTGAACGGTGTGGCAAAGAACTGCACCGAAAACCTCCAAAAATTAAAAGAAAAAGGAGGATAGGGGATAAAAATATAATACGTTTTGGATAATCAGGAGAATGGAGTGTGACAGACTCAATGCATGTCAATATTCTTGTGGAAATGGTGCCCCAATCCTTGAAACAATGGAGCCTATGGCCATTTCAGGAACCTAAATTGGAGGTACCTACCATATATAAGGCCTATATAAGGCCTATGTAAGGGAATATCCCAGCAAAATATGGCCTTATATGGTACAGTACCTCCATTTTAGGATC
>Ga0126342_10019178_pt1 | contig 11652 bp, 7 predicted proteins | sample Cyp1metagenome_FD_92528 | JGI IMG/M metagenome (GOLD analysis project Ga0126342, IMG submission 92528) | Coral microbial communities from Lord Howe Island, Old Settlement Bay, Australia - Cyphastrea 1 metagenome | ecosystem: Host-associated > Invertebrates > Cnidaria > Coral ... | reverse complement strand
TCAATCACCTTTCGATCCATCAGTGGCTTCGCTCTGCCATCCGTGATTCACAACAACCAACCTTTCCTATAGGTTTCCTATTTTTGAAACTTCCGCCACCGCCTTGTGCGGTACTACTGGTACACATAGGGACATTTGCCAACCCCTGTTCTGGTAAATATTAATCGAACTCTTTAGATGGGGTTGCTGTATAAAGTGAGCTTTGCCAGTCCTATGGCTGCCTTAAGGTCTCTTGGCCGATGTTCAGATGGAGATGAAGCAACATATCTCGGATGTGAATGTTCCTACCTGGCATTTTTTGTTGGGAACATGAGTTCCAATGACTAAAATAAATTCCAGGGATAAAACCACCAACTGGCCATTAGATAGATGGCAAAGATATTTTGGATCTTTAGGTGGTTCATCTCAAAAACACGGGGTGTGTGTGGTCCGATTGACATTTGGCCACATGTGACCCGAAGGTATGCCACCATTTTTGTGAACCCCTGTTGAACAGAAAAACTCCTCGGACTTCTATGACGGCCTGGCCGCCAATCGCATTGCACAGCGTCGGAGAGGCTTACCCCGCAGCCGTCAGCAAGGCACGTTGTGGCTGTACTGCAGTCGTTGGTGGTCCTATGTGGGATCTAGGCGAGCCTGCTGGGCTTGCGTCCGTTCCCAGGCAGGCTACAGCACTTGGATCTTCGCTTGTTGGAAGAGTATGGAAGAGTACCACTCCATTGGGAACCAGCTTCATCGAAGCTTCACGAGGCAGCAGTAACATGAACATCATGAAGGATTCAAAAGATAAGCAAAAAGACACGGAGATGTTGAGGCTGAAAAGCGCTTGCGCGGCGCAAAGTGGTTGGGCCTTCGGTCAAGCAACATTCCCATTAGATGGCCATCAAATATACATCTAGTAATAAGTTCCCTTTATTTTCCCATTACACACACCCCACACACACACAGATATATATATATACCTGGAGAACCAAAACCCCAAAAGCTCGGGCATTTTTCAAGCCCTAAGATTTCTGCGGGGTTTGGTTCTCAAGGCATATATATATATATTATATTATTATATACATACACCATTCACTAGATAAACCTAGGACCGTGGCGGGTGTCTTCGACTTCGAGACAGGGCTGCGCTTGGTGAAGTTCCGTGGCGAAGCCATGCAGCAAGCTGCCGAGGCGCCGGGGCCGAGGGGGCTGAAGGGCACGCTGGTTGGATATATATATATATATATATAACCACATATCCCAGTTTAGTGATATAGGTATACAATGTTATAATTGAATATGGGTCAATTATAGATAAACAATCTACTAACTTGGGGGTGCAGTTGGGGTTATTATAATTGGATTTAATTGGCGTAACCATGGTATCATGGGATTTTGACTCCCATAAGTCGGGATACACAAGCCCTATCACTGTGGTAATGTATATATATATATAATAAAAAAGCAAAGAGCAAAATTGACGCACATAACTTGGTTAACTATGCTCAACCAGTGCTTTATTTTTTGGGGGGATATAACTATCTATATAATTAATTAATGGATGTTTAAAGCAACTTACAATAACTAAGGGGCCTCGATTTGTAACCATGGGATATGATTGGAATTTCATGGGTTAACTCTGCTTGATTACCAGTAAACATCAGTGTCATTCACACTTATTTACTGATATCAAGCAGATTGCTTGAACTTTAACATTAGATTAACCATGTACATTCGTCAATCAACCACCCAAACTTGGTGATCCCCATTATACAAATCTAGAATTTTGAATCTACATTCTGGAAGATCATGACCTTCCAGCTGGTTCTTTGCGGAGGAAATTTTGATATGCCATTCAAAATACGGTGTTTCACAAGAGCTTCTTGAAGGCAGTTTGAATCACAAGTCCCGTAAAAATCGTGCAGAAGAAACCATGGAAAGTCAGAAAGTGACGTCACAATAGGCGGGAAAACTCAGCAAGAGAAGGGAGCGTTCGATGAGACTCGTGGGTTCCGTTTTTGGCCCATGTTTTCAGTCGCTGGAAAACCAACCATGGGACTCCAAAGCGAGCCCGGGAATGAACATCAAAAAGGGGACAATAGCCCGTGAAAATGATGGTTTTTCATGGTCAACTTGAAATTGAAGGAGGACAGTTCAAAACCACAGGCAGCAGCTTGCGAGCCCAAAATTTAAAGCTATAAAATCCCAGGCCACCCGCTGTATTCCAGCTATGATTTCGACTGTGATTCGGGTTCTTCCCAGATAGGGGAAGTTATCCTTTGAAGAAATTTAAAATAAACCCAGAACTCCCTCTAAATTGTCAAGTCTAGCCCTACTGAACTGTAACTATACTCACACCTTTTTTGAAGGTTTCTTTTTAGCTCCCCAAAACATATGGAGGTTTCCATTTATAGATGGATGGTCCACGATGTTCCATTATAAATCATCCATTTTGGGGTACCCCCATGACTAGATGGTCACCTCCATATATCATCGCCGGGAACACCGCGAGGCCTCCCCGCAGAAGATGATTTCAGTGGCAGGCCTCGCCAAGGAGGTCTTAGACAAGCTTTGCGCCGAGTGCAGGCGATGCGACGGCCTGGGGACGGTTGAAACGCAGATCAAACGAAACCCAAGACATCCAGTAAGCTTAGATCTGGTTGGTGGTTTGGAACATGGCTCTTATGACTTTCCTATACTTTCCTTATATTGGGAATAATCATCCAAACTGACTTTCATATTATTCAGAGGGGTTCAAACCACCAACCAGAGATGTTTGTGAGATTGATTGTCACATTGTGTTGTTCTTAGAGGCTACCACTCTTGGCAGTACTGTGTTCATCAAACCATCTTAAACCCAGATCGTTTCTACTGTTGGTTCTATCCTGCTAGCTCGAAATTGCGACCAAACATTGGTGGGTGACTGTGGGGTGTATACTGTGCAGATGGCCCATGATATATTATCTAATTATATCTAGTTATATCTATATAGTTATATAAAATCACATGTATATACTTCAGTATATGATTAAATCATATTAAATCGCATGTTTTGTTGATGCATTCACCATGTTCGTTTTTGACTCGTCATGCGTTTTGTCGGGGTGGAAGCCTTCAGATTGGTTCGCCAGGTCGGGTCCTGATGACGTGTGCCAGGTGCGGATCAGTGGATGTAAAGAAATTATGTTAATGACTTCTAATGGATTTCCACAATTGATTCTATGGGGTTTCAACTTCAATGGAATTCAGTGGTATTTCTAGATTAAAGTGAATTAAGTAGTTTTGCTATATCACATGTTACACCCATTGTAGTTGGTTAAATCCCAGGGGTTGGCAAATGTCCGAATTGAACATTCATCGCCTTCTCGAAGAGTTCAGCTAAGGTAAAGGCGAGTGAAAAACAACCACTCCACCCGTTCAATGCAAAACTGTTTGGTTTTGACCTCCAGGTATGTTGTGTTTTTTGATTTTTAACTCCAGTTAACAGTACATACACGTACTAAAATCTATTCTAAATTCATTCATGCCCACTGAATTCAAAAGCAGTATCCATTAAACATCATAAGCAGAGGTTGGTGAAACATATCCTCCCTGGAGTTTTTGAACATCTTTTTAAACGTTCAAGTACTGTATTTGTTGGAGATTATATCAGTTGTCATTGGGAGATATTGTCGCCCCCCCGGAGTTGAACTCACATCCCCAACGATGATTTGAGACCCTGGGGTGGGAGTTTTCTCATGTTTTCTAAATGGCTAAACCCATTTGGTTGGTAAACAGTAAACATGATACCTGTTATCCGTAGGTAATTTGGTAGTCATGCCACCGTTTTTTTCGCACTCGAGGTCGCCAATTTCCTGTTCCCCAACGGCTTCTCCTGCCCTTTGGAGAGTTGGGAGACAGCCGGATGTTTTTCATATTGAGGGATAGGATCATTGAAACCAATGGAGATTGGTGTTATAACTTTTTGAGTTTCTTGATAGTGGCTGAGCTATTCGCGCACTCATGGATTTTTTGCGGGATTTAGGCAGAGTGAGCTTGTTAAGTGACAATTTTTGCGTTTTGGCTAGTTTACTGGAAGGGACATCATGATGAATGATACATATGATCGTCACATTTTTCATAGTATTTCAATGTATTTCATATTATATATATATAATTATATGTTTTTCCAGTGTTGTTTTTCATGTTTCAACGCACAGCGTTGGAACAATTCTAGATGCATTTCTAGTTTGGTGGTTCACCAAAAAAAACATGATTCCCACCCCAAAATCCATAGTTTCATGTTGTTTTTTCTTTGCCGCACTTGCAGGTGCCTCTATTTTTATCAATGATGGGCCGATAGAGTTGGCTGAGTCCTCCAAGGTGCAGGCAGCGCCAGTTCTGTGGAGAAGCTGCTGAAAAAGGCCCTGCTGGGGACCGCGACCTGGGATATGTGCATACGAAACATGACCAAGATATGTGGCTCCAAAATTGGTACCCTAACTACAGTTGTTTGTTGAGCATTGTTAACATCTTTGTTTTTTCCTCTACCAACCTGGAAAGAGTAACCAAGAACCAGTTTTGATCAAAAACGATAAATCTACAAGTTGTCACGTGGGTATGAGCCAGAATTACCCTGAATAGGATGCACTATGATTGAAAAGATGCCCAATTTGATGGGCGCCTGGATTCCCCGAGTTTGACAGAACCCCATACCAAGGAGGAAAACATGTAACTGGGTGCTTTCAGATGTTGTTTTCTACCCTTTGGCAGCCCAACCTAGCTATGGCATCAATTGCCCGTTTGAGTTTGTATGTAGATGATCTATTTTTGCCTATTAAATAATTATCATGGTCTTTCATAGCAAACTGTTCGATAACCAGAGTTAAACCGCCATATTTTCCCTAGTAACATCGCCCAATTCCTTAGTGAATATCACAGTTAAATGTAAATTTCTAGCTTTCCCTGGAATTATGTTCCCATTTGATGAATTCCAGCAGCCTTTTAATGCTATGGCAGATGATCTTCCCATTGCTAAAGACCCCCATTCTATGGTCCCAAATGGTCCCAAATGGTCCCGAATATGAATGTTTATCCCCTACAATCCATGGTATTATGGGGAAGGGATTCTACAACCAAGTCGGGCAGGCTGGTGATACTCAAGGGTGCCTTCAGGCGAAGGCTCTGAAGCCTCTGGGATGGATTGTGACGACTTCCCGGTGTTTCCAGAGCTATGGAAATCCATAGGCTTTCCCCAGGAAATGATCAATGGTTGACTGTCCAATATCTATCTTAGCTTGCTGGAGTCAATTTGTTGCTAAAAGTGGTGATAAAGGTGGTGAGAGAGAGAGAGATATATATATATATATATACATACACACACACACATATATATATATATATACAGTATATACAAACCAAAAACCAACAGGAAAGCACTTATTGCAGGTTTCATCGCAGCTATTTTCTGTGCACACTTGGCATCCGTGTACCCTAAAGGGTAATTCGTGCCATAGCCGTGGCAAATGGCACGATGAATTCATAGCGATGACCGAAAGATATCAAAACTCATTGGTTTCCTACGTGCATGTTTCTATATGTTTGCGAAAATGGAATACAAGCAACTATATCTCTTATCTATCTATCTATCTATCTAGCTATCTATCTATCTATCTAGCTATCTATCTATCTTTCTATCTATCTATCTATCTTATGGCATGTTATGATATTTTATGGCCTTTGTAGATAAACACCATTCGGATCAGATTGTTATTTCTACACCTCCGGGGGCCGCCCTGCACTAAGGACCTCTGGGGCCTTCCACACCAAGTGCATGGAACCGGCCAGAAGTCAGTTGCTCACAGCCTTGAAGGATGGGCGGCATGGGATGATGGGATGATGGGGATGATTGGGATGGATCTACCCTCTGTTAATTTGACATATGGAAAATCACCATTTAATGATGGATATACCCTCCATTTACCCTCCGGTAAACATACAAAAAAAACATGGAAAATCACATTTTTTTATGGGTAAATCAACTATAAATTACCATGTTTTCCATAGCTTTGTTGAATTACCAGAGGGTAACATGACTGGGATGGATTCTGTAGATGGGAAGTGATAGGAACATGATGAATATGATTTATGATGAATTAGAAAGACCTCACGACACTGGAATGATGAATTCCTGCATAAGGGACCCAAACATGGGTGTTTAATAGTGGGGAAGGGGTTGCTGGGCTGCTGTTGCCAACCAGCTTTGGAGAAGTCAACCTTTGCCCTCCTCATTTGTCCAGGAAGTGGAGTCAAAGATGCAACCACCCAACTGCGATGTGTACGTCGCTTGATCGAATTCGAGTTTGATGTCTGAGGGTGAGAAGTGTCTCGAGTGGGATGATTCCATTCACAACTTGGTGGTATGACCATGTGATATGCTGACCAACCACTTGGAATCAGTTTGATGTTGCTCATGCCATGTGCTCCTTCTATGGCATACTGTATGATGTTTATATATGTTCATATATTTTCCACATTTGGCATTTGTGGGGGTTTGATGTTGGTCCATCGGCTGACGATCCTGAACAACTATTTGCAAGGTGAGACCCCTAAACAATGGCGAAGTTGATGCACATAACTTGGTCAACATTGGATTTATGATGTTGATTGGAAATATATTATAGCATTTTTTATAACAATATAAATATATATATATGTAAAGAAGGAATGAAACATAAATGAGGTTGTAAAGGGTGTTATTATATAGAGGTGTTCACCCCGAACAATTAAACTGAACATGCTTGTTGGTATTGTATAGCAGGATGAGTCATCAAATCTTGGGGTACCCGTGTTTTTTTTCTCATTTTCTGGTGGTACACGTTGTTTTTTTCAGACCATGACAAACGCTTAAGTGGATCCTTACATGGATCCTTAAATAGTGGTTGCACCTATCGGCCTAGCCAAGTGTTTGCCCTAATCCATCAGTTGCGGTTGGTGCCAGGTGAATTTGACCGGTAACAAGATTCTACCAGGCGCTAGGGCTCAGAACATGGTGAGGTGATGGGTGGACCAACCAACATAATTAGGGTGGCTTTACTGTAAGCACCTAAGAACCCCCAACAAGTGGGGAATGGGCATAATGGAAACAGAAGCTTCAAAGCTGGGTCAGTAGGGGTTTCAAATATATATATATATATATATGGTTTGACATTGTGTACATTTAATGCCATGTTGAGTGTTTGTGTGTGTCTCTGTAAGGTGAAACCATTCACTGATCCGAGAAGAGCACGACCCAAGAATGTAGTTTGAGACCTGGATAGAACAACTGGATGGCCAATGATGGCCAAGAATTCATGTTTCCTGGTGAACGTGTTCATGGTTAACTTCCATGTCAAGTATTTTTGTGGGCGTAGGCTGTTTGATGTGGTTATATCCAGCCCGTGATGTATTGTATCCAATCTTCGTAAACTTGGAATTGAATGCACACATTTGCAAAACCGAAGCCTTCCAAGGAAACATCCACAGTTCAATCCACGGCAACAAACATTCAAGATCATTCAAGTACTTTTTGTTTTATGAAGCTTTATGTCAATTTTACCTTGACATATTTAAAAGGAACATCTACATGTAGGCCCCCGTTGTTTGCAGGTTCAAATGCTACGGGAAATAGCTGATAGCTGGCAATATTTGACAACCACAGATGTTTTATGGCACAGATATTTGAATTCATATGGATATTTATTTGACAAATATGTACATATCACCACCATGTGTACACACACATGATATCCCTCCAAGATATCCCTCCAAGATACACATCACAACTTCCTCCAGGCACGCCGGTCCCAGAGATCATCGATCTCTTGGCGGATCAGCTGACAAATTGTGTTTTGTGGGATCCTGCCATGGGAGCCATGCTGAAAGATGGCACCTTGGTTGCGGGTTTTGTGGAATTGTCATGAATGTTCAATGGAAAATCCGGGAATCTTGGGGAACCCATACGGAATCTCTAGGGAATAGCTATTTTTGGTGGTTCCTCAAGCGAATTCAAGCTGATGGTTGACGTTTTTCCACTGGTTGATGATTCCATGAAAACCAACCAATAGGTATATGATACTTGATGATAAAGAATAATTGACGATTCACCAGCCCCTTCATCTTCCGCAAAAAATAGAAAGGACAAGAGTTTCCTCGTTCAAAGTTGGCTTTTCACCAGGAAGACACCTGGACCGGATATTGAGATTGTGAAATTGAACGAGCCGCCCAGATGAACAGATTGAATTCTCCGATCATTGACCGTGTTGGCTTGTTAGATAGCTGTTTTTGGGGTCCAATATTCTCACCGAAAGCCAGATGACAAGTGCCCGCATATCATGATACAGTTGCTGTTTCCTGAATTTCAACAGTTGCCTTGACCCAACAGGACAATCGTCATGTTGGGCGGTTGAATTTTGGATAGGACTCCCCCATCAGCTACAGCATCCTACAGCGACTCCCCCGAGGCATCAGCGAGTTCTATGAGTGGCGAAGCCGCAGATCAGGTCCCCAAAAGGTGGTAGAGTTATTCGCTGGTTCTGGTTATATCAGTATGTATATATATATATATATATATATAGATATAGATCCCCAAATATCCCCACCATGGCTACTTTATGCCCCCCCCATTTCAGGAAAATCATGTGATAATTTTGCCCAGGTTTACTCTGATATCAGAAGATTGTTGTTGGTTATTGCATATAACCAGCACATTTCGCATTTGTCATACCCTAATTGACCTCATGGAATCATCATCATCATCACCATGTTTCATCATTTGTTTTATGTGACATTGCATGTTTTTTCCGGGCATGCAGTAGGTGTAAAGGAAACCAAAAAAAGATAGACAAGTCATGAAACCACCCTGAGATCACCTGTATGGGTTCGATAAACCATCCCCAAATGGCATTGGTTTTCCTGCATTATAAACATCAACTATGGACCATATCAGCATTTATTAACATTTATTAACCATTACTATAAACTACTATCTTTTTTGGAGTTTGCTTTCCCCCCGGCATGTCCGGAGAAACCCTCGAGGTGCGGACCAATGAACCAGTTGAAGGCGATGATGAAGCGTATCAACCAGGATGCCTGGAAGAACACTCAGAACATCCACGTTTGAGCCGCAACCAGACCGTGGAGAGATATGTTTTCTTCATCTTATATAGTCATTCAATATCTAAAGGACAGGCAGATGCTCCATCTTGTTGATTTCTGAACATATTTTCTGCCGGTTGGTTCTTGTTGTCGTGTTTTTCTGAATTGCTCAGTTGCTCCAGCTGAATATGCAGCAACCTTTTTCTGAAAAGATTTTGGCAAGAAGTACCATTGTACCAATGTTCCCATCCGCCATTTGAGTGCTCAGTCCTATGGTGGTCCCCTGCCTGTGAACCCCAGACGTAGCACCAGCCACCTTGGCGCCTCCGAACGTCTCATCAAGAGTCTTCCAAGACGGTGGCCCGAGCAGGAAAAACAAGATGCGGACGTTGCCGCGGAATATCATGTCATTGGCCCAAAATGATTTACCCCGGAAAGTAAGTTTTTTGATGATGACGACGATGATGATGGTGATGATGATGACGATGACGATGATGGTGACGATGACTGTGATGACGATGATGATGATGATGATGATATACAGTGGGTTTGGTACCCACACATCGGCAGGATCAAAGCAAAATAATCCACAACGTAAAGGCAATTTTGTTATTTCTTATTTATACCACATTCTGAAGCTTGATGATCTTTTAGACTCTTCCCCCTTTTTTACGTGGATGTACCTCCCACGGAAGGCTAAGTGGGTAATGCCTATAGTAATAACATTGTAATAGCCATATTGGAACCCTGTGATGTGTGGGATGTACGCCGGTTATCCATAGTTACCAACCTGGGTTGACACATAAACCTTGGTGAGCGGGAGCCGGTCATGAGGCAATGCTTAGCGGCTGCTCGCCATTGTTGATGAATCGAGAAATCAACTGAATATAAACATTATTGTATATAAACATATCCTTATATTAGATTTGCTGAAGATGGTCTTATGTTCTCCTTATATACACTTTTTGTAATCCAGTATTTGGGGAATGTGTCGTCTATTCTTGTGATGGCCCTTAGTTGGCAAATCCAACTATCTCACTAGTATAAGGGTATCTACAAGTTGACTCGGAGATAGGATGTGAGGTCAGCCATGAATTTCCTACGCAAAGATCTCAGAATGCAGGGCCTTACAGGGACTATATGTGGAGCTTCAGGGGCCACCAAACCTTGCATCTTGTGAGCCAATAATCCTATGTTTTGGCTGAACTTAGACAACATGATGCTCATAAGACACTGCACATACCATCAATACCGGTGTTTCTGAAGCTTCTTCAGCCATCTTTAAGCCAAACCACACTATGACAACATATGACAAGCCACAACTCATTGCAAAAACCCAGGGCTTTCTGAAGCTTTTTCCCCCACAACCGGTGACTTCCAGACCGGTGACCTCCAGACCGGTCACCTAGGCCACCGACGGGACCCCAAAACTGGCGTGATGTGGTGATGACCTGCTGCCGATTCGCAGGGATCCGCAGTGGGTGGTGGAAGCTGCAAGCCGGGAACTGCAAGCCGACATGACAAGGTGGTGCCCCATAGTTATGTTTGTTGGTTTTTAACCCCCATGATCTATAGGTATATTTACCAAAAACCATAGTTATTGGAGTTATAAACCAACTTAGCTAACTATGGGGCACCACCTTGTAAGACATATTGAAACAGACCAGGCATTATGGCCCCTTGTTGCGCTAATCTGGCAAAGTTCCAAGCTTCTACTACTTGGTAATTCACTTTTTTTGTTTTTGAGATATTGCACATCCCCCATACCTGGGCATGCTTTATCAAGAAGAAATGTTTGTGCAATTGATATTCGGCAATCGCGGGTTTGCTGCAATAGTGAAAATGAAGACTCCCTACAATGTGGGGCCCGCAGTTATATGTTGGTGTATTAAAAACCCATCTATATACAGTAACTATAGTAGTTGCAAGTACCAAAACACCCAGTTACCCTCGTTGTAAACCAACTTAGCTATCTAGGGGCCCCACCTTGTATATGAACAATAGTTGGAGGGGATTGCCCACCGTGACTATCGGCCTACCCTACCAGAATCAACCAAAACATTATGTGCCATGGTCAATGGTTGGATAGCCACTGGGCTCGAGCCTCCACGGGACGTGGCCGGATAGCCTGTGGGGGGGTGAACCAATCGAGCCATGTCATGCTCTTCAGCATGCTATTCAGTTGTCGACTGCCAATGTGCCCCAGCAGACGATCTATAACTCGCGAAATTGGTACATGTGGTTCTATGGCCGTTATTTCTGCGATTGCATTCTCTGCTGGCTATTTGCCGACTCTTGTCCACGCTATTCCACACTGCTCTACTGGGCTTTGCGGTGCACCTTTTGATCCTGCATGGGAACTTATTGGGATGACTTTGGTTTCGTTAATGCCACTGAGTTCAGCTTCGGCATATGATATTCTCTGCAGCTCTTCTCGTGGCAGTTCGCGGTGGCCTGTATTTGTTGTTTCTGGTGATTTGCAGCCGCTTGGTGCGCTGAGTAAAGCCGAAATTATGGAGACAATGTATGTGATCTCCTTGTGGTCCATGTTTCCAG